>Ga0210388_10001701_pt1 | contig 17313 bp, 16 predicted proteins | sample IncBWC19OmetaG_FD_155485 | JGI IMG/M metagenome (GOLD analysis project Ga0210388, IMG submission 155485) | Forest soil microbial communities from Barre Woods Harvard Forest LTER site, Petersham, Massachusetts, United States - Inc-BW-C-19-O ... | reverse complement strand
AGTCGTAGGTGGTGACGGTGTGCGGATCGCGGAGCTTCGAGCAGGCCTCGGCCTCGCGGCGGAAGCGGGCGACGATGGTCTCGTCCGAGACGTTGTGCGGATGCAGGATCTTGAGCGCCACCTCGCGCCCGGTGGCGATCTGCTTGCCGCGGAAGACGGCGCCGAAGCCCCCTTCGCCCACCTTGTCCCCGACGAGATAACGATGGTTGAGCGTCCGGCCGATCAGGTTCTCCAGCGGCTGGGCCGCCGGACGGACGCCGACGGCAGGGCGGACCGGGGCAGCCTGCGCCGGCGCGGAAGCGGCCGGTGCTGACGACAGTGGCGCGATCGAGGGCGTCGAGGAAATGACGGTGGCCGCCGCCGGCGCCGCTTGAAACGGGATGGAGGGCGCGGATGACGCCAGCCCCGGCGAGGCGGGCTCCTGCGGCGACACCTTGATCGTGGCGGCGGCCGGCGAGTGCTTCGGCAGCGCCGCCGCCGCGCGCTGGCTGATGGCGGTCGCGGTGATGGGGCGCCCGCACGCGCCGCAGAACCGAGCCCCTTCCTCGATCTCGACCTCGCAATGTGGACAACGGGACGGCATCCGCAACCGCTCAGGGGAGGGTGACCCGACCGTCGGAGCGCGCGGACTGATCGCGCTCGCACTTCATGACGAAGATTCCGCCGGTCGCCGCCGCGACCAGCCCGATCAAGAACAGCGCCAAGAGCGAAGGGACACCACGCGGCGCCGGCGCCGTGTCGGCGCGCCGGGCCCGCAGCCCCCCCGGCCGTCCGGGTCCTCCTGACACTCCGGGGTCGGTGGCGGCGTCGGTCTTGGTCGGGACGTCATCCTCGGCGCCGAGGAGGCCGGTCGGCAGACGCTCCTCGACCGTCTCGCTGCCGATGCTCGAGTCGTCCAGCGTCCCCATCAGCTCCGGGACAGGATCACTGCCGGGGTCGTAGCCGAGGAAGCTGATCGCGTCCTCCGGAGCAGGCGGCTTCAGCGCACCTCCTTCGAACCGCGCCAGCGCGACCGTGATGTTGTCTGGACCGTCACGGTCGAGCGCCTTTTGGATCAGTGCCTCGCCCGCCTTCTGGAGATCGGGCTCGGTGACCATCACCGACAGGATCTCCTCGTCGGTCACCGGTCCGTGCAGGCCGTCGGAGCAGAGCAGGGCGACGTCCCCCTTGCGCAGCTGAACCTGCGACAGGACCACCTCGACATGCTCCTGCACGCCGAGCGCCTGCAGGATGATGTTGGCGTGCTCGAACGCCTTGGCCTCCTCGGGGGTCATCGCGCCCGCCTCGATGAGCTGCCAGGCCAGCGACTGATCCTTGGTGACCTGGGCCAGCTTGCCGTCGCGCAGGACGTAGCAGCGCGAGTCGCCGATCTGCGCGATCACCAAGGTGTCATCGACCAGGCCGGCCGCGGTGCAGGTGGTCCCCATCCCGCGCTCGCTCTGGTTGTCCCGTGACTGGATGAAGATCCGCTCGTTGGCCCGCTGGACGGCCCGCCGCAGGAGCCGCGCGAAACCGTCGCGCGGCTGGGCGTCGGCGTGGGTGAGCGCCTCGTAGATGGCGTCGGCCGCCATCTGCGCCGCCACCTCGCCCGCCGCGGCGCCGCCCATTCCGTCGCACACCAGGAGCAGCGCGCCCTTGTCCCCCAGCTTGAAGGTGAACGGAGGGCGCCCGTCCGCCGCGCGCACCGAGCCGGTGACATCGGCAACGAGGAAGTTGTCCTCGTTGTGCTCGCGGATTAGCCCGACGTCAGTCTTACCGAAGACCTCGATCGCGATGTCGGGGGGCGTTGGCATCGGGGCGGCTGAGGCCTCATCCTATCTCGAACCGGAGTAGCTCGTCTCCCATTCGAATCAGGTCGCCAGAATTCAGACCATGGGGCCCCCGGAGACGCAAGAAGGTGCCGTTCGAGCTCCCCAGGTCTTCGAGGTGTCCTCGGCCGTTCCGGAAGGAAATTTGAGCATGCCGCCGGGACATGAATTCGTCGTCGGAAAAGACCAGATCGGCCGTTTCCCGCCCCAGCGCGACATCGGGCCGGGTCAGGTGGAAGACGTCCCGGCTGACCGCCGCCGGGGTGACCTGGCGCAGCCGCGCCCAGGGGGGGCGGACCGGCGTCCCGAACACCACCACCCCGTGCTCGAGCGCCGGGCGCAGGTTCCGCTCGGCGTCGGTGAGGAGCTCGAACCGCAGCACCTGTTTGCCGACCAGGATGTGGTCGCCGTCCTGGAGGTCAATGGGGCCCCGGAGGCGAACATAGACCCCGTTTCGGCTCTCCAGCGGCGTCAACACCCGGCCGGTCAAGCTGGCCACCACCCGCGCGTGCCGGGGGGCAAGGTGTGGGTCCTCGAACAGCAGATCCCCCTCGGTCCGCCCGATGTCGATCTGGTCGCCCAGCAGGTTGTAGGAGATCCCGTCGGTCCCGTCCCGGTGGACGACCACCAGCCGAAAGCCCACCTGCTGCTGGCCGACCCGGATGGCCGCCGCGATGGGCGAGATCGGATTGCCGGCCGGCGCGGAGTCGACCATCCGATCGGTCGAGCGGTTGGAGGCGACCGGGGCTGCGGGCGCGAGCGGCGCGACGCGGGGACCGGCGATCTCGGACAACGGTTCGGAGGTCAGCCGGGTCCCACAGAATTGGCAAAAAACGACCTCCGACCCGTTGAGGTTTCCGCAGCGACCGCACTTGATCATGTCGAAGGGGTTTGCAAGGGGTCGAATCCTTTGGTAACAGGCGGCCCGGATTACCACACCCGCCGGCGCCGCCCCGCGATTTCCTAAGTGCGTCAACAGATAACAACATCCGCCGGATCGGTCAATTCGAGGGGCCCCCTCTCGATAGCCCGTACGACGTCGCGCGCGCCCGCGGTGCGCCGGGTCGTGCTGCTGCTGGCAATGGTCGCTGCCTCGGCCGCCTGCGGTCCGCTCATCGAGCGGGCGCCCTTCGCGGTCCGCCCCGACTCGATCCGTCCCGCCGATCTGCTGGGACCATACGACGGCATCGTCATCGACGCCGATCTGGATCGTCCGATCGCCGGGGCCACCGTGGCCGCGGCCTGGGCGTTCGAGAACGGCATCGGCTTTCACGCGCCGTCGGGCTCGCGCGAGGTGGTGGTGCAGACCGGGGCCGACGGCCGCTACACGATCCCGCGGCTCGACGATCTGCCGGAGGGGGCTTCGGCTCGCATCCGGCGCTTCACGCTGGTCGTCTACCACCGCGGGCACGTCGGATGGCGCAGCGATCGGGTGTTCCCCGGCCAGGCCGCGCGGCGCGACTTCAGCCAGCGGGGCAATCGCGTCCGGCTCGATCGCTGGCAGCCCGCCTACCTCCACGCCACCCACCTCGTGTTTCTGGGAGGCGGGGCCAAGGTTCGCCTGGCGGCCGCCTGGGAGCTGCAGGCCGCGGCGCTGGAGCTGGACGGCGAGCACCTCCCGCTCGCGACCCGCGCGAAGTCGGAAACGACGACGGCGCAGGTCGGGTTGACCATGCTCGACATCACGAAGCTGCTCAACGACGACGAGATCCGGGGCGTCACCGGCTACGTCGGCAAGTTCGAGGACGGCAAGCTGAGCGATCTTCCGACCACCGAGTTCTACGACAGCCGGCACTTCAAGGCGCTCGGCAAGCCGGAGAGCTTCGACGTCGGTCTGCGGGTCTGGCGGCTCGGCGCGGCGGCGTCGGAGGTTCAATACAACAAGCTGATGACCACGCTGCCCGGCGCGCACGCCACGGACGAGGTCGGCGACGGCTCGTTCCGCGCGCAGTCGGGTGAGATCGGCGGGCTGGTCTTCCTCGTGCGCGAGCGAGGCGTCGTGGTGTCGATGACCTGCGGCAGCGGACAGTGTTCCGAGCCGGCGCAGCTGGCCAAGCTGGCCAAGCTGGTCGAGTCCCGGCTCCCCGAGCTGCCGCCCGAGCAGCCGCGCCTCGCCCCGACCCCGGAGGCGGTGCCGCCCAGTGATGCCGACAATCCGGCCGTCAAGCCGACGCCGTCCCCCGAGGTCTCACCATGATGTGCGCCCTCACTCGCGCTCGCGCTCGCACGCGGGTTCACAGCAGCCTCCAGATCCTCCTCGCGGCCGCGCCCCTCCTGGTGGCGATGCCGGCGCGGGCGTACGATCCGGCGACGACGCACGCCGGGCTCACCGAGCAGGCGGTGCTGGCGTCGGAGCTACACCGGGTGCTCGGGCACCGGCTGTCGCGGCCGCTCGGTCTGTTCGAGCCGATCGTGCTCAACCGGGCCGATCTCGACCCCACCCTGGCGCGGGTGCTCGGCGGCCGGCTCGACGCGCTCGATCCGTCGGGCGGCTACCGCCCCGGCGCGGACGGCGCGGCCCCGGCGCTGGCCTGGGTGGTGGCGGGCGCGGTGATCGCCGAGACGCCGGCCGAGCGCGCCAAGAACCTGTTCTTCGATCCGTCGCGCGGCAGCGGCCTCACCCAGGCGGGCGGCGCCTTCCAGGTCGGTCACGATCTGCGGATGCTGTTCGCCGAGGGGGGCGGTCTGCGTGCCGCGGCGACCGGCACGACCTTCAACCTGACCGGACGGCCCTCGCCCGAGTGGCTGCTGGCACCCGAAAACGACGTCGGTCTGCCGGCCTTCTACGACCAGCTCGAGCAGGCGACCATCGCCGAGCGTCCGGGACCACGCGCGACGGCGCTGGCGCGGGCGCTGCTGGCGCTGGGCGGAACGCTGGCCGTGCTCGAGGACGCCGGCGATCCGGCGCACGTCCGCAACGACTTCCGCGGCGCCTACCTCGGCGACGGCGGCTCGAGCCTGTTCGATCGCGGCTCGCCGTTCGAGCGTTACGTCGCCGAGACCTTCGGGCAGGCGGGCGTGCCCCCCGCGGCGGCGCCGGTCAATCGCCCGACGGTGATGGCCTACATCACCGCGGCCGACCGGCAGGGGCTGGCGGATCGCACGCAGCGCCGGTTCTTCTCGGACGGCACGCTGCCCGAGCCGGTCGTCGTCGATCGGCTGACGACCGGGGTCGAGGCGATGCGCGACGCGCGCGAGTCGCTGCCGTACGCGCTGCCGACGCTGCCACACCTGGACCTCACGGGGATGGGCGACATCCACTACGCCTACGCGTCCGGGGAGCCGGGCGCTCCGCCGGCCCACAGGCGGCGATTGCTCGCCTACCTGCGCGTTCCGGGACGGGTGCGCTTCTTCCTCGACCGCGCGGTCTATCAGGACAGCGCACGGGCGCTGCTCCCCGAGATCGGCGCTTATGCCGCCGGCCTCGTCGATCACCTCTTTCGGGCCGACATCCACCTCGAGATCAAGGCCGGCAGCGTCGCCGTCTCGGTGACCGGCGCGCGCGGGATCGTCCGCAAGGGCGAGGTGCGACTCTACTTCGAGGACGCCAGCGGACGCAGGAGCGGCTTCGCTTCCGTCCCCGCCTCGACCACGCCCTCGACCCTCACGATCCCCGCCGGGGCCCGCCGGATCGCGGCGGCGCTGCGGGCCGAGGACGACGCGGGCGAGCTGGTGGCGGTGGCGGAGCAGCCAGTTCTGTGACGATCGGGAGTCGCCGCCGCGCGACCACCGTCTGACCGGGCGCGATCGCCGCCAGCAGGGCCGCGGCCTCCGCCTCTGCCTCCAGATCCTGATCCGCCGCCGCTGCGTCGACGGCGCGGCGGAGCGATTCGACGAGCCCGGCATCGCGGCCGAGAGCGGCGGCGCGCAGCCTGTCCGCTTCGGCACCGGCGCCGGCGGCCCGCGCGGCCCAGGCCAGGAGGCGCCCCCCCTCGGGCCCGGCGTCGAGCTCCGCCGCGCGCGCGAACGCCTCCACCGCGCGCGCGTTCTGCCCGTCGTCGAGGGCGGCGCGCCCGAGGTCGAACCAGGGCCAGGGGTTCTCCGGATCGAGCGCGGTCGCCTCTGTGAATGCCTGGACCGCCGCCGCTCCACGCCCCAGCCGGCGAAGGGCGAGGCCCCGCGCGTGCGCCGCCCCCGCGGCGCCGGGATCCTGCTTGAGCGCCCGCTCCGCCTGCCGGAGCGCCACCAGCGGCGTGACCTCCTCGCCCGAGGGGTCGAACACGTCGGGCGCATATTCCCCGTCAGGCCCGTAGAGCACCTGCTCGCGCGCCACGGTGGCGTCCAGCCAGCGGGCGAAGCTCGACCCGGCCAGCGCGCGCTCGTCGGCGCCGGCGTCGGTGCGCACCACGCGGCCCTCTCCATCGAGCGCGTAGCGCTCACCCGCCGCTCCCACGGCGAACACCAGCTCGTCCGCGCGATCCTGCGGCAGCTCGGTGAGCCGGAGCGCCGCCGTCGGCCCGAGGCCGGCGATCAACACCGTTTCATGAAACAGATCCGCGCCGTCGAACGACTGTAGAAATGCCGTGTAGACGTCGGGGAGCGCTCGCCCGACCGCCGCCGCTGCGCCGGCCAGCTCGTCGCCGGACGCGGGCGGCATGACCCGGATGAGCCCGGCCGGCAAACGCGCCAGCGCCCCCCGAAAGTGATCGAAGAAGATCTCGGGCCGAGTCGGCTCGCGCCCGCGACGACGAGTCACCTCGGCGTCACTTGTTGACGAGCGAAGACGGCAGTGGGCTGCCGGCGACGGTGAACGCCGCGCTGAGGCGCGCCGAGACGCCTCGCCCCTGCAGTCGCCCCGCGCCCGGCTCGCGCCGGTTGCCCTCGCCGGAGAAGGCCAGCACCGAATCGGCGGTCAGCGTCGCGCCGTCGACGCGCGGCTCCGCGACCTCGACGATACGGACCGTCCCGTCGGTCACGGCCACCACGTGCACGACGAGGTCGAACGCGCTGGCGCAAAGCGCGGTCGTGACCGAGGCCGTCGCGCCGAGGCCCGCCGCCGCCAACGCCGCCAGACGCCCGAGCGTCTCGATCGTCGAGCGCCCGGGGAGCGCGGCGATGAGCCCCTCTTGGCCGCGCGAGGCGACCAGCAGCAGCTCACCGAGCTCCGGTCCCATCACCTCGCCCACCATCAGGTGGTCGGCGCGCAACGTCGAAGCCACCCGCAGAAGTCCCGCCATGTCGGCCGCGGGGGCGAGGTCGGTCCAGCCACCACGGGCCTGCGGCTGCGCGGCGCCGATGGCGACCACCCGGCGATCGGCCGGAATCGCCGCGGCCAGCGCCCCCAGCACCTGCGGCATCGCCGCCGCATCGCCGGTGAGGAGGAGGTTGCGCCGCGCCGCCATCGCGCTCTCGAGCAGCGTCTGGGCGTCCTTGCTGCCGCCCGGAATCAGGTCGGAGAGCGTTCGGGCGAGCAGGACCGGGCGGCGGATCGCCGCCACCACGCCGGTCGGCGACGCGGGAGGGAACGCCGCCGAGACGCGCGTCCCGTCGGCCAGCCGAACGTCGACCACCGGGTTGTCCGGGGCGGGAGGGGGGAAGGCGGTGTTGGCCAGCCGCCAGAGCGCATCGGCCACCGCGTTGGGATCGCCCAGGCTGCCGTCGTGCAGAGAGAGCCCCGACCCGCGATCGACGAGCGCGGCATCCGGCGCGGTGATCAAGATCTGCGTGACGGCGGCGTCGCCGAGCAGCGCCTCGAATCCAGCCGCGCTGCCGCCGACGTCCGTCGTCATCGGAGGCGCAGCGCTCGCAGATCCAAACGACGGGACGACCGCGGGGACTGCCGCGGCTCCCGGACGTGCCCCCGTGGGGCGCCGGCTGCTCTCGTCGTCCGCCGTCCGCGAATTGGCGAACAGGCCGACGCTGCCGGTGTCGTCGGCGGGCTCATCGCTGATGGCCGGCGCGGCCGAGCCGAGGCCATCGTCGAAGTCGCTCTCGCCGAGGCCGCGGCTGGCCAGCGGCGTCGGTGGACGCCGCGGGGGCGGGGGAGGGGGAATCGGCACCCGCCCCGAACCAGGCGGGCGCGCCGCCAACCCGAGCTCGTCGTCGCCACCGAACCCCGGGTCCCCATCGCCGTCGCTGTCGCCGTAGGTCGGAAGCTGCGCGGCGCTCGATCCGACCCGCCCGCGTGGCGGCGGGGGGGGCGGAGGAATCGGCAACCGGTGCCCGGCGCTGCCGCCGCCGGCCCCGGCCGGCAGATCGGCCGGAGAATGGGCGGGATAGTCGGCCCCGAAATCGCTGTGCGCGGCACCGACGCCGAGGTCGATGCTGATCAGGAAATCGCCGACGTAGACGCGATCAGAGGCCGAAAGCAGCATCGGCGAGCCGATCTTGCGCCCGTTGACGTAGGTGCCGTTGGTGCTCTTGAGATCGGCCACCTCGATCTGTCCGGGGCTCCTGACCGTGAACCGCGAGTGCTTCTTGGAGACGTTCCCCTTGGCGAGCACGATGTCGTTACCGGAGACGCGACCGATCGTGATCTCGTCCTTGTCGAAGGTGAGGAGCCTGGGCTCACCATTCTTCTCTGTCAGCGTCAGCTTGATCATGGAGCCTCGGGATGGGGTTCAACCACAGAAACGGCGCCTCGCGACGTTATTCTCGACGATTGCCAGGGTCAAGAATCGGCCCTGGGTGGTTCGCAAAATAGACCAGCGGCCTACCAGCTGGCTATCGGCCTGGCGCTCGGCCTGGCGCTTGGCCTTCCATGGGGCTATCGCCCGAGCAGCGCCAGAAGCGGCGCCGAGAAAATCGCCAGAATTCCACCCGCCGTCAACGCCGTGATTCCGCAGGCGACGACCAGCGAAACCCGATCGCGCTCCGCGGGGGTTGCCACGGATTTGTCCTTGGGCCGAGCCGGCATCGGGCGCAGTATACAAGCACATGACGCGATCGACATTGGCTCTGTCCACGGCGCTGGCCGCCGTGACACTGACGGCGATCCCGGGCGTCTCGGCGTCAGCAGCCCCGAAGTACTACTTTCAGCTGCAGCCGGTCAAGGCCGGCCCGGAGGTCGACGCCGATCTCAAGCGCTACACCGGTGAAGCGTTGAAGGCGGAGCTGGCATCGCGTCCCGAGTGGGCCTCGGACGTCGGCCCCGCCGGGCAGGCGGCGCCGGGGACCGATCGAACGGTCCTGGTCGCCGAGCTGAAGAAGCGCAACCTGCGCGGCTTCGACGTCACCGCCCGGATTGAAAAGCTCAAGCAAGAGGTGAAGGATCCCAAGCCAGGGGCGCGGAACAAACAGCTGGCCGTCGAGGTACAGCTGACGGTCTTCGGAACGACCATCCCCGATGCCAAGCTGGCCTTCAGCGGCGACGGGCAGTCGGCGAGCGAGGCCGAGGTCGCCGAGCGGCGTCTGGCGGCCGACACGGCCGACACGACCAAGGACGTCATCAAGGACGCCATCAAGCAGGCGGTCGATCAGGCCGTGTTGAAGCTCTCCATCGGGAAGTCCGGCCCGATGAACGAGAAGCACAAGAAGAAGAAATAGGAGCGGGCGCCCGGCCGCTCGAGGCCCTTCTCTGGCCGGCGACGTTTTGCTAGGTTCGAGGTCCCCGATCGATGCAGCTCGTCGAGATTGCCCTGTTCGCTGCGGTCGCTGCGCTGGCGCTCACGTTGATCGGATATGCGGTCCGGCCGTACCTGCGCGCGAAGCGCCGGGCTTCCGCCCGCGAAGCGATCGCCGAGGCACCCAGGGCGCCGGTGGAGCCAGCGCCGCGCGGGCAAGCCATGGTCTGCCCCGCCTGCCACCGCGACTACGCCCCCGGCCTGCGGTTCTGCCCCCACGACGCGCGCGATCTGGTCGCGGCCAGCGATCCGGCGGCGCGGGCCGCGGGAGCCGGCTCGACCTGCCCGTCCTGCAAGCGCTCCTACGACGCGGCGAAGAGGTTCTGCGCGTTCGACGGCGAGGAGCTGGTTCCGCTGCCGCTCGCGATGGGCGCCGGCGACCCGGTGGGCGCCGCGGTCTTCGCGGGCGGGCTGGGGAAGATCTGCCCCAACTGCTCGCGCCGGTACGAGAGTGAGGCCACTTTCTGCGGGCGCGACGGCGAGGAGCTGGTCCCCGTCAACTGAGCTCGGGACCCGTTGGCGGTCTCGGTCACGCGCGCGGCGTGGCCGCGCCTGCTAGACTGCTCTCATGCGTTCTAGCCTCGTCAACCGGCGTCGTTTGAACGGTCCCCTCGCTGTAATGGTGGGCGTGCTGGCAGGGGCGGCGATCGGGGCTGGCTGTCATCACAGCGCTCCAGACAACGCCCCCGCGGCGCCGGGCGCGCCGGCGACGATCGAGGTGCTGAAAGGGGGGCGCTGGCTCTTCACCTACGCGGAGCCGGCCGGCACCTTCGCCACCACCGACAAACCAGAGACCATCCCCGAAGCTGCGCGGGGCCTGGTGCGGGTGATCGAGCCGACCGACCAGATGAAGGGGGGCGCCGATCGCGTCTACGTCACCAACGTCGGCGAGCTGCTGGCCGGCGGGAAGTCGTCGGCGAAAGCGATGTCCCGCGAGGCCTTCGAGACCGCTGCGCTGGCGGCCCTGCCGGGTGGCGAGTCGTCGCCGTTCGCGGGACGACAGGCGGCGCCTCGTCCCGCGCAGGCCCCCGCGGGAGCGCCCTCCACCCCTCCGGGCGGCACGGTTCCCCCCGGCACGACGCCGGTGGTGACGATCTACGGGACCTCCTGGTGCGGCGCCTGCCGCGCCGCCCGCGAGTACATGACGGCCCACAAGATTCCCTTCGCCGACAAGGACGTCGAGCGCGATCCGGCCGCCGCGCAGGAGCTGGCCGACAAGGCGAGCAAGATGGGGATCCCGACCGACCGGGTGCCGATCATCGACGTGCGGGGGCGCCTGCTGCTGGGGTTCGATCGGGAGCGCATCGAGGCGCTTCTGGGGCAGCCGACATGAGGCGCTCCGCGCTGCTGCTGGCGCTCGTTCTCGGCGGCGCGCTGCTGGCGGCGCGTCCCGCGGAGGCGCGGCTCATCGATCTCTACGCGGGCGCAACGGCGGGGGGGATGGCCGGCTGGGGGACCACGCCGGGTACGCCCGACTTTTTCGACACCACCCGCGGGGGCGGCGTGGGGTTCAATCTCGGGTTGAAGCTGCTGGTCTTCGATTTCTCGACCAACTTCTTTCAGACCTTCAACGGATCGGGGGCAGCGGGCACCTTGATTCAGTTCCTGCTGGGAACGGAGGTCGACATCCCCTTCGGCAAGGACAAGCTCGCCGACGGACAGCGGCAGAACGTGTTCGAGCCCGAGATCGCTGGTGGCTTCGGGTTCGGCACACCGGGGCCGGTGAGCCCGCCGCTCAACGACAGCCAGGTTTCAGCGAAGGGGCTGGTGGCCAACATTTCCCTCGGTTACGAGTACTACTTCGACCCCTTCATCGCCATCGGCGCCAAGGGGACCTTCGGCTACCACTACTTCTTCGATGGCGACGTGGTGAACTCGAGCAACGTCCAAGATCACTCATCCGGCTATCAGGTGAGCCTCCTGGGAACGTTCACCTTCCACCTGGGATATTAGGGCGCGGCTCGAGAGAGCAGCGTCAAGAACTCCTCGGGCGGGACCAGCGTGTCGGTCTTGGCGACGAGCGCGCCGTCGGACGAGAGGATGCGGATGGCGGGGAGGGTGTCAGCGCCGTACTTGTGCTTGATCGCGCCGAGCGCCGGGTCCTCGTCCTCCCGCGAGACATCGACGCGCAGGAGCGTGAAGCGCTGCATCGCCACCGCGACGTCGGGGCGCGAGAAGACCTTCACCTCGAACTCGCGGCAGGGGACGCACCAGCTGGCGGCGAAGTCGACCAGCAGCGGGCGGCCGGCCGCGCGCGCCGAGGCCACCGCGGCCGGCTCGTCGGAGAGCCAGGCGAGCTTCACGTCCCCCTTGGGCGCCAAGAGATAGTTGGTCGCACCGAAGATCCCGATCGTCGCCAGACCCACGGCCAGCGCCTTGCGCACCCGCTCGCCGGTGCTTCCGTGGAAGCTGGCGTGCACCGCGCCCAGGCCGAGGCCCACCAGCACCAGCGCCGCCATCGTGAGCGCGAAGCGGGGCGTCCCCGAGCCGAAGCGCGCCAGCTGAGGCACGACGTTCTTGAGGTAGTAGAGCGCCGCCGCGAAGAGCGCGATCCCGAAGACGCTCTTGACCCACTCCATCCAGCGGCCGGGGCGCGGCAGCGACATGGAGAAGCCGGCCAGCAGCCAGAACGGCAGCCCGACGCCGGCGCCGTAGGTCGCCAGCAGCAGGAACCCCCAGGTCGCGTTGCGCGTCGTCGCCACGTAGGCGAGCAGCGAGGCCAGAGGCGGCCCTGTGCAAGGGGCGGCGATGATCCCGGCGACCAGCCCCATCCCGAACGCGCCGAGGAAGCCGCGACCGCCCACGCGGGCCAGCCGCCCTTGCAGCCCCGACGGCAGCGCCACCTCGAACGCGCCGAACATCGACAGCCCCATCGCGAAGAAGAAGAGCGCCAGCGGCACAATCACCCAGGGGTTGGCCAGGAAGGTCCCGAACGCGCGTCCCAGAAGCCCGAAGGTCGTCCCCAGCGTGCCGAACATCGTCGCGATCCCGACGACGTAGGCGGTCGCCAGCGCCAGCGCCCGCCCGCGCGGCACGCCGGCCTTCGCGCCGAAGATGCTGACGGTGATCGGAATCATCGGATAGACGCAGGGCGTGAGCGCCGTCAGGACGCCGTAGCCGAGCGCGAAGAGCAGACTGGGGTGCGCGCCGCCGTTCATGCGATCTCCTCCTCATTATACGGGCCAATGCCGTTGCGGTTACGCACGACAACCGGTAACTTTCGCCGCGATGGCCCCCCATCACGACGCGGTCCTTTTATGAGCACTCAACGGCGCTGGTCTGGCCCCGCGCTCGGCCGCATGGCGGTGATGGGCGCCGGCCAGATCGGTGGCTCGGTCGCCCTGGCCGCGCGCGCCGCCGGCGCCGTCACCGAGGTCGTCGCCTGGAGCCGGACGCGCGAAAAGCTGGAGCGGGCGCAGGCGCTGGGGATCATCGATCGCTCGGCGACCTCGGCGGCAGAGGCGGCGCGCGGCGCGGCGCTGGTCGTGCTGGCGACACCGGTCCGCAGCCTGGGAGAGATCGCCGCCGAGATTGCCCCGGCGCTCGACCCGCACGCCATCGTCATCGACGTCGGGTCGGTGAAGGCGACCGCGATCGCCGCGGTCGAGCCCAAGCTGCCGCCGGGGGCGTTCGTCGCCTGCCATCCGATCGCGGGGACGGAACGGGTCGGCCCCGACGCCGCCAGCCCCCTGCTGTTCGAAGGAAAACGCTGCGTCCTCTGTCCGACGGCGGCCAGCCGCGAGGAGGCCATCGCGACGATCGAACGCCTCTGGACGGCGATGGGCGCCGAGACGGTGCGCATGGACGCCGAGCTGCACGATCGCGTGCTCGGCGCGGGGAGCCATCTGCCGCACGTGGCGGCCTACGCGCTCGCCGCCACCCTGGGCGCGATCTCCGGCGACGTCATCGAGGGGTTGCGGCGGCTGCCGACCCCCAGCCTGCGCGACACCACCCGCGTCGCCGCCTCGAGCCCGGTCATGTGGCGCGACATCTTCCTCGACAACCGCGCCGAGGTGCTGCCGCTGGTCGAGGCGCTGGTGCAGCAGATCGAGACGCTGCGCGCCGCCATCGCCGCCGGCGACGGGAAGCGGATCGAGCAGCTGCTCGAGGCCGGGAAGATCGGGCGCGACCGGCTCGTGCCGGGCTAGCGCCGATGCGATCTGCTCCGCGCCTGCGTCTTCGGCTTTTGGGCGGCGCGTTGGCGACCTTGCTGCTGGCCGGCTGCGCCGATTTCCTGCAGCAGCAGTCGGCCCCGACGCCGGCCGCGCAAGCTGGTCCCCGCACCGCCCCCGACGACAGCGATCTCTGGAACCTGGCGCCGGCCAGCTCCGACGTGCTGGCGGAGGTCGACCTCGCGGCGCTGCGCGCTTCGCCCTGGTCGCACTCGCTCACCGAAAGCGGCCTCTCCGGCCAGCGCGAGGAGGGGCGGCGCCTCTTCGGTTACGACATCTTCGGCGAGAGCGAGCGTCTGCTGGCGGTCATGACGGAAGCGGGCGGCGTGCCGCGCACCTTGACCATCGTGCGCGGGACATTCGACCCGGCGCGCGTAGGAGCGGCGTTCATCGCCGCGACGCCCGGCGCGACCGAGGGGCGCTGGCGTGACAGCCCGCTGTGGGAAGGACAAGGGGCCAATGGTGGCCAGGCCGTCGCGCTGGTCACCCCACGAACGCTGGTGCAGGGGGAGGCGAGCCAGGTCCGCGGCGCGATCGACGCCGCCTGGGGGATCGTCCCGGACGCCCGCACGGTCCCGCTCGGCACCCTGCGGCGGTCGCTCGACGCCGACCACCAGGGACCGGCCGTCTTCATCGCGCTCAACGTCACCGACGGGATGCGCGCCCGCGCGGCCGGGTTCGTCGAGCTGCCCCCGGGGCTGGCCATCTGCGCCGCCCGCGTCGATCTCGGCGACGACCTGAACCTGGATATCGTCGGCGTGATGGACAACGCACAAAACGCCGCCGCCGCCATGATCGCGGGCAACCTGGCGGTCCGGCAGTACGCGCAGAACCCGATGGTCCGGATGCTGGGCCTCGGACCGATCCTTCAGGCGGTCGTGCTCAGTGTCGAGGGGACACGCCTGCATGGCCACCTGCGCATCCCGGCCGAGCGGCGCGAAGGGCTGGCCGACAAGCTGCTGGCGATCTTGCAGATGGTCGCCGCCGCACGCCAGTGATCTCGTGGTAGTCAATCCGGCGATGCCGTCCTCGCTTCATGTCCGCCGCTCGGGCCCGCTGCGCGGCAGCTGCCGGGTCCCTGGTGACAAGTCGATCTCCCACCGCGCGCTGCTGTTCGGCGCGCTCTGCGACGGGGTCGTCGAGGCGAAGGGCCTGGGGCAGGGGGGCGACAACCTGTCGACGGCGGCGGCGCTGCGGGCGCTCGGCGTCGACGTTCAGCTGGAAGCCGGTCAGGCGCGCATCGCCGGGGTCGGATTCGCCGGCCTGCGCGAAGCTGCCGAGGCGCTCGACTGCGGGAACTCGGGGACCACGATCCGCCTCCTCTTGGGCCTGCTGGCCGGGCGGTCGTTCGAGACCGAGATGCGCGGCGACGCCTCGCTCACCCGGCGGCCGATGGGACGGGTGGCGGCGCCGCTGCGCCAGATGGGGGCGACCATCGAAGGGCGAAGCGATCCGGGGCGCCCGGGCGACGTCTACCCGCCGCTGCGCGTCCGCGGCGGCGCGCTGGTGGGCATCGCGCACCAGCTGCAGGTCGCCAGCGCCCAGCTCAAGAGCGCCCTCATCCTGGCGGCGTTGCAGGCGCGCGGACGAACGGTGCTGCGCGAGCCGGCCCGCTCGCGCGACCACACCGAGCGGATGCTGGGGTTTCTCGGCGCGCCCATCACCACCGAGGCCGGCGGCGAGATCGTCGTCGATCCGACCGGCTGGAATGGCCGGCTGAAAGCCACCGCGCTGGTCATTCCGGGCGATCTGTCGTCGGCGACGTTCCTGATCGTCGCGGCGCTGGTCGTCCCCGGCAGCGACGTCGTCATCGAAAATGTCGGCCTCAACCCGACGCGCGCCGGGGCGCTGGACGTGCTGCGCGCGATGGGCGCCGACCTGACCATCGAGCCGGTGGCCGAGGCGATGGGGGAGCCGGTCGGACGGGTCCGCGCCCGAGCCAGCAAACTGCGCGGCACGCAGGTGGCCGGCGAGCTGGCGCTGCGGGCCATCGACGAGATCCCGGCGCTGGCTGTCGCCGCGGCCAGCGCAGACGGGCAAACGACATTCGCCGATCTGGCCGAGCTGCGCATCAAAGAGTCGGACCGGATCGCCGCGCTGGCGCGCGAGCTCGGACGGGCCGGGGTGCGCATCGAGGAACGTCCGGACGGATTCACCGTCGAGGGCCTGGCTGGTCGCCCGCCGTCCGGCGGCGCCGTCGTCCCCGAGCACGACCACCGCATCGCCATGGCCGGCGCCATCCTCGGTCTCACCGGCGCCGACGAGACCACCGTCCCCACCGTCGACATCGGCACGTCGTTCCCGACCTTCGCCGAGACCCTGGGGGCGCTCGGCGCCTCGATCGACGTCGACTGAGCCGGAATCAGTCGGTCGACGCGTCGGGAGCGACGCCGGCCGAGCAGACGGTGGTCGACGAACACTTGCTGAGCGCGATCAACGCCGACAGTCCACTGCAGTCGGTGGTGGCGCCGATGGCGTCGAGGCAGATCGTGAGCTGACTCTGATTGATATGCCCCTGACAGGTGGAGGTCGGCCAAGCCGTCGTCCACTGACCCATCACGCCGCTCATGCAGTCGGCATAGGTGTCGTAGGTGTCAGGCTTCGGTCCTATCTCATTACACATCTTGTAGTAGTCGCAGCTCGCGGTGCTGACCTCGTTGCGAGCCGAGTCGACGTCGCTGGTCGTGACGCCGCCGCAATCGATCGCCGAGAGCATCGAAAGCACCAGCGCCGAGGCCAGGACCCTCACCGTCGACCAACCGATGGTCCCTCTGCCTCTGTTTTTGCCTGTCGCCGCCATGGCCGCTCCTTTCGTCCCGTTCACCAGCGCCAACCGACGGCGGCCCCGGTCACCGGGTCTCCGCCGCGCCCGCGCACGATCGTCACATAGGCGCCGGTCAGGGTGAGCGCGGCGCCGGCACCGATGAGGACGCCGCCCCCGATGTTGCGCGAGCGGTTGGCCGAGCAGTCGGTCGCCGTGCAGCTCGCCTGCGAGGCGAGCACGGCGGCACCTGCGGCCACGGCCAGCACGCCGACCATGGCCACCAGCGCAGGACCAACCAGGCGCGGCGCCGGCGCGGGGGGCGGCGGTACCACCGGGGCGGGCAGCGGCACCGCCTCGTCGATGTGGGAGCGGACCGCATCCGCCAGACGCAGCATCGTGGCCCGCGCCTCGGCGACGGTGCAGACGTCGCAGCTCTTCGATTCGGTGGCGATGGGGAGGGCAGCCGGCGCCGCCCCCTCGGTGGAGAAGAGCCGCGCCACGCTCTTGTAGCTGTTGCCGGCGACCTCGATCTTCACGCGCACGATGTAACCGACGTCGAGCACCTGGCCGATCGACTTCAGGCAGGGGGAGGCATCGCAGTGCGAGAGCTCGGGGTGCCCCTCCAGCTTGTGGGCGGTGTCGCCCGGATCGAGCACCTGGATCCCGGCGCGCACGAGGCCGAGGACGAAGCCATCCTGCAGCTGGTTGCTGAGCGCGGGGGCGCCACCTCCCCCTTCGAGCTGAAACTCGGGAATGGTCACCCGGGCCCGCGCCTGGGCGGCGGGCGCGGCGACGGCGAGGACGGTCAGGCCCAGCGCGGCGGCGAGAAGGGGGCGCATCCTCGGCGGCATGTTACCTCAGTCGGCAGGCGCACGGATCGGCTGGAGCCGCGCGCACTAAGGGTTGGCCGTCCCCGCGTCAGTCCTCGCCGCCCCGTCAGCCGCCGCATCGGTCGGAGTCGGGGGCGGAGCACCCGCGTCCGGGGGCAGGCAAGTCGCCGGTAAGGT
>Ga0210388_10001700_pt1 | contig 17315 bp, 15 predicted proteins | sample IncBWC19OmetaG_FD_155485 | JGI IMG/M metagenome (GOLD analysis project Ga0210388, IMG submission 155485) | Forest soil microbial communities from Barre Woods Harvard Forest LTER site, Petersham, Massachusetts, United States - Inc-BW-C-19-O ... | reverse complement strand
GAGCCGCCTACCGAGAGAGAAAACGAGCCGCGAGCCGCGACTTCGCTGCTGGCAGCAGAGGTGAAGAAGCTGTTGGGATTGGTCTCTGCGGTTGCACCGGCGGTAAGCGTGGCCAACTGCACGAAGTCGCGGCCATTCAGGGGCAGCTGCGCTACCTGCTGCGAGGTAATGACCTGGCCCAGGGATGGGTTGGCGGTCTCGACCGCAACCGCGTCACCGGTAACGTCAACCGTTGTGACCACGGTGGCGGGGTCAAGCGAAAAATCAAGTTCGCGGGCTTCATCGTTATGAAGAACCAGATCTTTCGCCTCAGCGCTGCGAAAGCCTGTCGCATCGATGCGAACGGTATAAGTCCCAGCCGGCAGTAACGGGACCAGGTAATGCCCGGCGTCGTCCGTCTTTACGTCTCGCGCCAGGCCGGTTTCCTGGCTGGTCGCCGTGATGGTGGCCCCGGGAACGGCCGATTTGGATTTGTCGACGATATTCCCGGAGAAGCTTCCGGTGGCCTGGCCGTGCATGACGGGGGAGACGGCAAGGGCGAGCACGCAGGCAACCGCAAGAAGCAATCTTTTACGCATCATTTTGTTGGCCGAGCGTTCCGTCGATTTCGGACACTTTGCGTCCGTCATTGTGCGTTTCATCGTCAAGTCCCTTTCGATAACGTCGGCTAAGGCGGTTCCTGTGTTGAATTTGCGAAGTGAATAACTGTAGAAATTTGTGGGGCTGAACGTCAACGCAAATCTTGACGGACGTAGCGGATACCCGAACATTCTTAATTCATCCCTCGGGCGCCCGCAGTAGAATATCGAGAGAAAGACATTGGTTGAGCTGTGGACGGGATCACAATTCGATCCTTCGGCAATGGGTCATGATGGCTGGTTGAGACAACTCGTGATCAGAGCGATTGCGGCATCGTGCCTCAGAAGCCCGTCCCCGAAAGCCCGGCGTCGGGCGGGCGCGCATGAAGACGGAACAAATCGCCAACGGCACGGCGCGGGTAATCCGTGCCGGCAGCCTCGACGAAACGTGGCAGACGTTGAGCGCCTGTAACGTAAAATTTCTGAGCCCACCCAAAAAACCGTCTTGGGAACGGCAAGCTATTTTAGAGGACTCGTTCGCCAATCAATACGATCTGATGGGCAAGTGAGCGCGCGGCAAAAGGGTTTCACGGCGCCTAGACGTAGGCCCTGTTCCAGTGGCGGTGAATATGAAGATCCGCAAGTGTTCAGCTTGATTCGAGTTCTTTCACACCGTGTATTCCAGCTTTTTGTAGAGCGTAGTCCACTTGCCATGGATATCGGGTCTATAAACCCTCCCCGCCCAATCCTTCGATCGACTTCTTCGAACGCAACCGAAACTGACTTCGCACCGTAATTCAGAACGGACAACATGACACTGTCGGTTATCTCCTGTATGAGACGGGCCTTCTGTTGTTCTGATTTCCCTGGCCACAGCTTTACGACTACATGAGGCATGGTTCTCTCCTTCAAGTGTTTTGCGAAATTCTTAACCCCGTATAGCAACTGCAGAGATCACCTGGAGAGCGGCTCTACGCCGTATGACCGACACCACAGCAAAGCTTCATTGCGACCTCTCACTTGCTGTACTGCTCATCGCTGACCTTTTCCATCCAGTCGACGACCTTTCCATCAAGCCGCTCCTGAATGGCGATGTGTGTCATCGCAGTGGTGGGTGTTGCTCCGTGCCAGTGCTTCTCCTGCGGTGAGAACCATACCACGTCACCGGGACGGATTTCCTCGATTGGGCCGCCTTCGCGCTGTGCCCATCCGCATCCTGCCATGACAATGAGGGTCTGGCCGAGCGGATGGGTATGCCATGCAGTACGCGCACCCGGCTCAAACGTAACGTTTGCGCCCGCAACCAATGCGGGATCGGGCGCTTGAAACAGCGGATCGACTCGTACCATACCTGTAAACCACTCTGACGGTCCCTTGGCGGACGGCTGTGAACCAACTCGTTTAATCTCCATATTTCATAATCCCCTTTTGATCGTTCTTGATTGTCCTATATCGCGCATCCCTCTTGGGCTTGCAGGTCATGGGGGGTCATCAACTGTAAAGAACATTCAATAATGCTCCCAGACGACTCTCCAGTGCTCCTCTGGATTAGCCGATCTGATGATCAAGTGCCCGTCAGAGAACCGGTACACGCGCGTGAGATCCTTTCCTACGAGTCCTCGCGTGATCGATCCGCGTTACCGTGTGCGCCTTTTCGTTCACGTCATAGCTGCCGAAGGAAGCTTCATACCCGTTCAGTACGTAGTCATTCGAGAGAATGCCCGCCCACGGAGCGTACATAAGCTGCACCTACATATGGCCGTCTCGCGTGTAGATCAGCGTACCCTTGACTCCGACAGTGTGATCCATCTGTCCGTCCGCGCCTGATCCTCCAATCGAGACCAGTGCCATGCACGAATCAGCTTCTCTCTGTCGGAAGCAGGGATCGCGTCTCTTCTCGCAAATTGCGCCGATGAGATTCCACTGAGAACCACGACGACTGCCAGGATCCTGTAGCGTAGAGCTTTCACCCTTCACTCCTCAAGTTGGAAGTCGCTCAGCGGCCGACCAATCGCTGGTGGACTTCCGGGTACCTGGCTCCTTCCAGCTTAATGCTTGAAGATGTGAAACTTGGCTTGAAGAACGTGAAGGCCGTTACCCGGATTACCTATTCCGCGGAAGAGCCCAAAGATTACTGGGCTTCATATGTATTCCCCCTACGACGGAATCTATGTACATAGTGTCGGGACTTCATTGGCAATGATGCGGATTCCGGCTACTGAGAGCAGGCTTCGACAGCGAGGTAATGGTACGGTATCCAGATGTTCCAACCCTTTCGAGTGAAGCGAGCGCCGGCGTCGATTCCATGGAAATCAGGAGGTCGCCACGGCTCGCGGATCGAAGGGGGCTACTACGGCTGAAGGCCGACTGATTGGAAAGAAATTTGTCTCTATACTGGATTGGCATGTGGAGGCTGGACGCACATGGACGCAGATGACTTGAGGGTTGTGGACGCCGTGGCAAGAATCGGCAGCATGAACCGGGCGGCGGCTGAGCTGAACATGGTGCAATCAAATGTCACCTCCCGAATTCGCCTCCTCGAGGAGGAGCTCGGAGTTCAACTATTTGTCAGGCACAGCCGTGGTGTGGCGCCGAGTGAAGCCGGTCTGCGTCTTCTTCCCTACGTGGAGCAAATACTTACACTGTTCCAGCAAGCCATCGCAGCGGTCAAAGAAGATGGAACTCCAAAAGGTAACCTGCGTGTCGGAATGCTGGAGACCACGGCCGGACTGCGGCTGCCAACACTCGTAGCCCAATACGCGCAGGAATATCCGAGGGTTGAGTTAGCCATCATGACGGGAACGACGGCATCTCTGATTTATCAGGTCGCGGAACGCGAATTGGATGGTGCCTTTGTGGCTGGACCTGTTCATCATCAAGAACTGAGCGAGGAACTACTATTCCTCGAGGAACTTGTTCTCGTAAGTCCTCTATCCGTGCGGAACTTCGACGATCTCGCCAAAGTTGAAAACCTCAAAGCAATTGTGTTTCGACAGGGTTGTTCTTACCGTCAACGACTCGGCTCTATCCTGGATGGACTAGGTATTCGTTACGCGGTCATGGAATTTGCGTCTCTCGATGCAATCATCACCTGCATCACTGGAGGCGTCGGTATCACGCTGCTACCGAAAGCGCTGGTGGATAGGCTCTGGACAGATCAGTCCGTCACAGTGCATAAGCTGCCGGTGGATCAGGCGCAGATAGAGACTGTATTTGTCAGGCGACATGATCGTTATCCGACAAGCGCCCTCAACGCTTTTATAAGAATGAGTCGTCAGATCTCGAACATAGCGACCCTCGATCGACAGTTGGAAGCTATCGACTAGAGCGATAGCCGGTATCAGAACAAATCGGGCCTCAAAGCAACCTCCTATCGAATCTATATTCCAGCTTGAACGCTGCAGGTGGCCGCATTAACGTGCGGGATTGCCAACATCGAGGAACATCCTCAAGGTTGCCACCTGCGACGCAGACGGTATTGATTTTGACAGGAGCAATAAATGGCAAACACTCAAAAGACGGTAATCGTGACTGGCGTCTCCCAGGGAATCGGCGCCGCGGTAGTAAGGGCGTTCCTGGAACGTGGCTATAACGTAGTCGGCACCTCTCGCAATGCGACAAAGTCAGCTGAGCTGAAGGCTTCCGACAAGCTGGTGTTGGTGGACGGAGACATAGGCCAGGCTGCTACGGCGAAGAAGGTGGTCGAGGCTGCTATTCAGAAGTTCGGCTCGATTGATGCTGTCGTGAACAACGCCGGCATCTTTGTGGCGAAGCCCTTCGTTGATTACAGTGCTGACGATTTCCGTTCGCTGGTCTCCACGAATCTCGAAGGCTACATCTACATCACCCAGCTCGCGGTCAAGCAGATGCTCGCTCAGAAGTCGGGCGGAAGCGTCGTAGGCATCACGACATCGCTGGTTAAAAATCCAGTCGCTGGCGTATCTGCATCCGTGCAGATGATCACGAAGGGCGGTCTCGAGTCCATCACGGTCAGCCTGGCGTCGGAGTATGCGAAGGAACACATTCGCTTCAATGCGGTTGCACCCGGAATCGTTGATACTCCTCTTCACAAAGACAACCCGAAGGATTTCCTGAAGACCCTGTCGCCGATGGGCACAATCTCCACTTCAGAGGAGATCGCAAGCGCGGTGGTCTATCTCACCGAATCGAGCCAAATCACCGGGGAGGTGTTGCACGTGGACGGCGGCGCGCACAGCGGCAAGTGGTAAGTACATGCAGTTCGAAGCTGGCTCTCGCGGAGCAGCAGTTGAAGGAGCTCGGGGTTGTAGCCCCCGACGCTCCGCGGCGATGAGGGAACGTCTCACGAGCGCAATCTGATTAAAGTGATGAAACGGCTGGGCTATAGCTTTTAAAGCCTGCATTCGCCATTCCACGTTGTGCTTCCGGGTTTTTCATGAAAGTCTCCCACACAAACGCGGTGCGAGCATTTTCTGCCATGAGCATCGTGATCCCGGCGTCGATGCCCACGATGTCAGTGTCATACCACTTTTTCAATGGGTTGAACGCATCGATGAAGCCGTAGTTGCTCCAGGTCTGAGGATAACGACTTCTGATGTTTTTCAGCACCCGTATCGTTGCGTCCGGCAGGAACGGAATCGAGCCTCCAGTGGCTGCCGGAACCACGGTTCCATCAATAGGTCCCATGGCCGGCGGTCCACCCCAGATCACGTAGCCTTTGTCGGAGTCGGAGGCAGTGATACCCCAGAGATCATCGCTGTAGTCGGGAAAAATTTTACCCAGCTCCACGCAGAAGCGGTGGTGTACTTCGGTGGCAACGGCTGAGTTCTGAAAATAATCTGCGTACTTGTCGCGCTTGTGGCGGAAGTCGAACCAGGCCTGAGAGTACTGATGTACAAAAAGCGGCGCAAAAGAGCCGACGTAGCGCAATCCGTCGTACTCGAAGATTGTCCGTTTCCACGCGAGCCACGCTTCAGGCCGCAGGGGATGAGTGGAAGAACCCATTCCGAGCAGATAGATCATCATCAATTCGCTGTAGTAATCCCACTTGGAAGACAGAAATCCGAACTCCGGCGTCCATCCCATAGGCAGCACGGTGATGTCTTCTGAGAGCCAGGTCCAGTCCACGCGGTCAAAAATTGCATGAGCAAGCTGGATGATGTCGCGATCCTGAAAGTATTGACGGCAGGTAAGAATGCCGCAGAGCAGGATTGCAGTATCGATGGAAGAGACTTCGGACTCCCATACTCTTTCGCCTGTATTGATATTGGCAAAGTGAAAGAAGAATCCGCGATGCGTCGGAAGCTTCTTCCAAAGAAAATCGAGCGTTGTAAGAACGCGCAGACGTGCGTCCTGACGGGAGATGAAGCCACGCTTTTCTGCAATGCAGATTGCAGTCAGCCCAAAACCGGTGGACGCAACGCTTGCCACGATACTGGTGTCCGGAACGCGCACGTTGCAGCGATCTTTGATCAGTCCGGTCTGCGGATTGGCCTGCTCCCAGAAAAAGAGAAAAGTTTTGTGCTCAAGATCGTCCAGAAATTGCTCATCCTCCTGCGAAAAAGCGGCCTGCGCAGGAATATTTGCTGCCTCTGTATGCCTTCTGTCATCCTGCTGTTGCGCGACTACCTGTGCCAATACAGGGAGGGGCTTCCATTGCGCGAGCGGCAGACCGAGGGATACGCCGGCTATCTGGCGCAGCAATTGGCGCCGGGAAGTGCGACTTTCGCTCTGATCGGTTGCCTTGCAAATTTGCTCCTCGTTGTTGCCGTTAATTCCGTCCGCCCGTTCATCCATGCTCATTCAGGCCATCCGTATCTGCCCAACTGACTCCGAGCAACACATTATATTGAATAATAGATGCAGGGGTGCTTTGATGGGAGCGGCCTCACGCCCTGGGCAGAATGTGCTCTAAGTCGCGTGTCCAACTACTTGTTTGCCGGTGTTGCATGACAGGAAAGAAAATTGCCTGGGCAATGATCGCAGTTGCGGCAGCCGTGGTCGTTGCGCTATTGGTGCGCGCGCACTGGTTGAGGTCTGTCCCCGTGCATCGATCGATCACGATTGAAGGCGCAGTGATCCAGCGCGATGCTGATATTAATAAGGAATTGCCTATAGCAGGCGTCGCGATCACAGCATCGGATGGCGCGAGGAGTGCGACGACTCAGTCCGAGGCTTCGGGATATTTCAAGCTTGTTTTGCAAAAAGGAGTGCTGTCCGGGAAGCCTGTCATCGTCAGTTTCCGGCATGCGTCTTACGAGCCGCTCGACCTGAATGTGCAAACTGGAAGATTGGAAACCCAGAATGAGCTATACGTTGCGGCAATGACCCCAATCCCCGCGAAGACCGTGGCCGGGTTGAAAGGACCGGAAAAGGTAGTTTCCAATATCCGGGTGAGGTATACGACCAATTCCAGGACCGAGACAAATGTGGGTAGCGCAGTCAAAACCTTTCAGGTCGTCAATAAGGGAAATGTGCCCTGCAATCATCAGTCTCCATGTTCCCCGGATGGGAAATGGAAGGCGTCCTCCGAGTCTGCGTCTCTGGATGCTGGAGCAGACAATACGTTCGTCAATGTCAGAGCCTCCTGCATTGCGGGGCCGTGCCCGTTTACACAGATTGACTCAAGTGGATTTATACACGGCGGCCGCAACATTCGTGTTTCAGCTCTGAACTGGTCGGACACGGCCGCCTTCCTGATGGAGGCTGAGGTCTATCACACGGGAATCAGCTCCGACGTCCGCGAATTGTACCCAGTCATCTTTGGCCGGACGCTCAACTTCACCCTGCCACCTACTCAGGAAGGCGTGAGCCTTGAGGCTGAAATCGATGGCTCACCGATGGTATTTCCGCTAGGCCCGGATCTCAATTTAAGCTGGGCCATCTGTAATGTCCGGACCGGTCCGGAGAAGGAAAAGACCACCGTCTACCGCTGTGAACTTAGGCCAGATTACCGGTTCTGATTACCCAATGACATGATTCCGTTGGGTCTGAAAGCTGCGGAGGATTAGTCCCGCTAACGCCACAGCGTCCCGGTGTATCGGCCTTGAGGCTCGATCAGATTCCAGAATACTGGCCGACATGGCTCGTGTGATAAAAGGAGCTTCGGAAGAGGTGTTACTCCGGCACGTCGAGAATTGCAGGCGTGCCGATCCGGCTTACGGTGAAGGTGTCGCACAGGCATGAGGATTGAAGTCTCGGCTCGCATATAGCTTGTGTGAATCACGAGTCGGTGCCTTTCCAGGGTCGAATGGCACCGACTGCCGTGATTTATATCGCTTCGTTTATCATCTTCAAAGGACGCGTACTCTGGCCAGTGCAGCGGCGGGCGGGCAACACGTTATCACGGTGAACTCCCACCACTTTGGGCTTCCTGCAGAGGTTAATGAGGTCATGACGGAACAGTTCCGTCACGACATGCCCCACGACGTCCCAATCTGGACTGCTCTCGGAGTCCCCGCCCTCGGCAAGCCAAAGATGCGGATCGAGATTCGCGCTACGGCCATTCTCCCGGAGTGACTCGTCGTAAAACCGACCTGGGAAGAGCGGACGCACTCCGGGTGAAGCGAAGTCGAGTTGTGGACGGTTGACCGGCAATCCAAAAGTTGAACAACCCCCGCTTTAGTCAGCCGAGCCCATTCTTGGCAACATAAGGGTATTCATCCTCGATTCATTCACCGTCTTTTCTCCACTGGCGCGCCAGAAGCAAAATACACTTTGTATTCAGATAAAGAGGAGGACCAATGCCCCTGCACAACACCGCCCAACTCCAAGCTGGCCCGACGAGTCAAATAGAGGCTGAAGTCCTGAACGACGAGACCAGGACCTATGAGTTCCCCACGGCGATGCAAGACCCGCAAACTGTCTACCGGACAATCCACGATCAGCTCATCCTCGACGGCAACTCCCAGCAGAATCTCGCCACCTTCTGCACGACGTGGATTGAATCCGAAGTCAAGCAACTCATGGATGAGTCTGCCGACAAAAACATGATCGACAAGGATGAGTATCCACAGACCGCAGCCATCGAAGAGCGTTGCGTACACATGCTCGCCGATCTCTGGAATTCTCCGGAAGCTGCCAGCACCATCGGCTGCTCCACTACCGGCTCGAGCGAAGCCGCCATGCTCGGCGCCCTGGCACTCAAGTGGAACTGGCGTAAGCGCCAGCGCGCCAAAGGGAATTCCACCGACGCCCCGAACCTCATCATGGGTCCTGTCCAGGTCTGCTGGCACAAATTTTGCCGCTATTTTGACGTTGAAATCCGCGAAGTGCCTATGGAAGGCGATCGACTCCTGCTCACTCCGGAAGAAGTCATGAAGCGCTGTGACGAAAACACCATCGGTGTTGTCGTCACCCTCGGCGTCACTTTCACCCTCCAGTTCGAGCCGGTCCACGAGATCAGCATCGCCCTCGACAAGCTACAAGCCGAGACCGGGCTGGACATCCCCATCCACGTCGACGGCGCCAGCGGCGCCTTCCTCGCGCCGTTTAGCCAGCCAGATCTTCTCTGGGATTTCCGCCTTCCCCGCGTAAAATCCATCAACGCCTCCGGCCATAAATTTGGCCTTGCTCCGCTTGGCGTGGGCTGGGCCCTCTGGCGCGAGAAGCACGACCTTCCAGAAGAGCTGATCTTCGACGTTAATTATCTCGGCGGCAATATGCCCACTTTCGCACTCAACTTCTCGCGACCCGGGGGCGAAATTATCTGCCAGTACTACAACTTCATGCGCCTCGGCAAAGAGGGTTATCGCGAAATTCAAACGGAATGCTATACGCTGGGCCGCTTCCTCGCTGAAAAGATTGCTGAGTTCGGACCCTTCAAGATCATTTACGACGGCCATGGCGGGATTCCCGGCCTGTGCTGGGAGTTGAAGGATCCCGCATCTTCGAGCTTCACGCTCTATGAGTTTGCCGATCGGTTGCGCGAGCGCGGCTGGCTCGTTCCGGCCTACTCCATGCCACCCAACCGCGAGGATCTTGTCATCCAGCGTATTCTCGTACGTCACGGGTTTACACGTGCCATGGCCCTGCAGCTTCTCGGCGAAATGCAAGGCGCCCTGAACTACTTCACCGAGCGTCGGCCAGAACAGCCATCGGCCTTGACGCCTGTCGGTGCGGAATCACGCTCGCACGACCATTCCGGCCGATAGAGTCCAGATATCCGTGTCATTTTAAGAATCGGCGATAACTCGCTGAATGACACCACTGGTTCGACACGTGACATGAGGCCAGCTTTTCCGGATGAATTAAGGCAACGGGTCAGCAGGAATTGCTTTTTCGCCACCAGCGCAGACAGCCTGATTCCTGGTTGATTGGCAGGGAGCAGGCTCATTGGGGTGTAAAGGTGGTTATGTTTTTCGCAACGAAATTAAGAAAGGCTCGAATGCGGGGCGACAGATGCTGACGGTTTGCACAGATAGCAAAGAGGTCGATTTCGTCGCACCAGAATTCGCTCAGGCACTGGACGATCGTGCCCGCAGCCAGTTCGGGTTGAAGATCCCAAGCTGCCTTCAGGCCGATACCCTTACCCGCGCGTACCCAGTCATGCACTACTTCACCACTCGTCGTGCTCAGGGTCCCGTTGACAATCACCTCGAAACGTCTGCCTTGCTCTTGGAAGAGCCATGCGTCCATCACGCGCCTGCCGCGCACCAGGCGGATGCAATCGTGCTCAAGAAGATCGTCAGGCTTCGCCGGTACCCCGTGCTTGTCGAGGTAGGCTGGCGACGCGCAGACAATGCGCTTGGCGGAAAGAATTTTCTTGGCGATAACACTGGTATCCGCGGGGAGACCGATGCGGAGCGCCACATCGAGGCCGTCATCGATCACATCCAGACCTGAGTCGGACAACATGAGATGCACTTGAACATCTGGAAATTTCTGCCGGAAATCGTTGATGAGGGGAGCGATGAGTCGTCGGCCCAACTCCATGGGGGCGCCGATCCGCAGCATACCTCTTACTGTGGACCCCTTTGAGGAGGCCTCCGCCTCTGCCTCCGCAATGTCACTGACGATCCGCGTACACCGTTCATAAAACAACCGCCCCTCTTCGGTAAGTTCGAACGATCGGGAAGTGCGCGTGACCAGGCGTACACCCAGGCGCGATTCTAGAGTGCGAAGTCCCCGGCTCATCGCTGCTGGAGAGGAGTTGAGCGCTCGAGCAGCGGCGGACAGGTTCCCTGCCTTTACTATCTGGACGAACAGCTGGAGTTCAGCGACCTCATCAGCCACGATTCTTGCCTCTTCGAGGAGTAATCACTTATCCCTTGATTCTAACCATTCGCGCAGTCTGAGCATTGGCTGAGGAGCTGCAAAGTCAACCGAGGCGGCCTGCTTCAAAAGCGAAAAGTCAGACCGGCATTCGCCATGATCGGGGGACGATTATTCACAACATGATCGAAGAAGCCACGAGGCCGAAATCCAGCCAGGTTGAATGCGGCAATAAAGTGCGACGCGGGCGACCAGCGAATCTCCATGTCGCCCTGGTCTCCCAGATACCTTGCACTGGAACTACTCCCGGGGTCCATCAGTATGCCGCTGCCAAAAGCATATACGCCGTCATGGACCGATTCGCGCCAATACCAATCCCATGACACCTCTCCGGTCACATTCCGGCGCAGCTGAAACTGCATCACCGGATGAAGATCCACGAGATTCTGAGGGCCAAGAAACGGAACGGCTTTGGGAGTGAAGTAAGCGCCGCGTGGAAAAAACGAATTGAACGTGCCAAGGGTGTTCCCCGTCGAGTGCCCGTCACCGCTGTACACGTCGGCCCGCAGCATTGGGCGAGGATGGAATCTAACCTGATCGAGCGTGTATCCGGTCTCCGTAGAGAGGCTCCACGCACGAATCGAATCACTCCCGAAGCTCCCCCACTGGAAGTTCGCCTCCCAGTTGTAGTCCAGACCCTTCGATGGTGGGCGGAAGGCTCTTATGCCCACCGTATGGCGAAGCTCTGTCGCAGATCCGCGATTGTAAGTTGCGTTTTTCGTCGCAAGCCCCAGGTAGTAGAGATCGGCCATTCCCCGCGACAGCATCGGCGCCGGAACAGTGAGATAGCTGCCCCACGTAGTTTGTTGGGCATTGGGATGATCTTCGAAGAATCCGGTATTGTTGTCCTCGACTGGTTTCAACGCAAACACATCCCAGCGGAGATGCGGGGTTTGCGTAATCCAGCGCACTCCGTCGAAACTGAGCTTCACATTCGGGCCTTCGTTGTTGTCGAAGAGGCGCCCCGACCCAAGCACCACCTCTTGGCGGCCCAGCCGCAGACTACTGCCATGATCGCGACTGACATGTGAACCTATTTCGAGAAATGTCTGGTGGACGTCCGCCGGATCCTCATCTACTCCTGGTCTTGGCCCACCCACTCTCCCCGCAATATAGTCGAACTTAAATTCCGAGAACAGCCGGAAGTCACTCCCATCATGGAGATCGAAATGCGGCATCACGCGGCTCATGACGTACCCGTTATGATCCTGAGGGCCGGCGCCGAACATCCAGTTGTCGTAGTATTCATACTCCGTGCGATACTCCAGCCCAAAAGAGATATAGCTTTGTGGACCGTCGCCCAGCCGAATGTATTTCGCCGGATCGAAGAAATCCCCATGCAGCGCCGGGCGAGAGAGGAAGCTCCAGTCCTGCTCAGCTGGAAACGGATTTAACGGGGGGCGAGCAGGATCCCTCACGCAGCCCGACGGTTGGGGATCGGGGGTCTGAGCAAGCGAATGGCTGCCGCTAAGCAGGATCGCCACAGCTACCATCATCCGCGCGCAATTAGTGGCCAGAGGCCGTAGTTCGTTCAGAGGCGAATCGGTTGAGCTGTTCATATCTAGTCCCTGGTCAATCGGTCCCGCAGGAGTCAACGTATTCGTGAATCGGGATAACACTTCAACTACCTCAGTGTGGCTTTAGAACAACGCGTCCGCGGCCACCCCTCGCGACCAGTTCATAGGCCTGCTGGGCGTGAGTGAGAGGCATAGTCTTTGAGACAATCGGCGGCTCATAGACGCCGGAGTCAAAGTCCGACCGCAGCTCTTCCAAAATGCGCCCTGAGGCAGTCAGGTCCCGCTTGAGAGTGTCCACGCCAAGCAGCTGCGATTCGTTGTGGTAGAAGTCCACCAGATCGAACATTACGCGGCGCTCGGTAGGAGAGGTAATCTCCACCTGCCGTCCCCGATGCGCGAGCAGGCCGAGTGCGATTCCGAATACCGGCCCCCCGGCAGCATTGAAAATCACATCCGCTCCGCGCCCGGCGGTATGTGTGCGCAAGATAGATCCCATCTCTGGATCACGAGAGTCGATTAAGATGTGGGCGAGTCTCGAGGCGGGTGCAGGGCCTCCGGGCTCTCCGCGATGAATTCCGATCACGTGTGCGCCTAGACGTTTCGCGATCTGGATAGCTGCGCTCCCGACACCGCCGTTTGCTCCAAACACAGCAAGCGTCTCCCCTTTCGACAACTTTGCGTAATCGAGGGCGCAACATGCGGTCACAAAGTTCACTCCCACACAAGCGGCCTGCTCGTGCGATAGCGTCTCGGGCTTGCGAACCAGGCTTGCAAGAGGAACCTGGATGTACTCAGCATGGGAGCCGTCTCGGCTGAATCCGGCATCGCCGCCCGTGCCCCACACCTCTTGATTGATCCACTCTCGTGGACCGTCGATCACGACGCCCGAGTAGTCGCGTCCTGGAACGCGGGGAAGGATCGTCTGCGACATGCGACCGGCAACATTCTTCACGTCGCTCGGATTCACCGAGGCCGCTTCAATGCGTACTACCGCGGTGCTTGCATCCGCCTGGGGAAGCGCCCTCTCAGCGAGCTTTAGCTGGGAGGGACCGCCGAATTCCTTGAACTCTATGACTTTCATAAGTCTCCTCGATCGGGTAAAGCGCGAATGATGCGCGTAGTCTAAGGTTGATTGCCGAGCAATTGCCAAAGGTGATTACCACAACAGGGCGCACATTAGCGAAGATCAGCCAGCCTAGCTAATTTGAAGCGCGGTGCACGCGCTGAGCGTGGAAGTAGAACAGGTTGGTCTTTTGCAGCAGCGACAAAAACCAGTCCACCAGCCATGCACACATTCTTGAGAAAGTTGATCAGCTGAACCGTATACATCGATGTGCCCGCCGCTTGCCAGAAGGCATGGGCCATAAGGGTAGCTGGTATCAGGAACAGGATCAGGGCAAGCGCGGATAGACGCGGATAAATTCCTAATATCAAGCCGATACTTGCAACGAGTTGCAGAGCTTGTGCTCCCAGAATCATCATAGGCACCAGGCTGACGGGCACGCTGTGCACGGCCATTTCATGTGCCGCAAGACTCTGGCTGACGATATTCAGTCCATTTAAGAGAAAAACGATTGAAATGAGGATGCGAGCTGCAATCAAAGCATTACGTTCCATAGTTAAATCTCCTCTTGGCGCATTTCTCAGCTTGATTTCGAGACGTCGAAGAGTTTCCTGCGAGCCACGAAAAGGGATGACAAGGTGCGCCTGTCATCTCCTACTCGCTACGTTATCGTCGTCGTGGGTGAGTGAGAAGCCGCTTTGTTCACACAGCAGCTTTGCGCTACCGGCAAAGCCGAGCATGTCGGTTGTCATTTGATACGCCGGCTGCACCGGTCTTTGAGTATGGTCTTTGCGTATTGCGCAACGCAGATATACACCATCTCCGTCTTCTCAGGCCGACTCCACCGACAAACCCTCACCCTAGTAAGACTGATGTCAGGCGCGCGCAGAGAGAAGCATCCGCATTTCCGGCTTACCTTCGCTATCGATACAGTATGTGCGTTGCTTGACTCGCACTCGGCTCCATACTCGCTTTTCCATCAGCATGAGCTACGAGCAAACCGAAAGATGACTTGATCGAGCGTCGATAAGAACATCTTCTTCTTTATCTCAACCAGAATCTTTCCACACTTATCCGTGTGTCTGAAAGACAGCAAGCTGTGACGTCCTGACGGGAGAAGTTCGATGTAATTCAATGTACAAGGAAGTATCTTCGCACTCTTTCTCGGAGCCCTTGCCGCGCCGCCCTCCGATCTCGATCGATATGGTCCTCCCCGCCCTGGGACCAATCGCTCATATCCTGCACGTAAACACGGGGGATGTCACAGCTGATTCTCAGGTTTTTTCATGGCCGGTTTACCCTCAGCCCAGTCTTGTATGGTCCCCTTTCCGACCGATACGGCAGGCCACTTATATCGTCCGCCATGTGCTGTCGCCTGATGGTGCATTTCTGGCGACCTGGCAACCGGCAAGCGTGTGGGGGGCTTGAAATGCAGCCCACGCCCGATGGCAAGAGCACTACGTCTTCGTTGTGGCCCTACCGTATGGCCACGAGGTGGCCTGGTTGGCCCGTCCCCCACTCACGCGAAGACCTCCCAGCGACCAGGTATCTGGTGCTCTGGCGGAGCTGAACGGCGCTGCCGAAAAGCTGTTTGCCCGAATCTGCGAGTTGATCATTACAACGACAGACGGTAGACGCTTGGCGTCGTCCCTGTAGTGCGTCGGAAGACGCGAGCCATGTGATGCTGATTGGCGAAGCCGCTCGACCTGGCAACCTAAGTCAACGAAGCACCGTGATCCCGCATCAAGGTGAGCTCCCCTTCCACTCGCTGGCCAAGCAAGAATTGATAAGGCGTCTTCCCTGTGCTCTCGCGGGAACTCCGAATGAAGTGCAATGTGCTCAGTCCAGCCTCGCGCGCCAACTCATCCAGTCGAAGGTCTTCTTCCAGACGCGCCTCCATCACTTCTTTGTTGTCGGCCTTATGGGCCCCTGTGATCGTATTCAATGCTAAGCAAATCGAAGGCATCCGTCCAATTGAGGTAAAGCCTCACAAGACGTTTGAGCATGAACGACGACTCAACCACGGACGCCTTACATTGTGCTTAAGAAGATCATCCGGTCTGCCCTTGTTCGAGCGGGGATCACAGGGAAGGTGATCGGCTGGCATTCACTTCGGCACAGCTTGGCGACCAATCTCCGCAGTCTGGGAGTGGATGTAAAGATCGCTCAGGAATTGTTAGGGCACGCGAACTCATGCACGGCAATGCACCTTTACACTCAGGCTACTTCGGCCGACAAACGGAGCGCGAGCAAGAGGCAGATTGAGATGTTGATCACGGGATGACGGAACGATGTCAGAAGCCCGGACCGTTGAGTACCGTTGAAGAATGGACTGTCACATTATTCAAGCCATAAGCCGGAAATTTTCTTGGGCTTATGGCGGGGACGACGGGGCTCGAACCCGCGGCCCCTGCCGTGACAGTTATGCTAAGTGGTTGCAACTAAATGATTTCATGTGCGTTGATGGCCAACTACAGCACCGTTGAGCACTCAAAAACACTGGGGAAAACGCAAATTCGCAGTTTCAGCACCTTTGCCAGCACCCTCGCGCAAACACGTCCAAAGTGGGTTCGACCTCTGCCTTTGTTCGGCAAAGGTCAGCCACAGGTGACTACTTCTGACAATGTATGGTCCGCCGCGTGACTGCAAGGGTAAGTTTGGTCGAGAGACAAGTCTGCGGCAATGTATTCGGCCTTTTGTTGGAGCCGCGTGCTCCTGGCCAGGATGAGTTCCGCTGCGTATCTGTCCTAACAAGCCGAGCGGTCGTTGAGACCATTATCGGAAACAGGCTTCAGACACGCCGTTTTGACTGTTCTTTCTTCCCTACTGTTCCTGTGCAGACTTCGTGGGAAATTGTTACTGCGATGTCTTATGCTGCTACGTTCACAGCAGGTCTGTAGTCTTCTCCGCTGGAGAGGACGGCCCATGCGATACGAACAGCGCCGCGATCAGCCTCACATCATGGCCTTGCTGCTTCAAAGCTCGACCAAGAAAATGCGCTCCGGAGCAAGCTTCGAGGCCAATCAGCGAAGTCTGCATGTTCGCCGTGAACGCCAGTAGCTGCTTCTGTGAGAACTTCTTCTTCACCAGAACCTTGCCCGATGATCCCAGAGCCACAAGGTGAAACGTAGTCTTGCCAAGGTCGATGCCTACCGAATGAATCTGCATGTCGATGATCCTCCATAGAAACCGCTGCTTCCATCCTCCACCTCAGCGGAGGGTTACAGCGGCGGACCATCTCATTAGCCGACTTATCGATACTAATGTTCTCTCAAGAGCGCATTGGATTTTCACACCAACCGGAAACTTCTCGCGGCTACATGATTCCAAATTGGGGGTCTCGTCGATGTACGTCCCTACGCTCGGGAAGTTCTCCTTATCTCCTTCACTCCGACATTGAGCCGCCGTCGAAGAAGGAGTCGCAACGTTCCACCGTTCTTGTATCCGACTTTTGCGGCAATCTCTTCGACACTTGCTTTGCTGGTCTTCAAAAGATGTACTGCTCGTTCAACGCGCAGACTTTGGAAATACGCCAACGGGGGCTTCCCAAGGACGCTCTGTAGCCTTCGGGTAAGCGTCCTTTTACTTGCGCCTACGGCTTTCGCTGCACTGTCGAGAGAAAATCTGCGTGCGAGCCGCGCGCGCGCCCAGCGTTCAAAGTGCTGTACAACAGGATCGGAGTGGACTAGGTGATCAGTCAGAGCATAGGCCGTCTGCGAGGGCCTCGAATCTACGATGAGGTACTTTGCAGTGAGAGAGGCAAGTTCGGGGCTGACACCACGTATCAGCCATAGGGCGAGATCCATATGGCCCAAAGCGGCTCCGGCGGTCACAACGTTGCCTGACTTGACGACCATCTCCGATTCGTCCAGCAATACCTGAGGGTATCGCTCGCGAAACACTGGC
>Ga0210388_10001699_pt1 | contig 17323 bp, 11 predicted proteins | sample IncBWC19OmetaG_FD_155485 | JGI IMG/M metagenome (GOLD analysis project Ga0210388, IMG submission 155485) | Forest soil microbial communities from Barre Woods Harvard Forest LTER site, Petersham, Massachusetts, United States - Inc-BW-C-19-O ... | reverse complement strand
GGACAAGAAGATTGCAGATGTCATCGTCGAGCAGCGCCGCGCCTGCATCGTGGTCGTGAACAAATGGGATTTGTTCACCGCCGAAGTGCAGAAGGCGCGCGAGGACGAAATGGAACGGCGCCGCGTGAAGAAGCGCACCGAGGGCCAGGCGAAGGAATTGACGACGCTCGGAGAATTCGGCCAATGGGTGCAGGATAAATTATTTTTCCTCGACTACGCGCCGGTGATCTTCACCTCGGCCAAGACGAATTTTCATCTCGACCGTCTGCTAGAGGCGGTGCGTTACGTGGCGGCGCAATTGCAGCAGAAGATTCCCACTTCGATCCTCAACCGCACGATCAACACCGCCGTCGAACGCCGTCAGCCGGTCAGCGCCGCGGGGCACCGGTTGAAATTCTTTTATGCGACCCAGGTCCGCTCCGCGCCGCCGACGTTCCTGCTGTTTGTGAGCCGGGACGAGCTGTTTTCCGACCAGTACAAGAAATACCTCGCGGGCGAATTGCGCGCGGCCTTCGGTTATGAGGGCTGTCCGTTGGTGTTGGTGCCCAAGGCGCGGCCGAAAACCATCGAATCGGTGCGCAAATTCAAGTCGAGCCCGGGTCAGCCGAAATCGAAAACGATCGGTGATGCGTACCGTCAAAGGCGGCACGAAAAGTACGGTCGCGGGGGACGTGCGACCAGAGCGAAGCGTCATGGTTAAGAAAAGTTATTCACAGGGTGTGAATAAGTCAGTTTTCTTTAACCATCGATTGAGGATTTCATTGATTTCATTTGCGAATATGTTGATTGCAACTTTCTTGCAAATTTTTCTTGAAGGCCACTACATATGGTGTCAGGATGGCCGCTGTTCCCCAATTAGTGGGGGAAACGCGGTAAATAAGTAAAAACAGCGTTTTCTCAAAACTGGGCAGCATTTTCAGTTTTTCCGGTGTGTTTCAGTCTCTCCGAAACCGCCGGAGTTGTTGTCCAAAAACCTAACTATTTAAGACCATGATTGATGCACGTGAAGATGTCTCGACGCCGGTTGCGGCGACCAGCCGCCGGAAGGGCGAAAAAACCAACAATGGGCGGGGTATGAAGCCCGCGAAATCCGAAGGCAAAAAGGCTTTGCGCATCGACCGCGTTTTCAGCGATGCGAAGGTGAACCCGTTCGACCAGGTTGAATGGGAGAAGCGCACCGCCGAAATCACCGATGACGCCGGCAAGGTCATCTTCAAGCAGGAAAATGTCGAGGTGCCGAAGTCCTGGTCCGTGCTCGCGACCAAGGTGGTGGTGTCAAAGTATTTTTACGGCGAGCAGCATACCAGCGAGCGCGAAACGTCCGTGCGCCAGCTCATCCACCGCATCACCCGCACCATTTCTGATTGGGGTATCGCGGACGGATATTTTTCCAAGGCCGATGGCGAAGTTTTTTATCAGGAGCTTACTTGGTTGTGCCTGAACCAATACGGCGCCTTCAATTCACCGGTCTGGTTCAACGTCGGCCTGTATCACGAATACGGCATCGGCAAAAAATCCGGCAAGGGCACCTGGTTCTTCAACCGCGAAGCCGGTGAGGCCGAGCGCGCCGCATCACAATATCAATTTCCGCAGGGCAGTGCCTGCTTCATCCAGAGCGTCGAGGACAACATGGAAGACATCATGCGCCTCGCCTCCAGCGAAGCGATGCTCTTCAAATACGGCTCCGGCACCGGTACGGACCTTTCGCCCCTCCGTTCCAGCAAGGAAAAATTGAGCGGCGGCGGCAAGCCGAGCGGCCCGATGAGTTTTCTCCGCGTGTACGACCAGGTGGCGAACGTCGTGAAATCCGGCGGCAAAACCCGTCGCGCGGCCAAGATGAACACGCTGCGCGACTGGCACGGCGACATCGAGGAATTTATTGACGCCAAGCAGCGGGAAGAGAAGAAGGCGTGGGCGCTCATCGAACAAGGCTATGACGGCAGTTACAACGGCGATGCCTACGGCAGCGTGATGTACCAGAACGAAAATCTTTCCGTCCGCGCCAGTGATGAATTTTTTGAAGCCGCGCTTTCCGGAAAAGAATGGCAGACCAAGACCGTGAAGGGCCTGCCGCTCCAGAAAAAGGACGCGAGCACGTTGCTGGACAAGATCGCCGAAGGCACCTATATCTGCGGCGACCCCGGCATCCAATACGACGGCGCGATCCAGAAATGGCATACCTGCAAGGGCACGGAGCCGATCCATTCCACGAACCCGTGCAGCGAATACGTATTCATCAACAATACGGCATGCAACCTCGCTTCGCTGAACCTGATGAAGTTCAAACGCGAAGACAGCACGTTCGACATCGAACGTTTCAAGGCCGCCGTGCGCATTTACATCACCGCGCAGGAAATTCTCGTGGACAACGCAAGTTATCCGACGAAGGAAATCGCCGAAAACTCCCACATCTACCGCACGCTCGGCCTCGGTTTCGCGAACCTCGGTTCGCTGTGCATGAGCTACGGCCTGCCTTACGACTCCGATGAAGGCCGCGCGTTGGCGGGTGCGATCACCTCCATCATGACCGGTGAGGCCTATACCCAGAGCGCGGAAATCGCCTCGACGATGGGCGCCTTTGACGGCTACCGCGATGCCCGTTGCTCGCATGTGCCCAAGCCGATCACGAAGGACAACGTCGAATCCATGCTTGGTGTCATCAAGCTGCATCGCGACTCGGTTGAAGAAATCCATCCGAGCGAAGAATTTGGCTACCTCAAGACCGAGGCGCATAAATGCTGGGACCGTGCGCTGGCGCGCGGCAAAGAATTCGGCTACCGCAACGCGCAGGTCACCGTGCTCGCCCCGACCGGCACGATCGCCTTCCTGATGGATTGCGATACGACCGGCGTGGAACCCGACATCGCGCTGGTGAAATACAAATTGCTCGCCGGCGGCGGCATGTTGAAGATCGTCAACCGTGGCGTCGGTGATGCGCTTCGCCGTTTGGATTACAACGAGGCTGACATCAAAAAGATTCTCGCGCACATCGAAAAATTCGACACGATTGAGGACGTCGAGGAAAAAGGCGCGACCGTGAAGAGCGGATTGAAGGCCGAGCATCTGCCGGTGTTTGATTGCGCGTTCAAACCTGCTCGCGGCAAGCGCAGCATCGGTTACCTGGCGCATCTGAAGATGATGGCCGCCGCACAGCCGTTCATCTCCGGCGCGATCTCCAAGACCGTCAACATGCCGAACGAATGCACCGTGGCTGAAATCCGCGACACCTACGTCCAGGCGTGGAAGATGGGCTTGAAATGCGTGGCGATTTATCGCGACGGCTCGAAGCGTTCGCAGCCGCTCAACACGAAAAAAACCAACGAAGGCGGCGACAAATCCGCGCCCCTGAATCCCGCCCTCGAAAATCGCGTCAAAGAGCTGGAAACCGAAGTCGTGCGGTTGCAGGCCGATTCCGGCAAGCCGTTGCGCCGCCGTCTGCCGGACACGCGCACGGCCATCACCCATAAGTTTAACATCGCGGATCATGAGGGCTATCTCACCGTCGGCCTGTTCGATGACGGCACACCAGGCGAATTGTTCATCACGATGGCCAAGGAAGGTTCGACCATCGGCGGTTTGATGGACAGCATCGGCACCCTGACGAGCCTCGCGTGGCAGTACGGCGTGCCGCTGGAAGCACTCGTGAAAAAGTTCGCGCATCAGCGTTTTGAGCCGAGCGGCTTCACGAAGAATGCCGAGATTCGCAACGCGTCTTCCATCACCGATTACGTCTTCCGCTGGCTGGCGTTCCAGTTCATTCCCGGCTACCGCGAAACCGTCACCGGCAACCGGTCACAGCCGGAATTGCAGATGCCCGGCCTCCTCGAGGAGATGAAAAAAAAAATAAACCGGCCGGTGCCTGAACTGCCGATTTCCGAGGATACCGACGTCATCGAGGCAAAGGCCGAGACGTTGCAAATCCGCCGCACGCAGACGCTGACCTCCATGATCACGAACCAGCAGGATGCGCCGACCTGCCCGAGCTGCGGTCACGTGGCCGTGCGCAACGGCGCGTGTTACAAATGCCTGAACTGCGGCGAAAGCCTTGGCTGCTCGTAACAATTTCGGTGAACCGAAGCCGGTTAGAGCGTTGAGACGGTATCCGTTTCAACGCTTTAACTTTTTTGATGCTTGAACTATGTTGGGTGTATGAGCGACAACACCACTTTTGTCCACGAAGACCCGTGGCGCATATTCCGCATCATGGCCGAGTTCGTTGACTCGTTCCAAACCATGTCCCAGGTCGGTCCGGCGGTGACAATCTTTGGCTCTGCGCGCACGAAGCCGAATGAGAAATATTACAAGGCCGCGCAGGACATCGCCAAGGGGCTCGCCAAACACAACCTCGCCGTCATCACCGGCGGAGGCCCGGGCGTCATGGAAGCCGCCAACAAGGGCGCGGCGCACGCCGGCGGCAAATCCGTGGGCCTTAACATCGAACTGCCGCATGAACAGACCGGCAACAAATATTCGAACGTGCCGATAAACTTCCATTATTTTTTCGCGCGCAAGGTCAGCTTCGTGAAATACAGCCTCGGTTTCGTCTTCATGCCCGGCGGCTTCGGCACGCTTGATGAATTTTTCGAAGTCGCCACGCTCGTGCAGACACAGCGCATTCCGCAATTTCCGCTCATCTTGTTCGGCACCGACCATTGGCGCGGCCTGCTCGCGTGGATGAAATCGCGCCTCGAAAAAGACCGGCTCATCAGTCCTGGTGACCTCGACCTCGTGCGGCTCACCGACGACGTGGAGGAAGTCGTCGAAATCATCCGCGACTATGAACGCCGCATCGGTCAACCGGCCGTGCCACCGAAGGCATTTGCGTAATTTTTACCGGTTAAAATTTGTCCCGAAATTCTGTCTATAGCGCGGCCTTCGGAATTATGAAGCTGCTTGTTTTGAAAACCGCCTTTGCTAACCTGAAAACGTGAGCACAAAAAGTTTCACCACCCTCAAACGCACGGAAGCCCGTGCGCGCATGGCCTCTGCGCGCCGTGGGCGCAAAAGCCGCCGTGCCGCCGCCGAAGATAGACATGGCCTGGCCAACGGCTCGGAGGGACGGCTCACGAATCTTCCCCAAGTTCTGCGGGCAATGGCTCGTTGGGCTTGATCCCGGCCGTGCGTTTTTCCTTGGAACAATTCAAGGCTGTTCTTGGGATTCCGGATAAAAATGGCAGGCCTCACATTCTAATCGGCGGGCAGGCGGTTTATTTCTGGGCTGCGCGTTATGTAAAAACCGAGCCGGACTTGGAACGGTCACGTCCGTTCACGAGTGCAGATTTGGATTTTCACGGCGGACGTAATGCGGTGTTGCACCTCGCCCGGCAATTGAATTTGACCCCGCAGTTTCCTCCGGCAGCGGCCTTAACCGCTTTGGCTGGCATCATCCCGATCAAAGTAGGTGATGAATTCACCAGCATCGAATTCGTTCGTCAGGTCGGCGGGATCAGGTGGCCGGACATATCTGAACTGGCCGTTGAGCGTGATTTTGAGGGCGTCTGTATCCGCGTGCTGGATCCCATTTCTCTCTTGTGCGGCAAGGCGAACCTCGCGGTGAGCGTCGACCAGAAGCAGCGCCGGGATGCCGAGCATTTGCGGATTCTCATCCTTTGCACCCGGGCATTTCTTCGCGAAACCCTGGCTGGCGTGGAGGCTGACACATTGCCCGCCCGCGGCTGGCTGGGAGCAGTCGAGCGCGTGCTCAAACTGGCCGAATCTTCCGTCGGGAAAAAAACATCGCGCAAGCTGGATGTGGATTGGCGCACGGCCTTGCCCGAAATGGAAATCGCCACCGCCAAACACCGTCTGGTTAGCCAGTTCCGCCGTATCCGACTGCCGCAATGGCTGGAGAAACAAACATGCGTCCGCTGATCCAGGAAATCCAGACCGCGCACACGCCGGAATCGCTCGTTGAAAGCGTACGCGGCGAAAGCGGGATTGTTTTGCTGCGTAGCAATTCCTTTGATTCGGCACAGGCGCGCTATTCGTTCGTCACGGCAAATCCGTTTTTGACCTTCAAGTCTTTTGGCTCCCAATGCGAAGTCATCCAATCGCCAATCGTCAACCGCCAATCGCAAATCCACTTCGGCAATCCGTGGCATCTGCTTGATGCCTTGATGGCGCGCTGTGAATTGCTGGACGAAATTGACTCGCCGTTTCCGCTCGGTGGTGCTTTTGGTTATTGGGGCTATGACTTGAAAAATTTCACCGAGCCGAAACTCCCGCGCCGGGCGGTGAACGATCTGGAATTGCCCGATTGCCACGTTGGTTTTTACGATAGTTTGGTCGTTTTCGACCATCAGCTTGGTAAAATCAGCATTATTTCGACCGGACTTGCCGCCGACGGTTCGCGCTGCGAGAAGCGGGCAGGGGAACGGTTGGAATTTTGGAAAGCCCAACTTGGGAGGGACAGCGTACGGCTGTCCCAAATTGATTCGGGAAAAACGGGACGGCGGCACGTCGTCCCTCCCATTTCAAACCTTTCCCGCGAAGAATTTGTGTCCAAGGTTCAACGTGCGCAGCGCTATATTTGCAGCGGCGATATCTATCAGGTCAACCTTTCGCACCGGCTGACCGCACAGTGGGGCGAGTCTCCGCCGACCCCTGACTTTTCTTCAGGTTGGGAATTTTTCCAACGGCTTTCCGATGTCTCCCCGGCGCCGTTCGCTGCGTTTCTCGATTGTGACGGTGGAAGCGGGCAGAGCCGGTTTCAAATTTGTTCCTCGTCACCGGAACAATTTTTGCGGTTGAGCGGAGCGCACATCGTCACGCGGCCGATCAAGGGCACGCGGCCGCGCGATGCGGATGCGACGCGCGACGCCCAACTCGCCTATGAGTTGCAGACCAGCGCCAAGGAACTCGCCGAACTGGTGATGATCACCGATCTGCTGCGGAACGATTTGGGAAAGGTTTGCGAATATGGTTCCGTGCTAACTCCGGAAATCGCCAAGCTCGAAAAATTTGCGCAGGTGCAGCACCTGGTGTCCACCGTTGAAGGCCGGTTGCGGAAGGACGTGACCCATTTCAAAGCGCTGGCGTCCACCTTTCCCGGCGGCAGCATCACCGGCGCCCCGAAATTCCGCGCGATGGAGATCATCGACGAACTGGAGCCGGTTTCGCGCGGGCCCTATTGCGGCTGCATCGGGTATCTCGGCTTCAACCGTGAGAGCCAGTTAAGCATCACCATTCGCACGGCAGTTTGTCGCGACGGGAAAATTCATTTCAATGTGGGCGCGGGTATTGTGGCTGATTCAAATCCCGAGGCTGAATTTGATGAGACGATGGCCAAGGCACGCGGTTTTTTGACGGCCTTGGACTGGCACGAGGCAAAGCTTTCTGGAACAAATCCCCGGCATTTGCCGCGCTGATTCGGTGGTTTCAAATTTCTTCTCGCCCACGGAGGCTTTTTGGGTTATAAAAAATCCGCATAGGAAACGGGTGATCCCATGACAGTCTTTCTGAACGGAAAATTTGTGCCTGCACATGAGGCGGTGGTGCCGGTCAACGACCGAGGCTTTATGTATGGTGACGGTCTGTTTGAGACCACGCGCATCGTGGGCGGCCGCGCGTTCCGGATGGCGCAGCACCTGGAGCGAATGGTGCGCGGGGCGGATTACCTGAAAATTCCGATGCCATATCCGCCGAAGGAGATCCAAAAATTTGTCACGCAGTTGGTGGAGATGAATTCCATGCCGGAAGGCGTTTTGCGCATTACGCTCACGCGTGGTTCTGGCGAGCGCGGCTATACGCCCGCCATGTCGGAAAAACCGTTCCTGGTCATGACTTTGCATCCGCTGCCGCCGATGCCGGCCGAAGGGCCGTTGCAATGGAGCATGATCACGTCGTCGTATCATGTGCCGGCGAGCGGTGCGATTTCGTCCTTTAAGACCACGAGCAAAATCCTGCACGTCTTCGCGCGGATCGAGGCGCACGAACGGGGCGCTGACGAGGCGTTGTTGCTGAACACGAACGGCGAAGTGGCGGAGACCGCCGGCGGTAATATTTTTTGGGTCTATCAAAACTCGATTTGCACCGTGCCGACGGGGCGCGGTGTTCTGCCCGGCATCACCCGCGCGGTCGTTCTGGAGATCTGCCAGTCGCTCGGTCTTGAAACGAACAAACGCGTCATCAAGCCGCAGCATCTGCGCAATGCGGAGGGCATCTTTGTTTCCCAAAGCGTCCTGGGGATAGTGCCGGTGGTGGCTTTCGACGGCGAGCATGTGGTGCCGTCGCCGTTGGTGGATCAGATCGCCAGTGCATATAACGAGATGCTGCTGAAGGAATGAATTCAAACTTGGCTCGCCATGCGTGGCAGGTAGATTGTTCCGGTGCCGCTTCTGGAAAAAATGCCGGTCAAACGCCGCAGTCGTTTCGGTGATTTTCTCGCCATCGTGCTCCTGCTTGCCGTGGTCACAGGGCTGGGCTGGCATTGGTGGCATAAAAAATCTTCGCGCAAACAATACCGGGTACAGTCAGATCCCGTGGCTACGCAGGTTGCAAGCCCGGTTCCGGCAAAGCTGAAGCCGATTGTCATTGCCCCGCAGATACCGGCGGACTTTCCACGACCCGTGCGCGATGCTTTTGAAGCGCAGGTCGCGCTGGCCCGGCGGGCGATCTCGCCCGGTTCGCTCGATGCCGCTATCGGCTCGCAGACGCGCGCAGCGATCGCGGCTTTTCAACGTTCGCAAAAAATTTCTGAATCGGGGATTCTGGACATGAACACGAGGGCGTTGCTGACGCTCGATGCTCCGTTACTGTCCACGTACACGGTCACCACGAACGATCTCGCGCGGCTTCAGCCGATTGGAAAAACCTGGCTCGCCAAATCCCAGCAAACCGCGCTCGATTTTGAGACGATTCTGGAACTGGTCGCCGAACACGCCCATGCGCATCCGTTGTTGATCGAAAAATTGAATCCGGAAATCGACTGGTCGAATGTTGTTGCCGGGACGGTTTTGAAAATTCCCGGGGTGGATTATCCCGAACCGGCAGACAAGGCGGCCTTGGTGGTGATTCATTTGTCGCAGAAGTATCTGGAGGCATTTGATCAAAACACAAATCTGCTTTTGCATTGTCCTTGCAGCATCGCGGCCAAGGTGGAGAAACGTCCCGTTGGCGAACTGCACGTGGCCGTCATCGCACCTAATCCGAATTACACATTCGACCCGGAGCTATTTCCCGAATCGGGCGAGACGCAAAAATTGATCCTGCCGCCCGGCCCGAACAATCCCGTTGGCGTCGCGTGGATCGGTCTCGACCGGCCAGGTTACGGGATGCATGGCACACCGGCGCCCGAGCAGGTCGGGCGCACGGAATCGCATGGTTGTTTCCGTTTGGCGAACTGGGATGCTGAGTATTTACTGGGCCTGGTCACGATTGGAATGCCGGTGGAAGTCGTGCCGTAAAATGGTGGCCGTCCGCAAGGACTGATTCCAAAAATCGCCGGAAATTATCATTGCCCGCTGGCATGGTTCGGCGAAAATGCCATTGAACTTAACGAAAGAAAATTATGACCACTGGAATCATGCTGGCTGAACCTTCGACGATTGCGATCGGGGCGATTGCGGTTTTGGCCGTGCTGGTATTGATCATCATCATCGTCGCCTTCGCCGTCATCGGCATTTACAACAAGCTCGTCACGATGCGCAACCGCTATAAAAACGCCTACGCGCAGATCGACGTGCAGCTCAAGCGCCGGTACGATCTCATCCCAAATCTCGTCGAGACGGCCAAGGGCTACATGAAACATGAGAGCGGCACGCTGACGGCGGTCACCGAGGCGCGCAACATCGCCTACACCGCGTCCAAGGGTGCGGCGGCCAATCCCGGCGATGCCGCGGCGATGAAAAATCTGGTCTCCGCCGAAAGCGGACTGGCCGGCACACTGAGCCGCCTGATGGTCGTGAGCGAGCAATATCCCGACCTCAAGGCAAACCAGAACATGATGCAGCTCACCGAGGAATTGACTTCGACGGAAAACAAGATCTCCTTCGCGCGCCAGGCCTATAACGACTCTGTCATGACCTACAACACCGATCGCGAAGTATTCCCGAGCAATCTTATCGCCGGCATGTTCAACTTTGCCGCTGCAGAATTGTTCGTCATCGACAAGCCGGAGCAAAAGGATGCGCCGAAAGTTTCGTTCTCATGAATTGTTGGATCGTTGAATCGTCAAATCGGAGAATGCGGTTCAACGATTCAACCTTTTAGCAATTTAGCGAATGGATTTTTTTCAACGTCAGGATGATGCCCGCCGCCGGACGAAATGGCTCGTCATCGGTTTCACGCTCGCCGTTTGTTCCATGGTCGTGATGACTTATGGCGTGGGGCTGATTGCTAAATATTACATTCTCGCCAAGACCAGCCGCCATTCCTATCAAGCCGATTTCAGCCCATGGGATTTGCATCTTTTCGGCATCACGACTTTTTTCACACTCCTGATTATCGGCGGCGGTTGCGCTTGGAAACACATTGAACTCGCCGGCGGCGGTCCGGCGGTCGCCGAATCCCTTGGTGGGCGGCTGGTGGATCCGAATACGTCCAACCCCGACGAACGCAAGCTGCTCAACGTCGTCGAGGAAATGTCCATCGCGTCCGGTGTGCCTATGCCGCAGGTTTACCTGCTCGAAGACGAGGACGGGCTGAACGCCTTTGCGGCCGGCCATACCACGAGCGATGCCGTCGTCACGGTTACCGCCGGCAGCATGAAAAGACTTTCGCGCGATGAATTGCAGGGCGTCATCGGCCACGAGTTCAGCCATATCTTGAACGGTGACATGCGTCTGAACGTGCGGCTCATTTCGCTGCTGTTCGGCATATTTTGCCTTGCTACCATCGGGCGTATCTTGTTGAACACCACGAGCAGCGGTCGTCGTGATCGCAATCAGTTGTGGATTGTCGGGTTGCTGCTGCTCGTCATCGGTTCGGCCGGGTATTTTTTTGGCCGGCTCATCCAGGCCGCCGTCAGCCGTCAGCGCGAATTTCTGGCCGATGCCTCGTCCGTGCAATTCACGCGCAACCCCGCCGGGCTTTCCGGCGCGTTGCAAAAGGTTGGCGGCTATACCTCCCTGATCTATTCGCCACATGCCTCCGACGCCGCGCATCTTTTTTTCAGCGATGTGAGTGGCAGCGCCTTTTTCGGTGCCATGGCCACGCACCCGCCGTTGGACCAACGCATCCGTGCGATCGATCCGGCTTGGGACGGAAAATTTCACCACGTGGCCGATGCGGAACGTGACTTGATCCATGCGGAAGAAACCGCGCCGCCGAGAAAGCCTTTGGTCGCCGACCAACAGCTTGCCAGGATGATTTGGGCCGGGGGTGCGATGGCCGATGACGCGAACTTCAAGCCGCCGGTGATCCGTCCGCACACTGTTTTGCCCAATTTGGGAACACCCACGCCATTGCATCTGCAATACGCGGTCCAACTCCGCGATGCGCTGCCGGACAGCATCAAGACCGCTTCACGCGAACCGCTGTCCGCCGCCGCCCTGGTTTACGCATTGATTTTGAGCGGCGACCAGGTGCTGTTTTTGAAGCAGATCGCAGAGATCGAAAAGCGTTTTTCCCGTGAGGTTTCCCAAAAAACCCTGGCGCTCAGTCCCGATGTCGCGACGATTGCGCGTCACGTCTGTTTGCCAATTGTAAATCTCGCCATCGGTGGTCTGCGGAATTTGAACGCAGACCAATTCCAAAAGTTTTCCGATACGATGCAGTGGTTGATCAACAGCGACGGGCGTGTGGAATTGTTCGAATTTGTGCTGCAAAAAATCGTCCAGCGGCATCTGGCGTCCAAGTTTTCCGCCGTGCGCCAGCCGGTGGTCCAGTACTACACGCTCAAGCCCCTCATGCCGGATTGCGTTGTCGTATTGTCGGCGCTGGCGGATATTGGTAGCGACGACGCCGTTGAAGTGAAGAAAGCTTTTGAAACCGGCGCGCCGTTTTTGCGTGCACCCGCCGAGGAGCCGATGGATCTGCTGCCACGGGAACAGTGCAGTGTGGAGGTCGTGAGCGAAGCGCTCGACCGGCTTGCGCTAGCCGCGCCGATCTTAAAAAAGAACCTGCTGGAGGCCTGTGCGCGTGTCGTTGGCGCGGATGGGGTGATTCAGGAGGGCGAAGCCGAGTTGCTGCGCGCCATCGCCGACACGCTGGATTGTCCGATTCCGCCGCTGGGTGTATGAACTCAAACCTTATGTGGCCATTGATTTTTGCCATAGTAGGTTTTGCAATATTAACTTGTGGTGTCGTTATTCGCAGAAAATTGAATGCATCTGAATACTGGCCCAATACAAGCGGAACAATTCTTGAATCTTCTGTAGAACCAGGGTGGAGTAGAGATGGAAGTGGACGGATTTATATTGTAAAACCAAAGGTAATATATAAATACCATGTGAGTGGAGAAGACTACACGTCCTCACAGTTGGCACTCGTTGAGGTGAGCACAGCTAGTGAGAATTTGGCCCGAGCCAAGGCGGAAAAATATAAGGTCGGCCAAAATGTTGTAGTTTATTACGATCCCCAAAAACCCAATTTTGCGACATTGCAAGTTGGCGACCCAACCGGCGGCAAATTACCGTTTGTCATAATGATTTTTGGATTGGGTTTTATAATTGCCGGAATGGTTTGGCTTCTCTCATCTCACCGTTAAAATTATCTACGCGCGCAATTCCGCCTGCAACTGCGTCTTCAACGCACCGAGGATTTTTTCGTGCGCAGCATTCACGTCGGCGTCGGTCAAAGTCTTGTCCGCCGCGCGATAGGTGAACGCGTAGGCCATGCTCTTTTGTCCGTCCGGCACGGATTTGCCGCGGAACACGTCGAACAGCTCCACGTTTTCCAGATTCGCCGCCTTGGCCTGCTTCACCGCTTGTAATACGGCTTCATGCGTCACGGCCTCGGGTACGAGCATCGCCACGTCGCGACGGCTCGAGGGGAACTGCGGGAGCGCCTTGAACGATTTCGCCGGGTTGCGCTTGCTGATAAGCAAATCCAGGTTGAATTCCGCCAGGAAAACTGCATCGCGCAAATCGTATTTCTTCGCGAGTGTTGGCAACAATTGGCCAAGTTCGCCCAGCGGCAGCTTGCCACCAAGCGTCACGGCGGCGGATTCGAGGAACAACGCCGTGCTTTCAGTGCGTTTGCCGAAGGCTGCGCCGCGCAAGCCGAATTGTTCGATGAATTCCTCGACCAGGCCCTTTAAATCATAGGCGTCGAGCTTCGCATCACGGTCGTCGCCGCTCCAGAAATTCAACGCGCGTTGGCCGGTGATGGCGATGGCGATATTGCGCTGTTCCTTCGTCTGGCCATTCACGCTGGTGAAGACTCGGCCGATCTCAAACAACGCCACGTCTTGATTTTTACGCGCAACGTTATGGCGCAATGAATGGATCAAGCCGGGCAGCAGACCGGGGCGGAGGACGTCCATGTCCGAACTCAAAGGGTTCGCCAGGGCAACCAGTTCTTCATTATTGGTCCTGCATTCGTCCTTCGAAATGAGCGTCTGACCTTGCGCTTCGTTCAAGCCCAGGCCGGTGAGAATGCGCCGGGCTTCGGCGATCTGGTCGTAAACCGTGTCGAACGTGTTGGAGCCGAGTGCACCGCGCGGCGGTGTGGATGGAATCTTGTCGATGCCATGAAGCCGGCCGATTTCTTCGATCAAATCCACCTCGCGTTTTAAATCCACGCGCCACGAAGGCGCACGGAATGTGCATTCGCCGGGTTGTTGCGCGACGGTTTCCAGACCGAGCTTGTTCAGATACGCGATCTGGTCCGCGTGCGAGATGCCGATGCCGAGCAAATCTTTGGACTTTGAAAAATTCAGCACGATGTCTTTCGGCGCCACCTGCGTCGGATGATTATCAATCGAATGGCCGAGCACCTGGCCCTCCGCCAGGTCGCAGATCAACTGCGCGGCGCGGCGGCTGGCCCAATCGCAGATGCCCACATCGCTGCCACGCTCGAAGCGATAGGAGGAATCGGAGCGCAGTTCGAGTTTCTTGGAGGTGGCACGGATGTTTTGTGGCTTGAAGGCTGCGCTCTCAATCAACACATCCACCGTGTTGGCGTTGATTTCCGTGTTTTGTCCGCCCATCACGCCGGCGAGTGCTATGCCCTTGGTTTCGTCTGCGATGAGCAACATCTGGTTCGTCAACGTGCGTTCCTTGCCGTCGAGGGTGATGAATTTTTCGCCTTCCGCCGCGCGGCGGATGACAAGCTTCGGCGGGTTTGCGCCGCTGCCCTTGAGCAGGTGATAGTCGAAGGCGTGCAACGGCTGACCGCTTTCCAGCATGACATAATTCGTGATGTCCACGACGTTGTTAATGCTGCGGGTGCCGACTTTTTCCAACGTATCACGCAGCCAGGCCGGGCTGGGGCCAACCTTCACCTTGCGGACGATGCGTGCGGTGTAACGCGGGCAAAGCTCGGGCTCGTCGTTTTGCACGCTCACCAGGCCGTTGATCGGTTCGGATTCCGTGTTGAGAAACTGGATGACGGGAATCTTCAGAGGATTTCCGGTGAGCGCGGCAACTTCGCGCGCAATGCCGATGACGCTGTTCAGGTCCGGCCGGTTCGGGGTGACTTCGAGATCGTAAACCACGTCGCTGCCGCTGCGGCCGAGGTATTCGGCGAACGGCTGGCCGACCCGGGCGTCCTCGCGCAAGATGAGCAGGCCGTCTTCCTTCTTGTGACCGATGGCTTCCGGGTCGAGGCCGAGTTCCTCGTGCGAACACATCATGCCGTGCGATTCCACGCCGCGAATTTTACCCACCTTGATGGTGAACGGTTCCTTGTCGCCGGGCTTCAACGGCAGAGACGCGCCAGGCAGAATCAGTGGCACCTTGTCGCCGGCCTTGAAATTCTGCGCGCCGCAGACGATCTGGCGTTCGCCCGTGCCGTCGTTCACGCGGCAGACGGAGAGCTTGTCGGCGTTCGGGTGCTTGTCGCGCGTGATGACCTGCGCCACGACGATACCTTCAAATGCGGCGGAGATCTTCTGCACGCCTTCGACCTCAAGACCGAGCATGGTGAGCCGCTCGGTCAATTCCTCGGGCGACCAGTTGAAATCGACGTATTGTTTGAGCCAGTTGAGTGTGACTTTCATCGCAAAATTCGGAGCGTTATTAAATCATAAAACAGGCGGTTCCGGCAATGTTTCAATCCTTGCCGGTCAGTTTGATGGGGATTGCGGGCGGAAACTGCGTCCAACCACCACGCCCACCACGCTGCCGATCATAGCGCCCGCTGCAAAATCGGAAAACCAGTGGATGGTCATCGAAACGCAGATGCCGATGTAAAACGCATACGCCAGCGCCAGCCATTTCAGAAGCGGACGTTTCGGAAACAGCATGACAACCGTGACCGCCATCGCAAATGCCACGGTTGTATGCGACGAAGGCCAGCCCCAAAACACGCCGCCACGGTCGAAGCCAAACTTGAATACTTGGCTGATATCTTCGCCCACCTTGTGCTCCGGATGTGCGCGGCCGGTGAAACATTTATAGACGGATGAAATCATCCAGCCCAGCAAGGCTGCCTGACCAATCGCCCACCCGAGCCAAGACATACGCTTATGGCTGCCGATAGAACCGCTGATGATGAACGTGGCCGGCACTAACACCGGCAGAAACATTCCACCCCACAAGGCCGGTTGCCACCAATGGAGCGCTACGAGCCCGCGCATTGCCCGAAAATAAAACCAATCGGAACCGGACAACACGCAGACAATGGTTAACACGATGGCGGCCAAGTGGCAAAAAATGAACCGTCCTTTAAAACAACCGAGCAGATTGTGCGGCAGGGTGGAGAAGAAATTATTCAAGCAAATCGAGTAAATCAGATTCCCGCCATGCACACACCTAAATTTGGCACGCTGGACTTTCCGTGCGGAATTTGACGAGACCAAGACATATTGGCATGGTAACCACTGATTCCTACAAAGACACTCAAAGCAGCCTCAGCAAAACAGGCCAGTTTCATTCGGGTTCAGGATTTTGATTACTTTTGCGCCAGAAGCCAATGCTCATGCAACCACCAATGCCAGGTCGCTCCGGTTGAAATGACTTGTTTGAACCCGGTCTTTTTCAACTCGGCGATCAATTCACCTTTGTTGAACCCGATTTCGTGCGTATTTGATAATTTTGCCACGCGATAGGCGATGAATGTATGCAAAACATTTGGTTCATTGCAAATCAATAGCCAGCCGCCGGGCTTCAAGCAGGCAAAGCTGGAACGCAAGGTTTCCCGCCAATCGAACGCATGATGCAGCGCTTCGTACACGAAGGCGGCGTCATAAGTCTCCGTGCCAGCCACGGTATGGACGGATTCCATCGGGGCGGCCATAAATTTCAACTTGGGTGTCAGGCCTTTGGTTTCCAAACTGGCCGCTCGCCGGTTGGCATCGGCGATATCAATCTCTGAAATCGTCGTGCCAACCACCTCATAACCCGTGGCTGCGAGAAATTCCGCCATCCAGCCGACTCCGCAACCAAGCTCGAGGACTTTGGCCGGCGGGTTCTTTTGCACCCGCGCCAGATCCTCCGCCAACTTGATGAAATGGCCGAGGTAGCGGCGGCCGGATTCTCCCGGCCAGAAGGGTTTGGTCCGGTTGTTCTGCCGGACTTCCGCCTCCGACATGCCCGGGATGGATGAATGATAATCCCGCTCCGCCTGGTAAGTCTTTTGCCGGTCGGGAAATTTCGGCGGGAAAAACCCCTTGGCATAATCATCCAAAATCAGCCAGAGCCCGGCCTGCAATTTGCCGGCTTTGGAAAGCGGAAAATTCCAATTGCGCACATTTTCCGCATACAAATCCCGGCCGCGGCGCAGCAATGGCGATCCAGCCAGGACTCCGGCTGCTCGTTGCATGAGGGTTGCGGCCATGCGGGTCAGAATTGCCTCAAGAACCGCACGTCGTTCTCGTAAAACAGGCGGATGTCATTGATGCCGTAGCGGAGCATCGCGATGCGTTCGATGCCGAAGCCGAACGCCCAGCCGGTCCATTCCTTGGGATCGTAGCCGACGGTCTCGAACACCTGCGGATGCACCATGCCGCAGCCGGCGATCTCCAGCCAGTCCTTGCCCATCTTCTTGACGAGCGCATTGGTGAAATCGATCTCGTAGCTCGGCTCGGTGTAGCTGAAATAATGCGGCCGGAAACGGATCTTCACATCGCTGCCCATGAGTTCGCGAAACACGAATTCCACCGTGCCCTTCAGGTCGCCCACGGTGACGTTCTTGTCCACGTAAAGCCCCTCGATCTGATGGAACGTGGGATTGTGCGTGGCGTCGGCATTGTCGCGGCGATAGACGCGACCGGGGGCGATGC
>Ga0210388_10001698_pt1 | contig 17324 bp, 18 predicted proteins | sample IncBWC19OmetaG_FD_155485 | JGI IMG/M metagenome (GOLD analysis project Ga0210388, IMG submission 155485) | Forest soil microbial communities from Barre Woods Harvard Forest LTER site, Petersham, Massachusetts, United States - Inc-BW-C-19-O ... | reverse complement strand
CCCGGACTGCGGAAAATCGCCGTAGAACCAGCCCCAGGTGATTGTGGCGCTATTCAGCAAATCGCCAACGTTCTTGCTGGTCATCGTCACAGGGTTGTTCCCCGCAGCGGGGACGCAATTGTCGATTCCGGCTTCCACGTTGGCAATTATGCTTCCATTCACGACCTTGCCGCTGATCGAGGTGCCAGTCAATGTGTTAGTCTGCCCGGATATTAAGTTCTGGTGGCCCTCTTCGGTGACGCCAAACTCGGCATCGAAGAAGTTGTCGCTTATGGCGAAATTCTGTGCGTAGTTCCAAAGCGCCGTAACGGTATTACCGTCGTAATAACCCATGATCACGTCGGGCGGTTGGGTGGGGCAGGGCGTGGGGGGACCCGATTCCTGGATGGCGTTGGCCGGGAAAAGATTAACAAGGCCCGAGTTATAGGCGCTCTGCTCGGCTTTGTAGGCGTTGTCCTGGTCGCAGGTAACCGCCTGAGAGCGGTCGAGGCGGTAGGGCGCGTTGCTACCGCTTACAGCGCTCACCGCTGGAGTAATGCCATTGATCGACGGCGTGTTGGGCAGCGGAGTAAACGGCGACTCCCCGACCGGGTATGTGGCGTTGACGGGCTCGCCGCTCGGATAAAGGGCATTGGGATAAGTCCCGAAATAATGATCGAACGAGTTGTTCTCCTGGAAGATCACAACAATATGGGTGATTGGTGTCGTGGCGGGCGGGGGTGTCTGGCCCCAAAGGGCCGGGAGAACGGACGCCGTGATCAGCAGACCGGCACTTGTGCGAAAGTGTTTAAGCATTTTTCGAGCGCTCCTGAAACCGTGCAGATGTGATCGGCACACGGGAAAGAGACAGGATATCGAGGTCCGGTTACAGTGGAATGAATACGTAAAGACCGCGTCGGTTCTTTCCGGCACATCCCTCATGACCGTGCAAAAAAAGCCGGAGGCTGGCAAAATAGTGGCGGGTAGACCGCCCGGTCTCCTGTGGAAGAACTTCGATCCGAACCGGATACCGGCATCGGAATGCTACTGAGTGCCTGCCGTTTCCGGCTGGAGCTGCTCCAGTTGTGCGCGTTCTTCGAGCCGCTTCGCCCATTCGGCGGCGGCTTTTCCGGGGGCGGGCAATGCAGGCGCCTTCCGGTCGATGTAGTATGCGAGGAGATTGCCACGGAGTTCCGGAGAGACGTCCTTGAACTTATGCTCAGCCAGCTTGTCCAGCAGCTTGTCATAGGTGAGGTCGGCGCCCAGGTACTGGCCTGCCATTACTGGCGTCCCCAGATCGAAATTCTCGTTGGGCAAATCGAGGCGTCCGGCATCCGCATCCGCAAGCAGTGTCCGGTAGCTGTCGACGGTTGCGTTGAAGCTGGCCATGAACATCTTTTCGACTTCCGGAGTCGGCGCGCGGAACGCGAGCGATTTGAAGGGGCCGGACTTCGGAACAACCCGCAGCACCCAGGACACGAGGCGCGTGCGAATGCCTGGCCGATGATATCCCGTTCCCCAGTCCTTTTCATAGCTGGAACGGGAAAGATTGAAGAGGAACTTCTTCTTTGTGACGCCGGGAATTTCCTTCACGAGCGTGTCTTTCTTGAGCTGCCATGCCACTCGTGTCATGCCGGGAATGATCGAGCCGACGCTGTATCGGAAAGATCCGATGGCGAGGTCCTCGCTTCCGAAGATGTCCTTCATTTCGAGACCATAGGTATCGTGGAACGCCCGCTCCAGCAGCGGCTTGGCCACCTGGAAACCGATGAATGCCCGATACCGGTCCGGTGCGTATCGCCCTTGCGCAACCTGCAGCACGTCGAAGCCGAACTCTGTACGGAGGTGCGAAAGAGGGCTGTCCCAATAGGTGACCGTCTTGCCGAACTTCCTGCGGAGCTCTGGATAGAGGATAGGCACTGCGAGATTGGTGGCAATGCGATGGCCGCTGTCATCGGCGGCATAGTGTGATAGCGCGCCCAGCGCGAAGGCGTATTCATTCAGATCCTGCGATTCGCGGATCAGGGCGACGACAAAATCTCCGCTGCGGACGTAATGTGTGAGATCGATGAAGAAGGGGCTGCTGAACGGGTAATAGCCCATGTCCTGCACGATGCAGCCACCATAGACATAGGCATGGGCCTGTTCCATCTCCTCGGGGCTCGCTGTGGGGAACCGCGCCAACAGCATTTTCTGAATGGAGGCGTCCCAGACCGCATCGACGATGGCTTCATGCGTGAGCACCGAATAGCCATAGAACGCCGATGCGGAAAGAAACAGAACGCCAATCAGACGCGCGGCGCCCCGCACGCCGGCGTTCACAGAATGGACCGGCGACCCTGAACCAGTTGGATCACAAGCACGACGACAGCAAGCAGCAGCAGGATGTGAATGAATCCGCCCAAGGTGTAAGTTGTGACCAGACCGAGCAGCCACAGAATCAGCAGAATTACAAATATCGTCCAAAGCATTTTTGTTACGCTCCTTATCTCATGTCGGGTAGGTGCACGCCAAAGGCCATCCGGTTGGCCGGGAGGCCGTCAGCAATGCGGGTTTGTCATACGCGGTTCAAAGGCTCCACGGCCTGCGCGATTTCGGCCTCGCGCCGGCGCGCAATCCCTGCACGGCGGGCCAGCCGCCAGCTCGTATATTGCGCGCCAGCCGCGCAGCCGATCCAGACCTGCCAGTGCGAAAGAAATCCGTCCCGAATGACAAAATCGCCGGCCCAGTCGAGATCGGTTCCCACGCGCCACAAACCCAGCGACGCGCAACTGATCGCAACGAGAGTCAACAGACTTGCGCCGAGCATCGCGATTCGCCCGTTTTTCTCTTCGACGGTCATCATGCGGTCAAACCCCAAAAAATCTTCGGCCGGCGCGGTGCGCGCTCTTCTTAACGAAATGCGGTCATGTGACCGTACCCGGTCACCGGGAGCGCGGCCGACGCCTGACGACAATCCGGCCGCCGCATCTCCCGAGGCGAGACATTAGCGCGTTGTCGAGCTGGCGTCTTCTGTTGCCGTTTTCTTGCTGACAACCTTGCCGTGCTTCTTCTTCGTTTTGGTGGCCGTCTTTGAGGAATCATTCGTGGTGACGCCGTTGGCGTCGGTTGTGGATGTAGCCGTCGCGGATTCGGTTGCGACCTTTTTGCCGTTGTCCTGAATCACAGTCGTGCTGCTCGAGTCTGTCTGAGTGGACTGAGAGACAGTCTGGGCAAACATTGCCGAGGCGGCCGCAAATGATACGAAAATGAGTTTATTCATACTGGGTACAGGAGCAATCGGAATGCCGTGCCAATCATCAGTTGCGCGTGGGCCGGTGAAGAAGCATCCGCTTGACATCCGGCCAGAATTCATCGACTGCATTGCTTCCCATCCGGCCGAGAAGGCCGAAGCCGATTCGGCTGAGCGAGTGTTCAGCATCGGTATCGCTCGGTTCGCGCCAGCCGTTCGAAATAAAGCTGCTGCCTGAGATGGCGATGAAACGGGCATAGGCGGGCCGCAATTCCCCGCTGCGGTCGGGTGCGACCACGGTCCACTTTACGACGTGGCCGAGCCTTGACTTGAAGGACGCACCAGAACGGTCCCGGAAATACCGGGGGTCTTCACCCCAGGCCGCACCGAGCCCGGCCTCCATCGCGTTACTGAGCGCGGTTGTCGAGACAGATACGCTGTAACGTTCCGCGAAGCCGCGCCAGTGCGGGCCAGCTTCGCGGGGCTGATCCCGGAACGTGAGCCAGGCTGCGGCGGGTATGCTGCCGCCGAGGTTCAGGACACCAAAGGTTTTCCTGTCGAACCAGCTCAGACGCTCCATCGGCGTAACGGCCTCGGTCTGGCCAGCTTCCACAACGATGTCTTCCGGAACAGGTGCGGCGGTCACAGTACCGGAGTCCTCAGAAGCAGAGGCAACAGACCAGGCGCCGGTCATCGAGAATGCCGCGATCAGGAAGACAGTGAGTTTCACAACGAGTTCTATCGCACGCGCATAGCCGTTGACCTATTGCGCCGCCGGGGGTTCCTGGGCGCTGGGGATTCCAGCCAGATACCGATAGAAGGCAACTGCCCGGTTGATCGCAGAGGATTTGTTTCGCGCGATCAGCGCGTTGGCGTTCTTTCCCGTTCGCATGATGCTGTAGTAGCGCCACACGCCGTCCCCTTCGCGCTCGAAGAAGTAGACCGACTGCATCTCACCCGGGTCAAACACCGGTATTAAGAGGTAGCGCATCCTGCTGACGTTCTCCACATCGAAGACGACCCGGTCGGCTGAGGCCTCGGCCACATGCAACCGGTAAGTTGCCGTACCGGAAAGGTTATCGACCTGTTCAAAGTAAACTGCCTTGCCTTGCTTGATCTCATCGGAGGTGAAATCCTCGCGGTGTTGACCCGTCTGCGAGCCGGTCAGTGCGTGAGCCTCCACAATCAATGTTTGCCATTGCTTGTGCGTAGCCGACCAGTAGCGTAATCCCGTTAATTCTGAAATCGCCCCGATGCGCCGAAGCAAGCCGCCTCCTCCCTCCGTGTAACGAAAACGCGCGGCGATGGTCACGAGAGTTGTAAAGCCCGTCGCCGCCCAACCAGTGCATATGGGAGGACTCCAGTCGCGGCCGTAGTCAGACTTGCTCCACGACTTCACTACGGCCGGATCATTCAGACCAGGCAAAGTGGGAACAGGCCCATTTGCACACGGCGGTCGCGGTCCCGATTGCGCATCCATCAGCAGGCATGCTGCTAATAACGCGAAAACGCTTCGGCTGATACATGCCCGGATAACGATCATGGGTGTGGATCCGTGGGAGCTGAAGCAAGCCGACGCCCGTTGATCGCAAATTGCGGTGGCTTCTCCCCGGCATCGGCCATATGCGGTCACATGACCGCGCATCGTCATTGCCGCCAGGCGCCAGGCCGTACCCGGCGCTTTCCCGACCCGCAAAATCATTGGCCTTGGGAATGCCTCGTTGATAGTCGATGTCAACAAAAGGAGACCTCATGAAACAGAGCACAACGGATCAGGCAGCGGGCACGCTGCACGAAGTGAAAGGTCGAGTGAAAGAGAAAGCGGGGCAGATCGCGAACGACCCCGATCTGGCGGCCGAAGGTCAGGCTGAGAGAATCGGCGGAACCGTCCAGAAGAAGATCGGCCAGATCGAAAAGGTACTCGAGAAGTAAGGCCGGGAAGAAAGGCAGATAGACAATGCTGATACTGATCATTATTTTATTGCTGGTTTTTGGCGGGGGCGGAGGCTATTACGGTCACACGCGATGGGGTGCCGGCGGAGGTGCCGGATTGGGGCTGGGGACGATATTGTTGCTTGTCCTCGTGCTCTACATGCTCGGGCTGTTCCACTAACAATGCGGCGGGTTCGCCCGCCTGGCTATGCACGTGCCTTAACCGGCACGACGGGAGTCAGTCGACATGAAAGTCGTCAGGGCAACGAGTACGGCCGCGGTCCTTTTGTTGTTTGGGGCGTTGTTGCCCGTTTACGGGCAGCACGAAGGTGGCGGCAAGCAGGAAGAGAAACAGCCTGAGCAGCACGCGCAGCAGCCTCAGCAGCACGCGCAGCAGCCGGCTCCACAACAGCGCGCCGTGCAGCCCAGGCCGCAAGCGCCGCAGGCACAACACGCCCAGCAGGCGCCACACGCGCAGCCGCGGCAGGTCCAGCAGACCAGGGCACAGGAATCTCAATCGCGTCCGCAGCAGCCCCAGCAAACTCATGCTGTGGCCCGGGAGCCGGTGCAGCATGCGCAACAGGCGGCGCCTCAGCCACAGCAGCGCGCACAAGCTCAACAGCCGCGGCGACAATCGCAGCCGCAGCATACACAGCAGCAGGCGCGGTCATGGCAGCAACAGAAAGGATGGGCGCAGGGCGGCGGTTCACAAGGGCACACGACATTTGCGCAGGATCGCTCGCAAAACTGGTCCTCGGACCATCGCAGCTGGGCGCAACGTGGTGGCTACGGTGGCTACTACATCCCGCAGGCGACGTTCGGCGTTTCTTTCGGAAGCCAGCACTTTTTCCGTCTGGGCGAAATGCCGGTTATGTATATGGGGTATCCGCGTTTCTCATACGGCGGATTTTCGTTCCTGATGGTTGATCCCTGGCCAGGCGACTGGTCCAATAACTGGTACGCTTCGGACGACGTCTACATCGACTATGACTCCGTGGACGCCGGCTATTACTTTTACGATCGGCGCTACCCTCGGGAGAGGCTTGCAGTCACGGTCGTTCTTTAGAAAACTGTTCCGCTCGGAGGATGCGAGTTCAGTGTAAAAGCTGTTTTCCGCAAGGAAATCAGCTTCATTCAATCCCAGCAGACCCATGGGCGTGTCGCGGCTGGGTTACCGCTCCCTTGGTGGTCACGGCTCGGCAATATATGCGAGCAGCGACCTTGAGGGAGCGATTTTTTTGCTCTCAGCCTGCCTACCGATTCAGGCGAGCGGCGGCGAATTCATCTTGTGACGCCCCGCGGTCACTTTCCATCCTGAAACCAAGACTCCGCACTGGCTAAGATGCTGAAATATATCATTATTTTGACGATTTTTGCTAAAAGGCCACAAAATTGCCAACAGCTTTTTGCCCCGAATTACGGGCCGGAAAGACATGGTGAATGAATGCAGGCTATCGTGAATCGAACGTTACATCCAGGCATCTCCTCGAAATCAGTGTCGGGGGAACAACCTTTTGCATATCTCCCAAGCTCGACCGTCAGCCAATATGCGAAGCACGAAACGATCTATTTTCAGGGCGAACCGGCACACAGAGTTTATCTCGTGGTTGAAGGGAAAGTGAAAATCCTGCGTCACGAAAGTCTTCGCGTGGTAGTGGATGTCTATCGGTCCCATGAACTCTTCGGAGAATCGGCTCTCGCCGGGCAAGCGCACCGCATGGAACAGGCAGTAGCGATGGAACCAACCAAACTCATCAGCTGGACCTGCGAAGAAATCGAGAAGAACGCGGCGTCCAGTCCGGAATTTGCCACAGCCTTGATACGGTTCGCGGCCCGCCGTTCTCTTGAGTTTGCAATCCGTATCGAGAGTTTCTCCAGCGAGAAGATCGAGCGTCGGCTCACGCGCGCGCTGATCCGGTTTGCCGGGCGATTTGGCTGGGAGACCGACGATGGAACGGTAAGGATGGACGCGCTCACGCACGATTTTCTATCTCAGTACGTTGGGACATCGCGTGAGATCGTGAGTCATTATATGAGCCGGTTCAAGCGCGCGGGATACGTGCAGTACTCGCGTTACGGAATTTCGCTCCACCAGCGCGCGCTGATTGCGTGGCAAACGGAGCAATCGGCCATTGCTTTGCGGCAATCGGCAGCCCAGGCGAACTGAGGGAAAATACATCCCCGGCCTGTTTTGCAGTAAGCTCAGTTTACGTAAGTGGCCCGGGCGCGGAGCATCCCGCGAGGGCGGAATTCAGATAAGTGGGAATCGTGAATCTGAATGCCGCACCGCCCCCTGCCTCCGATTCCACCCACATGCGCCCACCGTGGCGCTCCACCACCTTCCTGCAAAGGGCCAGCCCAATGCCCGCGCCGGTAACTCCATTTCCGTCCAAACGCCGGAACAGGTCGAATACCCGTTCGGCGTTTGCCCTGTCGATGCCGATGCCGTTGTCGCGCACCTGGAACTGCCACCGTTCGCCCGCTCTCACGGCGGAGATATGGATTGTGGGCGCCGCATCGCCCCTGTACCTGATCGAATTGCCAATAAGGTTCTGGAAAAGCTGCACCACCATAACCTCGTCGCCTGCCACGGTCGGCAGCGAATCGGAGGTGACGATCGCGCCGCTCTGTTGAATCTCTGAATCCAGATTTAACAGAGCCTGGGACAGCGCGTGATTGCAGTCGACGGGTACCAACCGCTCTTCGCCTGGCTCAGTAACTTCCCAGTAATGAAGCAACTTCTTCAGTATGCCCTCCATTTTCAGAGCACCCGCGATGGAATCGGAAAGAAATTTGCCTTGCTCGGCGCCAGGCGATCCTTCGCGCTCCCGTGCCAGCAGCTGGATAGAATCCAACACCATGCACAGCGGCTCCTGAAGACCGTGCGCCAGGATATAAGCAAAGTTCCGAAGTTCGGCATTGGTCGACTCGAGCGCCTCCCCAGCCCTCTTACGGTCGGTAATGTCGACGAATGTGCCTACCGCGCCGCGCGACCGCCGCGTTTCATCGAATAAGGGCACGGCATTGCCGAGCCAGCATCGGGAAGCGCCGTCGTCAAACACCATGTCAAACTCGTAGTCATGCACGGGCTGACCGGAACGCGCGGCGGTCTGCATGGGCAATTCAGCGGCCGGGATGTCTCTGCCATCCCTGACCTCGCGCCAGGTCTTTGGCGTCTCGCGCTCAGGCGCGGATTCCGAAACACTGGCCCCGCCGGTCACGCGCAATAGTTCGTAAGCCTTTCGGTTGCCCACCATCCTGCGGCACTCCGTATCACGCGCAATGAACACGCCCACAGGGACTGCATCCATGACGGCGACAATCTCGTCATAGCGTTTCTGTGCGCTCAAGTCCGTGACAATGAGGCAGTGACATTCGCCCCCGTCCAGAGCTACCTTCTGAACAGATAGGTAGACCGGAACGAACGCTGCGCCATCCGCGCGCAATCGCACCTCGGCTTTCGTGCCATCGTTCCCGCTGAGGAGCGCGGCAACAATATAAGCGTCATCCGCGGCGACGAAATCCAGAATACGGGAGCCGATCACACGTTCGAGAGGAGTCGAGAGCATCTTCGCAAACTGTTTGTTTGCGAACAGGACGAGACCATCGAGCGTCAGGGTTAAGGCGCCTTCCGCCATCTCCTGCACCATAACCCGGTATGTTTCGTCCGCTCCTTTGAGCGTGTAGACCCGATCGCCTTCCGGACCCGAACCAACGATCGCGTCCACCTCACCGCTTCTGAATGCACGGATGGTCTCTTCGGCATCATCAAGGCGCGCCTGCAAATCCCGCAGGCGTTCTGACAGATCTTCCCGTGTGTCAATCAGCTGTATATCAAGCGGCATGTTCGTTTGGAGGCTTGGCCGAAAGCTGGCGTGGCTCAATATCCAGTCCGATCAGCACCCGCCCAGTGTCGGACAGGTCCCCGATCAACTTGCGGACTGGCAGCGGCAAGCGCTTAACCAGTGTTGGCGTAACGAAAATCTGTTCCGCCTTAAGGTGTTCCGGATACTGATAAATGTCGATGACTTCCAGATCGTAGCGGCCCTGCAGATATTCTTCACAAATCGCCCGTATGTTCTGGATGGCGCGGGCGGACCGGGGGGTCGTGCCGGTTACGAAAAGCCGCAGTTGGTAGTGCACCGCATCCGGTTTCGCGGCAGTTTTTCCATCCACCCTGACCCGCTTCACGCTCCCGACCCTTTCAGCCCCGGCGCTTTAACGGCCCCGTTGGCGAATTCCTTTGGAACTTCGCCGGCGAAGCGGCTCCTTGCCATCTCGCCCCGGTCCCGTTCCCATTTCACGATTTTCAGTTTCTCCTGCGCAATGACCCGCTGCGATTCCTGCTCATCGGTCTCAAGGTCGAGCTGGAGAGCGGCGATCTGAGCATCCAGCACCATTCGCTTGCGTTGCACCAGAACCTGCTTCCTCTCAATTTCCTGCCCGGCCAGCATCGCCGCCGATGCGTCCTTTGCTTCCTGTGCGACGCGGCCCGAACCCGTGAGCAATCCCGCTTCGCCCAAATAGACCTCGCGAAGTTCCACGCCGTGAGTGGTCAGGAGAAACTCGCGAATCTGGTTCGAATGGGCGATACCGCGGGCCTTGAGGATGTAAAGACCCCGGTTCCGCTCACCCCCGCTCTCGATATCGCGCAGCAGCAGCCACGCATCCACCAGGGAAGAGATATCGATCTCCGTTTGCTCCTGCGCGATGGCGCCGCTGGTCAGCGTTGTGAAGACGGCCGTGATCTGTTTTTCTTTCAGAAAATCGATCAGGCGCAGCAGTATGCTTCTGGTCTCGGATTCCGTGCCGGCGTGCAGCAGCCCCGTAACCGGGTCCACTACCACGATGCTGGGCTTGATCTGGTCGATGATCTTGTGGATCTTGACAAGATGCATTTCAAGACCGAAAGTCGTCGGCCGGACCGCATGAAAGTGCAGCAGGCCTTTCTTGACCCAACGCTCCAGATCGATTCCTATGGACTGCATGTTGCGAATCAGCTGGTCCGCCGATTCTTCAAAGGAGAAGAAGACACATCTCTCTCCGCGGGCGCAGGCGGCGTCGACAAAATGAGCCGTCAGGCTTGTCTTCCCCGTGCCCGACGTTCCCGACACCAGAATGCTGTTACCGCGGTAGTAGCCTTTGCCACTGAACATCGTGTCCAGCGCGGCAATGCCCGTCGACACCCGCTCGTTGGATGCCACATGCGTCAGATACATCGAGGTCACGGGGAGAACCGAAATGCCATCGCTCTCAATGAGGAATGGATACTCGTTCATCCCGTGCGTGGAGCCGCGGTACTTCACGACGCGCAGCCGCCGCGTCAGCACTGTTTCGGTTACCTGGTGATCGAGCAGGATCACGCAGTCGGAGATATACTCTTCGAGGCCATGGCGGGACAACGTGGCTTGCCCGCGCTCGCCCGTGACGACGGCAGTCAGATTTCTGTCCTTGAGCCATCGGAACAGGCGCCTTAGTTCGGACCGCAATACCGATTCATTGTCGAGTCCGGCGAACAAAGCCTCCACGCTGTCGAGGAGCACTCGTTTCGCTCCGATCGAATCCACCGCATGACCGAGCCGGACGAACAGAGCCTCGAGATCGTATTCACCGGTCTCCTCGATCAGGCTCCGGTCCAGATACACGTGGTCGATGGCGAGCTTCTTCTGCGCGATCAGCGAGGCCAGGTCGAAACCCAGCGAGGCCACGTTGCTGGCGAGTTCTTCGGCGGTTTCCTCAAAAGAGATACAGACTCCGGGCTCGCCGAATTCGATCGCTCCGCGGACCAGAAACTCCATGCCGAGAAGCGTCTTCCCGCAGCCGGCGCTGCCACAGACGAGAGTGGGCCGGCCTCGCGGAAGACCGCCGAGCGTGATCTCATCGAGCCCGTGGATTCCAGTCGGGCATTTTGGGAGACCAGACAAAAGGATGTCCGCTGTCTTCGTCATGTTTTTCCGGGATGGAGCTCTTGGAGATCGCATGCGGTTCTTGTTTATCGATGCGCGAACAGGCAAACGAACGTTCGATAGGAAAGCATATCCGCTGGTTGGGAGCACTCCACTGGCCAAACCAGATGTTGGACGGGGCATTGCTCCAGACGCTCGTATCAAGGCCTTATCGTTGCCTTGACGCTTGCGAGTTGACCATATGCGGTCGCTTTGCCATACCGTCGAGCGGTAGTTCGAGGTAGACCAAAGCCCGTGCCGCCCCCTCGACTTCTCGGGTCGGGGTGGTCAAAGATCGCGGCGGGAGATATCGAGTTTTTTCATCATGGCGTTCAACGTCGTCCTGGGCATGCCTAAACGATCGGCTGCGGCGCTGATCACGCCGCCGGTTTCCCGGAAGACGCGCAGGATGTGAGCCCGCTCCACTTCTTCGAGCGTCTCGTTGCCTCCGGCCGCTGGCGCGTCGGCCCGCAACTCGGCCAGGGGCGCGCGCAGGCTGGGACCCCGCGACAGAATCACGGAACGCTCAATGAAGTTTTCCAGCTCCCGCACATTGCCGGGCCATGGCCAGCTGACCAGCGTTTTCATGGTTTCGGTCGGGATCTTCTCAATCTGCCGATCCATCTTTTCCGAATACTTCTTCGTGAAGTGACGGGCCAGGATGGGGATGTCCTCCGCATGGTCCCGCAACGGAAGCGTAATGATCGGAAAGACCTTCAGCCTGTAATACAGGTCGCTGCGAAAGAGCTTATCCCCCATCATCTGGGTCAGATTCCGGTTGGTTGCCGCCACCAGCCGAACGTCAATCGGGATAGTGCGCGTGCCGCCTAATCTTTCGAAGGCCTTTTCCTGCAGGGCGCGCAGCAACTTCGGCTGTAGATCCAGGGGAATGTCGCCGACTTCATCCAGAAACAGCGTGCCGCGATGGGCCATTTCGAAGCGGCCGATCTTCTGCGACAAGGCGCCGGTAAAGGCGCCCCGCTCGTAGCCGAAGAGCTCGCTTTCCAGCAGCCCGGTGGGAATGGCGGCGCAATTCAAAGTGACGAAAGGAAGATTCCGCCGCGGACTCAGCCGGTGGATCGCGCGCGCAACCAACTCCTTGCCGGTTCCGGTTTCCCCCAGTATCAATACGGTCGCGTCGGTTGGCGCCACGACTTCCACCTGCGCCATCATTCGCTTAAGCGACAGGCTGCTTCCGACGATTTCCCCGAAGTCCTCCGTGCTCTCGGCAACCTCGACTTCAATATTTTCCTGCCGGTCCCGCTCGCGGAGATCGGTCACAAAGGTGATCCAGCGAAAGGGAGACAATTGCAGGACTGCCGTAGTCACCAGCACCGGGACCCGCGTCCCATCCTTGCGGATCAATTCTTTTTCGAACGGCGTGCAAGCGCCGAAACGCAGCCCTTCTTCGTGGGCGAGTTCGTCGAGTTCAAGGTATTCCGGCGGCGTCAGATCCGGCCACACCAGACGGCCGGCCAGCAAGTCCTCCCGGCTGTAGCCGACGAGCTCGAGAAAAGTATCATTGGCTTCGGGAATGCGGTCGAACTCTCCCGAGACGACGCCGGCAATGGTCGACTCGGGCGGTATCGGGCGAACGCGCGCGCGGCTGCGCCGCAGTTTTTCGTCTCTCGCGTGGCGATCGCTGAAGTCGCGGACCACCCTGGCAAAGCCCTGCAAAGCTCCGTCCCCGTCTCTGAGCGCCATCGTAATGGCATTAGCCCAGAACTGTGAGCCATCCTTGCGCATACGCCAGCCTTCGGTTCCTTTATGACCTTCACTGGCGGCCCGGCGGAGCTCTTCCGGCACCTTGACTTGCGGAGTATCTTCGGCGGGATAGAGAAAAGAAAGATGCCGGCCGAGAGCTTCCTCCGCGGGATAGCCGTAAATGCGCTCCGCGCCCGCGTACCACGCTACGATTTTTCCATCCACGTCCAGCAGGAAGAGTGCGTAATCCTCTACCCAGGACGGGATCTTGCTCAGGGAGGGGTCTCTTTCGGCCTCGGGGGAGTTCGTTTTGTCGCGCAGCACCAGGAGGTGGCGCACCGGCAGGACGTTCGTTTTTGCGGTGTACTCAACTTCCCGCGGGGTCCCATCCGAACCCAATAGCTGGAGAGTGCCTGACTGCTCGCCTTCTTTGAGGAGCGCTTTCCATCGTTCCGGAATCACCGGCTTTATTGCGGGCGCTGCAAAATCATCCAGGCTGCGCCCAATGATTTCTTCCCGGGGGAGACCCAGGAGTTTCCCGGCGCCCACGCTGGCCTCCCGGTATTTGCGGTCGTTATCCGCGATCAGTATTGGTGCGGACGGATGGAAGACAATCGTCCGGAAGAGTTGCTCCAGCTCTTTCGGACCGTTTTCCTCAAGCCAGTTCGCGGCTCGTGGCTGTGTAGCAGTGGAGGGCAGGGCCGCTCCTTTCTCCGTCGTCCTGAAAACAGCGCGTCCGGTAAACGGAAGGAAGCTGGAATGGCGGTCAGACCTATTCTAGCATTGATTTCCGGAATACATGACCATATTTGGTCAGGCCGCTGGCCTTATTTTACCTTTGCCAAGCGATATTTGCGCTCATTTTATCGCTTCCAGCCGCAGGTAGCCGGCGGCGGCGCGGACGCGAACAGATTCCTTCTTGTCTTCGAACAACGGGATCAGATTCCGCAGAGCGATGGAATGAACCGCGGCCGCGCGCACGGTCCAGTCGGTGTCGCCAAGCCCATTCTCAAGGGCTTTGAGAACCTCCGGGCTGTGGTCGGAGCTGAGCAGAAGGGCCGCTGCGGCGCGTCCGGAGACTCCGGGACTTGAGAGAATACCCCGCACCGAAGAAACACCGGCGCCCACGCCCGGGACCGGAGCGAAATTGGCGCTTTCAACCGCGGCGAAAATGAAAAGTCTTCGGCGTATGCAGCATCCGGAGCGGTCTCGTTTCTCCTTCGTGATGAAGCCGGAGGCACTCTTCGTCTCGCCATCGAGAACCGAAAACAACGCTTCGCGACCGGGAGTCTCGTTGAGGCTCCACAGCGCTTTGGCGGCGGCAAAGCTCACTTCGGGCACACTGCTGTTGAGCGCCTTGCGTAATGCAGGGAGGGTGCGATCGTTTTTCGTATCAACCAGACTTCGCGATCGCGGCCAGGCGAACCTGAGCGTCTTTGTCGTCGAGTATGGCATCGAGTTCCGTCAACCAGGGTTCTGTCGCGCTGGCGAGGCCGAGCGATTCCACGGCATGGGTCCGGGTTCTTGTCTTTTAACGAGTTTTTGAGAAGATCGCGCGCCCGTTCCTGGCTGGACGCGGCTCTGACCGAATGCAATCCCAAGTAACAGAACGGCAATGGAAGCCCAGGCGGTGGCGCGATTCAGTAAGTTTCCTATGAAAATCACGCTGTCCGGATGCTTGTGACGCCAACCGAAAGCAGTTCAGTTCCAAGACACTACACTAATCCGCGAACTTCGACGGTCTGTCCGGGCGGGCCAGCCCCGCAACCAGAGAGCGCAGTTGTGAAGCGATGAAAGGCTTAGCCAAAAAGTGCCATCCTTCATTGAGGACGAGCATTCCCTCAGGGAAGGCGGACATCAGCAATACTTTGAGTTGCGGCCGGTCTTCCGTCATGGCCGTGGCCAACTCCACACCGGACATGCCGGGCATCTGGAAGTCTGACAGAAGCAGAGAGATTTCGTTCTTGTAAGCTTTGGATTGCTGCAAGGCTTCCGCGCCGCTCCCGTAGGTCAGAACATGGTAGTCTTGGCCAGCCAGCAGGTCGGCGACAACCTTCAGGACACTTGGGTCATCGTCAACGATAAAAATTGTCTTCTGATCGTGCCGGGACTCTTGTGGCTTTTCCATCGTAGGCCGTATGGCGATGTCAAGCAAGCGGATGGCCAACCGGGAATCGCGCTCCGCAAACTCCACGATTACACCCCGGCGTCGCATTGACGCCATTCGGTCAAATGACCTTCAATGGTCGCTTCCTGCCGATTAGCCAATACCCCTCGGGGATGCAAAGGCACTCTCATAAGGTGCCCAGGCGGCGATTCTCGCCGCGGGCATCCAAATGCTCCTCGACAGAGTGCGGGGACATACCCGCCGGAATCCGCTTACCAGCGGACTACAAAGAGTTCTAAAAGGAAAACCCAAAAATGAAGCTATTCAAAGCATTGACGGCTGTATGTTCTATGGCCCTGATGGGTGCCGCACTCACAACCATCGCAAGAGCGGACGAGTATAACGAGAAAACCGTAATCACCTTCAGCGCGCCGGTGGAAATCCCCGCCGTTCACCTTAAAGGGTGGGGCGTTCTGCCCGCGGGCACCTATGTCTTCAAGCTGGTGGATTCGCAATCCGACCGCAACATCGTCCAGATCTTCAGCGCGGACGAAAAGACAGTTTACGCCACGATTCTGGCCATTCCGAATTATCGTCTTAAGGCGACCGGCAAGACCGTAATCACCTTCAGGGAAAGACCCGCGGGCGAACCCGAAGCTTTGCGTGCATGGTTTTATCCGGGCCGGAACTGGGGCCAGGAATTCGTCTACCCGAAAGCGGCGGCGATCGTAATTGCCCAATCCACGAAAACAGTTGTTCTCTCCACGCCGGCTGAAATTCCGGTGGAAGTCACCGAGCCGATCAAGGTGGTGGATGAGCCGATAATCGCCCAACTGAGAACAGTGCCCATCGTTGCGATCCAGCCGACCGGCGAAGAGGTTGAAATCGCCCAGGTAGTCACGCCGCCGCCCGCGGAGGAACTAGTCGCATCGGCAAAGCTTCCTGCGACGGCGAGTTCTTTGCCGCTGATCGCGCTGCTAGGGTTCCTCGCGCTGGGTGGCGCTTTCGCCCTTCGTGCAGTCGAAAAACGCACCGTCTGAGTTGACGAGTTCCTGGCCTGTCATGCGATGCGCCTCCCTTGGGCGCATGCATGGGCAGGCGCGGAACAAGGGAATCAACAGGATGCGACAGAGAGTCATTCCGATGCTGGCGCCTATGACAAAGCGCCGGCGAGACAAGGCGAGTTGCTAAGACCAAGGCGCGCGGGCTCGACGTCCTCAACTCGCCGCAGTTGAACAAGGGAACGGCCTTCACGGCGGAAGAACGAAAAGCCCTGGGGCTCGACGGTCTGCTTCCGCCCGACATCGGTACTTTGAAGACCCAGGTCAAGAGCGCCTATATCCAGTACGAGCGGCTGCCTGATGCGCTGAGCAGGAACATCTATCTGACGACCCTGCACGACCGCAACGAGGTGCTGTTCTACCGCCTGTTTTCCGAGCATTTGCGCGGCATGATTCCCATCGTCAACGACCTCACCGTCGGTATGGCGATGGTCCAATATCACCATGAGTGCCGGCGGCCGCGTGGCGTTTACCTCTCCATCGACCATCCTGACGCAATCGAGGAAGCGTTTGCCAATTTTGGCGCCGGCCCCGGCGATATCGACCTGATTATGGCCACCGACGCCGAGCAGGTTTTGGGAATCGGCGATTGGGGTGTGGGCGGTATCGAAATCTCGATCGGCAAGCTGGCGATCTATACGGCAGCAGGTGGAATTGACCCGACACGCGTCATCCCCGTGATGCTCGATGTCGGCACCAACCGTGAAAGCCTGTTGCACGATCCCACTTACATCGGGAACCGGCACGCACGCATACGCGGAGAGCGTTACGACGCCTTCATCGAAGCCTATATCGAAGTAGCCACCAGGCTGTTTCCCGGGGCATTGCTGCAGTGGGCGGACTTCGCGCCCGGCAATGGGCGGCGCATCCTCGAGAAGTACCGGCATCGCATGTGCACCTTCAACGACGACATGCAGGGCACCGGCGCCATCACGCTCGCCGCGGCCATCTCGGCCCTTCGGGTTTGTGGCACGCCTCTGCGCAATCAGCGCGTCGTCATCTTCGGCGCCGGCATAGCGGGGATCGGAATCACCGACCAGCTTGCGAATGCCATGGTGCGCGAAGGGCTTACGAAAGAGGACGCGGCCAAACGCTTCTGGTTGCTTGACCGCAAGGGATTGCTCACGGCCGATATGGCTGGTGAACTTGGTGAGTATCAGGTGCCCTATGCTCGCGCGGCCGCCGAAAGCAGGGGCTGGCGGCATGACGGGGAAGGTAACGGAGTGGAACTCGCCGAAGTTGTGCGCCGGGTAAAGCCGACCATGCTGATCGGGGCCGCCACAGTTGCGGGCAGTTTTACCGAAGCGATTGTTAGGGAGATGGCCGCGCATGCGGAAAGGCCGATCATCTTCCCCATGTGCATC
>Ga0210388_10001697_pt1 | contig 17324 bp, 15 predicted proteins | sample IncBWC19OmetaG_FD_155485 | JGI IMG/M metagenome (GOLD analysis project Ga0210388, IMG submission 155485) | Forest soil microbial communities from Barre Woods Harvard Forest LTER site, Petersham, Massachusetts, United States - Inc-BW-C-19-O ... | reverse complement strand
CTCGCCCTAACCAAAAAGTTCGACCCCCAAGGCAAATTCCGTAACGACTTCCTGGACAAAAACATTTTCAGTTAGGACTATGGAGTGCGGCAGCTCTGCTGCCGCTTTTCTCCGCATCTCGCTCACCGCCGAATCCCGTCCGCAACTTTTCCACACATTTCCACAGCCGTAACGACCCCATCACTCCCCGCCAACTGCTTCATCCTTCTCAACTTCCGCGCATCCGTTCGAACCCTCGCCCCTCATTCGAATAGTCACTGAGTCTTTCTATTATCTTCTTGACAATACGCCGGAAATCTGCTACCATTCCTTATGTTTCGCCCGCCAAACAGCTCCACCCATTCACAATCTCCTCAATCCTCATTCCCGGATCCGTTATCCGTGACCTCTGTAATCACTGTGTTGAAATCCCCCTCCAACACTTCCTCGCTATTCCCCGCTGCACCCTCACTCTTTTCACTCTTTTGCAAAAAGAGCGCAATCCTAACTTCTTCATTTTCAAATCCTTACGCACTCTTCAAAAAAGAGTGTTTCGCCAACTTCTTTACAATCAATCATTTCCCCACTCTTTTGCCAAACACCCGGAGTGTACCGGCTTCTTCAACCCAAAGGCTTCCCACTTTTTCCACAACCGTGCCTGTGCGCACACACAGCAACGCCCGCAACCCCTTTCCCTTCAAGCGTTTACTTCACAGTTCTCTGTTTACGCATATTTCGTCTCTCTTCCTCCCATTTTCTCCAATCCACCAACGGAAGCGCCGCCTGCAGCCGAACGCAGAGACGTCTTGTCAGCCTCTGCCTTCCTGCATAGACTCCTCCGGCACGACGCCTCGCCTCTCGAAGGGAAGGTCGGTCTCAATAATGGACGAGAATTCCATCCAGGGCGGCGACCGTTTCCCCCTCACACGCTGGTCGGTGATCGACGCTGCCCGCAGCTCCGACGAAGCCGAGCGCGTCCGCGCAATGGACACGCTCTGCGCCGCCTATTGGAAACCCGTCTACAAATACGTCCGCCTCCGCTGGAATCGCCCCGCCGATGACGCTCAGGATGTAACGCAAGGATTCTTTGTCCAGCTCATTGAACGCGGCCTCCTCGCAAAATTCGATCCCGCAAAAAGCCGTCTCCGCACCTACCTTCGCGTCTGCGTGGACAGCTTCGTCATGAACGAAGACAAAGCCGCGAAGCGCCGGAAGCGCGGCGGCAATGCTCCGCACGTCGCGCTCGATTTCGCGGGCGCCGAAGAAGAATTGGGCGGCGCCGTGATAGATCCCGCAAAAATCCCTTCCCCCGAATCGCTTGACGATTTTTTCGAAAAAGAATGGATTCGCGGCCTCTTCGAGCTCGCCGTCGAGGATTTGCGCAAACATTGCGAAGCAAACGAACGCGAAAGGACCTTTCGCCTCTTCGAGGAATACGACCTGGCAGGCGACGAAACCATTTCCTATGACAAACTCGCAGGGGAATACGGAATTCCCGTCACGGACATAACCAACGCGCTCGCCTGGGCCCGCCGCGAATTTCGCCGCGGTGCTCTCGACCGCCTCCGTGAAATCTGCGGCAGCGAAGAAGAGTTTCAGCGCGAAGCCCGCGCCGTTTTTGGCTGGGAAGCCAAATGAAACCTCTGTCTGACAAAGCCATCGAGCGTCTCCGCGCGGGCGCCGACGAACCCGATCTCGCCGGCACGCGCTACCGCTTGCTCGAACGCATCGCTCGCGGCGGCATGGGCGTCGTCTACGCCGCCGAAGATGAAAAGCTCGAGCGCCGCGTTGCCCTGAAAGTCCTCGATGTTCCCGGTACCGACGGCGACCTCGCCACTCGCCTCATGCGCGAAGCCCGCGTCCTCGCCCGCCTCGAACATCCCGGCATCGTTCCCGTGCATGACGTTGGCACCCTCGCCGACGGCCGCGTCTTCTACACTATGAAATTCGTCGAAGGCCAGCGCCTCGATAAATTCATCGAAAGCGTCGAGTCCGTGCAAGACCGCCTCCGCCTCTTCTTGCGCATCTGCGAAGCGGTCGCCTTCGCTCACGCTCGCGGCGTCCTCCATCGCGACCTCAAACCTGCGAACATCATGGTCGGACCGTTCGGTGAAGTTCTCGTCATGGATTGGGGCCTCGCAAAAATTCTCCGCGGCGAAATTCCCATTGCCGATCGCGCCGCCGATCCGGAAGTCACCATTTTTGAGAAACCTAAATCATCGAGCGAAGAAAGCGGCTCCACAAAAAGCTCCGTCATCACCGGCCACGGCACCGTCATGGGCACCCCCGGCTACATGTCCCCCGAACAAGCCCGCGGCGAAGTCGAAGTTCTGGACGCGCGCAGCGACATTTTCTCGCTCGGCGCTCTCCTGCGATTTCTCCTCACGCAAAAATCGCCCGCCGGAATTGCACCGCGCCTCGACCGCTCGCTCGAAGCGATTTGTACCAAAGCCACCGCAGAGTGGCGCGATTCACGCTATTCCGCCGTCCAGGAGTTGGGTCAGGATGTTTCCCGTTACCTCGACGGCCTCGCCGTCGGCGCGCATCGCGAAAGCATTTTCGAAAAAGCAGCCCGCTTTTACCGCCGCTACCGCTTCTTCATCCTGTTGATTCTGGCCTATCTAGTCATGCGTGTGATTCTCCTCCTCGTTTTGAAAAGATAGTTCTAAAGGAATTTCAGGTCTTGTTGTATAGAACCTCAGAGAAGCAAAAAGGAGAGACGGACAAATGAACAAGATCCTGATCGGCCTGCTCGTGGGGACCTTGCTGGGCGCGATTGACGGAGGGACCGCATGGTTCACTCCGGCCGTGCGAGCCCAAATCGTTGGCATCGTTATAGGTTCCACCATCAAGGGCCTCATCGCCGGAGTTGCCGCCGGAATTTTCGCCCGCAAAGTGAATTCGGTCCCGCTCGGGATTCTGTTTGGCCTCGCGGTCGGCTGCTTTCTCGCTTTTCTGGTCGCCTTAATGCAGCACGGCTACTATCTCGAAATCATGCTTCCCGGGAGCATTGTAGGAATGATCGTCGGTTTCGCAACGCAGCGCTTCGGGGCACCCGCGGCAACTTCGCCAGCCACGCGCTAACAAAGTCGTAAAACAATGTCGAAAGTTTCGCTCGTAAATCCAAGGAGGGAGAACTATGTCTCGCGTCATTCATTTTGAAATACCCGCAGCGGAGCCCGACCGCGCCGCTGCATTCTACGGAAAGGTCTTCGGCTGGAAATTCGATAAGTGGCCCGGCCCGATGGAATACTGGATGGTGACCACCGGCAAGGAAGGCGAGGTGGGCATCAACGGCGGCATGATGCGCAAGCCGGGCGGCATCGCGTCAACCACCAACACGATTGGCGTGGACTCGGTGGATGCCGCCGTCGCGGCGGTTCTGAAAGCCGGCGGAAAAAACATCCTGCCGAAAACGCCGATTCCGACCGTGGGCTACTTCGCATATTGCGAAGACACGGAAGGCAATGTCTTCGGCGTGATGCAATCCGATCCCAATGCCAAGTGAATTTGCAGCCAGGGATGTTGCGCCCACCGAAGTTGTGTTGGACCAAACGGCGCGAACGCGAGGAAATGCGATGAGCCTGACGAAACCGATGCTGGGACTCGCTGTGGGAGGCACACTGGGGTTGCTCGACGGCCTCAGCGGATTCCTGGAGCCGTCCCTCGCCTCGGTAATGACCAGCGTGATCACCTTTTCTCTGCTGAAGGGATTGGTTTCTGGAGCGGCCATCGGCTATGTCAGCGAGAAAGTTCACTCGATCGCGCTAGGGATGCTCGCGGGCATGGCGATCGCCGCGGTCCTCAGTCTTCTGGTCATCCTCCGCGCAGGTATGTCTCTCTTCTGGGACATCATGCTGCCCGGAATGTTGCTCGGCGTCGTTGTCGGGTTCACCACGCAGAAATTTGGGCGACAAACGCAAACACCGGGCGTTTGGCGATGAATGCAAGCAGTTGAATTTCGAGTGGTTGATTCGATTCATATACAAAAGGAAGGGAGTAAAGAAATGAAAATGAGAACGAAAGTCCTTGGAACAATCGCAGCCGCAGTCCTGGCTTTTGCGGTCAGTCCCGCCAGAGGCGGCGGAAACGGCACGACGGCTTTTGAACAGTTGAAGGCATTGACCGGTCATTGGGAAACGCCGGCATCGAGCAAGGAGAAAGCCTCCCTGGATCTCGAATTGACTGCCGGTGGAACGGCCGTGATCGAACGGGCCCAGGTGTCGGACGCAGGCAAAACCATCGAGATGATTACGCTCTACTATCTCGACGGCGAGCAACTGAAAATGACGCACTACTGCATGGCGGGCAACCAGCCGACCATGCGCGGAACCTATGCGCCTGACACGAAAACGCTGACGTTTGATTTCGAGGCCGCGACGAACCTGAAAAGCCCCAACGACGGGCATATGCACCACGCCGTGTACACCTTTATCGACAACGATCATTTCAAGACGGCTTGGACATTCCGCAAGGACCAGAAAGACGCTTTCACGGAAGATGTGACCTACGTCCGCGCAAAGTAGGCCCTGCGAACAAACCCTCGGCGCAAACCGGGACAGACAGGAATGTCTGTCCCACCTTCTTGTGCCGTATATAGAGTGGCGTGCATCGAACCATCAGGAAATGCTGAGGAGTTACGCGCCATGGGTTTTGCGACACTTCGCGATCAAAAATACATCAGCCTTGAAACTTTCAAAAAGAATGGCGAAGGCATAAAGACGCCGGTTTGGTTTGCGGCCGATCCCGCTGCCGATCTCTCCGGAGATGGCGCGCGTCTCTACATGTACACCATCGGAAACACGGGAAAAGTAAAACGGATTCGCAATAATCCACGCGTCAAAATCGCCCCGTGCACGTACAAAGGCGAATTGCTCGGCGAGTGGTCCGACGCCAAAGCAGAAATCATCACCGGAGAAACCGCTTCACAAGCCATGCGGCTGCTCAACAAAAAATATTTCCCGCTGAAACAAATCCTGAGTTTCTTCGCGTTTTTCAGCCGCCGAGAACGAGTCGTCATGGCCATCCGTCCGGCCTAAAGTGGCACACCGCGTTTGTTGTTGAAACCCGAAACGCAGAAAAGTGAATCTCGCCGATATTTTCCAGAGCACTGGGGCTGCAAGGCAGCGAAACGGTTTCTGCTAACAGTGCGTCTCTTAATTAGCAGTCCAATCCGTCGTCCTGACCGGAGGATGCCATGCGATACGCGACCTCTTTGCGATATTTTCTGTTTGTGTGTGCCGCCCTCATGTTTGCCGTGTTTGCGAACGCGCAAACGCCTGCGGCTGCGCCACCTCCACCTTCATCGTTGGCGCCGGTGCCTCCGGCGCTGTTGAATGCAAAAACAGTTTTTATTTCGAATGCCGGCGCGGACAGCGGACTTTTTCCTCACCCCTTCAGCGGCGATCCCGACCGTCCCTACAACGAATTTTATTCGAGCATTCAGAGTTGGGGGCGTTACCAACTTGTTGCGGATCCCTCGGAAGCGGACCTTGTCTTTGAGCTAAAACTCACGGCGCCTTATGGCCCTTCGAACCCAAGCAAACAGAACGGCGCGGCGGATCCATTGCCGATGTTCCGGCTCGTCATTTTGGATCGGAAGACTCACTATGTCCTTTGGGCGCTGACGGAGTCGATAGATTTTGCATTCTTACAGAAGACCCATGACAACAATTTCGACGCAGCGCTTAATGCCATCACAATGGATTTGAAGAGACTGACGAGCCCACCCGCGTCCACGGCTGCAAATCATTGACACCAGAACCTTGGCGTTTGAGTTCGCCAGCAAGTTTTGCTGTTCGAACCGCCTTGCAGCGAAGAGCGCACCGCCACTGCGTCACTCGAATGGAATACCCGTTTGTTTGGAGATGGTGCGGAGATCTTCGATGATGGGCAGGATGAGGGGCACGCCGTTTTTACGGCGATCGTTTTCCGCGATGCGTTCGGGATCGCCGGGAATGAGCGGGCCATTGGTGCCGGGAGCAGGTTTCGTGGCGCGGAAGGTGCGGACGTAATCGTCGATCTGGCGTTTGAATTCATCGGGGTCGATGAAACCGTCGATGCGCATAGCGCCGAAGAAATGGCCGATGCCTTTGCCGACGCTGCGGCTGGGAATTTCCTGACGCAAAGCGAAGGGTGGAGCGAACGGTCCCCAGTTTGCGCCGCTGAGCACACCGCAAAGAACGTCCACCATCATTGCCAAGCCGTAGCCTTTATGCCCGCCGCGTTCGCGATCGGAGCCTAGCGGCAAAAGCGCGCCGCCGTTGACCGGGTCGTCCGGATTGGTAGTGTTGCGGCCCTGATTGTCGATTCCCCAGCCGATGGGAATGGGTTCGCCGCGACGGCGCGCCATTTCAATTTTTCCGTAAGCAGCCGCGCAGGTTGCCATGTCGATCACGATGGGCGGTTCTTCTTTTCCGGGGAAAGCGATGGCGATGGGATTTGTGCCGAGCATACGCTCCATGCCCCATAGCGGTGCGACGAGCTTCGTGGAATTGGTCATGGCCCAGCCGATCATGTCGCGCTCGAGAGCCTGCAAAACGTAGTAACCCGCGATGCCGTAATGATTTGTGTTGCAGACGCTGACCCAGCCGGAGCCGGCTTTTTCCGCCATGTCCATGGCGATGCGATTCGAATGCGGGCCAACGACGAGGCCGAGGCCGTTATCGCCATCGATGGTGGCAGTGCTCATGGTGGAGCGGACAGTGGTGATTTTCGGCTTGGGATTGATGTGGCCTTCGGTGAGCATGCCGACGTAACTGTAGAGGCGGGCAACGCCGTGGGAATCGATGCCGCGAAGATCAGCGGAAGCGAGAACGTCGGCGGCTTGAACGGCGTCGGGTTGGGGGACGCCGAAGTGAAGGAAGATACGAGTGCTGAATTCGCGGAGAACTTCGATGGGAAAGATTTTGGCCTCGACGGCGGGCATTTGTGGCCTTTCTTTGGGCGAAGGTTACTTGCGCAAACCATTTGCGCGAATGCGGCGATGCAACAGAACTTGCAAAGTCAATTTTAGCTTCGGGCAGAAACATAGGCCAGGCGATGGTTGGCGTCAAGCCGCAGAGGGCGGGGCAAGCCCCGCCGCTACAGCGGCGCAACAGAGCCGGTAGCAAAGAGCAGGCGTTTACCACTTTTTTACACGAAACCGTTATACTCGCGCGATGACAAATCGCACACACAGCATTCGAACACTTATTTTTCTTTGGTTTTGCGTCGTGGTCCCAGCGCTTTGCGCGCAGGATGCTCCGCAGAAGGTGTGGCTGCCGAACGGCAAATTGCTAGGGGAAGTTCCGGGAGCGCCGCGGCAGATCAATAATCTGCCGACGGCGGCGGCCATTTCTCTCGATGGGCGATTTGCAGTGCTCTTGCACAGCGGGTATGGTGCCTACACTTCGGGAGAGAAACAGTCTCTCACCGTACTGAATCTCGTGACGAATGAGCTGGTGGATTTTCCGGATGACCGGCTCGGTAGCAAAGCGCGGCAGACTTACTTTCTCGGATTGGCGTTCAGCCTGGATGGCAAACACATTTATGCGAGCATGGCTTCGCTCACCGATCCGCTTGGAAAGAAGAAAGGTAGCACCGGCAACGGGATTGCGATTTACAGTTTTGAAAACGGACGCCTCGCGCCGGAGCGATTTCTGCCCTTGACGCCCCGGGAGAAAATTCCCGCGGGGAAGGAACGGCGCGCTGACTTTAAGGACGTTACCTACCCGGCTGGATTGAGCGTTGGCCAGAGCGGCGGCGAAGAAAGAGTGCTTGTCGCAGCCAATAATTCGGACGAAGCGATCCTTTTGAATTCCAGCGACGGCAAAATCATTCATCGATTTGACCTGTCCACGATGAAGCGGATTCCAGCTTCGCTGCCGTATACGACGGTGATGACGAAAGACGGGAAGCGGGGTTTCGTTTCGCTGTGGAATGCATCGACGGTGGCGGAGCTCGATTTAGTGGGCGGAAAAGTACTGCGAATGATCGCGCTACGCAAGCCGGAGTCGCCGCTTGCGGGAGGCTCGCATCCGACGGCCCTTCTGCTGAACCGGGATAATTCGCAACTGTATGTAGCGCTGACCAACCGCGATGAAATCGCCGTGGTGGATACGGGCACGGGAAAAATCGTGAGGTATCTCTCCACAAAACTTCCTGAACAAAAATACGGCGGTAGCGATCCGGAAAATCTGACCCTCTCGCCGGACGAAAGAACGCTGTTTTCGGCGGACGCCATTTCAGATTCGGTGGCTGTGTTTGATCTTTCCAAAGAGAGTAAAGGGGAGGACGTCCCAGCTACTGGATTCATTCCAACGGAGTGGTATCCCACGGTGGTCGCTACCGCCGGGAAAGATTTGCTCATTGCGAGCGCGAAGGGAAGAAGCTCCGGGCCGAATCCAAAAGTGATCGGAAAGACCGCCAATGGCGGCCCTAAATATCAATACGGGCCCGCGATGATCCATGGCTCACTGGCGCGCATTGCGCTTGCAGATATCTCCGCGAATCTGGCGGTCTACACCAAACAAGTTGCCGAAACGAATGCGCTGCGAGGGAATGGCGACAGCGTGCCTTTCGCCAGCGGTGAAAATAAAATCAAGCACGTGATTTATATCATCAAGGAGAACCGGACGTACGATCAAGTGTTCGGCGATATTAAGGGAGCGAATGGCGATCCATCTTTGACGATCTACGGCGAGGACATCACGCCGAATCAGCACAAGCTGGCGCGGCAATTCGGGATTCTGGACAATTTTTACGACAGCGGCGAGGTTTCCGGAAACGGGCATGTGTGGTCGACCTCCGCTTCCGTCTCCGACTATATCGAGAAGACGTGGCCGATCGGCTATCGCAGCAGCGAGCACACGTACGAGGCCGAAGGGACATTGTTGAGCGGGATTTCGCTGGAGGACGGGGTTCCGGATGCGGGAGAGCCGACCGGCGGCTATCTGTGGAAGAATTTTGCGACCCATGGAATTTCTTACCGGCACTACGGCGAGTACATCGTGAGCCGGTGGTGCAACGAAAAAGACAATGAGGAGCTGGCTGCAACGGGACCGCCAAAAGTAGCTGGCAAAAATTGCAAGCGCGCGGAGATCCACAAAGGCGAGCCACTCGAGAACAATGTCGGGGAGCCAAAGGGATCGCCGAGCCCTTATCCGTGGGCGATACCGGTGCTGGCAGAGAATGTGGCAAGCGAAGAGGAATTACGCGGGCACTTCGATCCGTTGTATCCGGATTTTCAGGTGGCCTACCCGGATCAGCTGCGCGCGGATGAATTTCTAAATGAATTCAATGGATTTGTGGCGTCGCGGAAGACCGGCAAAGATATGATGCCGCAATTTATCCTGCTGCGGATTCCGGACGATCACACGGCGGGCGGGGCGAAGGGGAAACCGAGGCCAGCGGCGTCCGTGGCGGACAATGATCTGGCCATCGGGCGCGTGGTCGATGCGATATCGCACAGCGCGTATTGGGACGACACGGCGTTTTTAATTTTGGAGGACGATGCGCAGAACGGGCCGGATCACGTGGATTCGCACCGGAGCCTTTGCCTGGTAATCAGCAAGTACGCGCCACAGGCGGCGGGAGAAGGGGATGGCGCGAAGCCGTACGTGGAGCATTCGTTCTACACGACAATCAATGTGGTGCGCACGATGGAATCGCTGCTCGGCGCGCCGCCGATGAACGCGAACGATTCGCGGGCTGCGGTGATGGCGCCGCTCTTCAGCGGGAGTGGGCAGCAACCGGCGTTTACCGCGGATTTTCGCAACCGCGACAACGGATTAATTTATGAGATGAACGCAAAGGAATGGAAAGAAGGGAAGAACCTGGATTTCAGCCATGCCGACGCGGTGGATACGGCGCTGCTGAACAAGTTCCTCTGGCAGGATCGCATGGGAAATATTCCCATGCCGGCGCCGCAGCACAATGTGTTTCCGGCGAGCGTGACGGACAAAGCTTCCAAAAAAGATCCGGACTGAGCAGATTACACGGCGATAGGACCGAGCCGACTTCACTCCACCGGTGAGTTTACCTTCCAAGAACAATGCCAACGCCTAAAAGGACGAGTTGCAGGTTCCGCTGCGGCAGCTTGCCGACTCGATCAGTGAGCAAACGCTTATCGACGCTGATGATTTGAGACGCGTTGGCGACGGACTCGTCTCGCAGGCCAGTCACCCGCTTCGAAAGCAAGACGTTTCCAGGCGCCGGCGCCCACTTAAGATTCGTCGTCAATGGGACGCAGACAACGGTGCGAATGCCACTGCGATTCAGCGCGTCCGATTGAACCACAACAATTGGCCTTCGGAAGCCCGGGCCAGAGGCCGTAGGCACAGGCAAATCGGCCCACCAAATTTCGCCCTGTGCGATTACCATTCTGTGTTTTCAAGAATGCGTCGCGCTGCTGCGGACACAAACGCATCGGGCGCGGCATCCTCTCCGAGATCGTCACAGACTTTGTTCATGGCCTCGGTGATTTCGTCGGGAGAATGGCGGGCCAAATATTCCTGCAACGCGTCACTGAAGAGGCGGCTTCGCGATCGTTTGGTTCTCCGCGCAAGGCGCTCGGCACGCTGAAAGATCTCGTCAGGGATGGAGACCGCCGTTTTCATACCATTAGTATAACTATGTGTCGAGAAGCAGACAATGGGGGGTTTTGGCTAGGTGCGGGCGGTGAGCGCCGGCGAAGAAGAGGCAAGGGCGCGCAAGGATTCGGTGTAAGGAGGGCGGGCGACGCCGCGTTCTGTGAAGATGGCGGCGATGTAGCGCGCGGGCGTGACGTCGAAAGCCGGGTGCGCGGCGTGAACGCCGTCGGGTGCGATGTGGACGCCTTGCAAGTGGGTGACTTCGGCGGCGGAACGTTCTTCTATGGGGATGTGCTCGCCGCTGGGGATCGAAAGATCGAAAGTGGAGACGGGCGCGGCGATATAGAAGGGCACGTTATTTTCTTTGGCGAGGACGGCGATTTGGTAGGTGCCGATTTTGTTGGCGGTGTCGCCGTTGGCAGCGATGCGGTCGGCTCCGGTGACGATGGCGCCGACTTTGCCGGTTTTGAGGAAGTGGCCAACCATGTTGTCGGTGATCAGCGTGAGCGGGATCTCGCCTTTGTGGAGTTCCCAGGCGGTGAGGCGCGCGCCTTGCAGATAGGGACGCGTCTCGGGAACGAGTACGTGGATTTTCTTGCCTTGCTGAAAAGCGACGCGGATGACGCCGAGTGCGGTGCCGATGCCGGCGGTGGCGAGTGCGCCAGCATTGCATTGCGTCATGACCTGGCCGTCGGCGGGCATGAATTCCGCGCCGAAGCGGCCGATCGCTTCGTCGGTGGCTTTTTTTTCGAGATGAACTTGCTGGGCTTCTTCGACCATTCCGTTGCGGATTTTCGCGAGGTCCGAGGATTCCGAGGTGAGCTCCGCGAAACGGCGCTTCATGCGATCGATGGCCCAAAAGAGATCGACGGCGGTGGGGCGCGTTTTTGCGAGGGTGTCGCAGATTTCGTCGAATTCGGCGCGCAGGGCTTCGACGGAAGTTGCGGACGAGTGGAGAACGCCTAACGCCGCTCCCATGGCGGCAGCAACGCCGATGGCCGGCGCGCCACGAATGACCATGTCGCGGATGGCTTTGGCAACTTCGCGGTAGCTGGTGTAGGTGTAGCTGACTTCTTCGGCGGGGAGAAGGCGCTGGTCGAGCATGACCACGCCGCGGTCGGTCCATTCAATAGGTTGGGCTACGTACATTTTTCTCTAGTCCCCTGAACAAATCATTGTAACGGAACGAGGGCGAAGAAAACGAATTCGTCAGTGAGTGGGCGGCATTTTGGTGAAGCCTTGCGTGGCGAGAATGCTGACGGCAGCGATCATGGAGTTGTAGCCGAGGTGGAGCAGGAAACTGGCAAAGACAGAGCCGGTGCGGGCGCGGACAAAGGTGAAAATAATTCCAACGGCGGTGAGGACGGCGACGAGGCCCCAGGTCCAGCCAAGCTGCGCGCCGTGCATCAAGCCGAAGAGGACGCCGGTGACGATCACGCTGGTGGCGACGCCGAAATATTTCGCGAAAAGCGGGTAGAGATATCCGCGGAAGACGGTTTCCTCGACGAGCGGGGCGACCAAAACCGCCATAGCCATAAAGAGCAGGGCGGTATTTTTGTAGCGGAAGAGCTCTTCGATGGGCACATCTTCGCGGGGCTGCATTTTGGCGGTGACGATGAAGACCAGGACGGAAAGGCCGCAGCCGGCGAAGAAAAAGAGCCAGGGACTGCGCGGGCGGCCGCCGTCGGGGCGCGTGATTTTTCTCCAACCAAGACTTCGCCAGAAAGGAAAGCCGCGGAGGACCGCGAGGGTGACGTAGAGAAAAAGGAAAAGCACGGCGTACCAGAGAACCATGCTGCCGATGGCGAATTGGGGCTTGGACAGGACGAATTTCTCGAACTCTTTTTCGTTGGCGAAATGGCGGGTGGGAGCGTAGTAGAACAAGAAGCCGGCCTGGATCATAAATAAGCTGGTGAAACCGAAAAAAAGAAAAAGGATGAGATGCACCCAGGACCAGGAGATGCGCAAGTCTTCTGGGAGAGAGGGCTGATTCGGCAGAGGGACGGTGACGACAGCGGGAGAAATCGCCGCAAGACTGATGGGATCACCGGCTAGCGGAAGTTCGGCGGAAGACGGAGGTGGCTCAACTGCAGCTGGTTCGGGCACGGCGGGAGAGTGCGAAAGCGGCTCCTGGTTCGGCGGGAGAGACGAGTTGTCGTCGAAAAAGGTCATCTCTTGCCTTGGCGCTTCGCTTTTGGCCAGCCTGCGGCGAGCGCGGCGGCGACTAAAGGCATAAGTAGCTCGTGGTGGCCGGTGATGGCGTAGCCGCGCGATTCGTGATCGCGGCCGCCGCGAGCGGATACAGTGGGACGCTTCACTACATTCTGCAGCGGACGGTAGTGCTGGATAAAGTCGAAGTTCGCAGTGGTGATTGGCTGCAAGGGCACACCAAGATTGCGCACGACGCTGACGGCTTTCAGGAAAACTTCGGGTAGAAGCACGGCTGAGCCCCAATTTAAATAGATGCCGCCGGGATGCATTTGTTTCACGAGAGCGCAGAAGAGGCGGAAATCGAGGAGCGTGGCGGCGCCGAGGCAAGGGCCGTCGGCCGCGGGGTGCATGTGGGGAATGTCGGTGCCGATGGCGATGTGAACGGTGACGGGGATGCGTTGTTTGTAGGCGGCCACGAGGACACTGGAGGCGGCGTGTTTCACGTTGAGGACGCCACTGTTGAGAAATTGGCCGGCGGCTTCGCCGTAGCCGATGTGGAGGCGCGCGGCTAGTTTGGAAAATTCGTTGATGTACTCGCCGGTTTCGGCGGCCATGCCGAATTGACCCGCGCCGAGGCCGGCTTCGACGTCTTCGGAAGTGTTGCCGGCAAGCGTGATTTCAAAATCGTGGATGAGGGCGGCACCATTCATGGCGATGCCCGAGACGAAGCCGCGTTTCATCAGATCGATGAGGACAGGGCCGAGGCCGACTTTGATGACGTGGCCGCCGATGCCCCAGAGGATGGGAGCGTTCTGTTTGCGGGCGCGATGGACGGCGGTTAGGAGTTGGCGCAAATCATTCGCGGCAAGAAAGTTGGGGAGGGAGTCGAGAAACTTTGAGAGCGAAGCGTTGGCGGCTGGAGGTTTGGCGAAATCGCGGACGCTGACTTTGCTTTTGCGGGATGCGAGCGGGTAGGTATGAACCGAACCGAATGTTAGCGGCGGCGTGGAATAGATGCTCATTGAGGTTTACATACTTTAGCGCGCGAAGGCCTTGATACCAAGCACGCTCGAGCTTTGCCGAGATGGGGCGCAGCATGCTGCGCCCCTACAAATGCAAGAGTCGGCGCTGTCATTTGGGAGCCGGGGCGTTGCTGCCGTTATGGCCGCTGGCGTGGCCATTGTTGGAGATGCCGAGGACGCGGGCTAGGGCTTGGCCGGTGTAGGATTTTTTGGTGCGGGCGACTTGTTCGGGGGGGCCTTGGGCGACGATGCGGCCGCCGCCTTCGCCACCTTCGGGGCCGAGGTCAATGATCCAGTCGGCTTGTTTGATGACGTCGAGATGGTGCTCGATGATGAGGACGGTGTTGCCAAGGCCAACCAGGCGCTGGAGGACGTCGAGGAGCTTGCGGACGTCGTCGAAATGCAAGCCGGTAGTGGGTTCATCGAGGATGTAGAGAGTGCGACCCGTCTGGCGTTTGGAAAGTTCGCGAGCGAGCTTGATGCGCTGGGCTTCGCCGCCGGAGAGTGTGGTGGCGGATTGGCCGAGCGTGACGTAGCCGAGGCCGACCTCGACCATCGTTGAAAGCTTTTGCTGAATTTGCGGGATGTTTTCCAGGAGCTTGAGCGCGTCGGACGATGGCAGGTTGAGGATGTCGCTGATGGTGTGGCCTTTGTAACGGACGGCCAGCGTTTCTGAATTGTAGCGCTTGCCGCGGCAGACTTCGCACATGACGTAGACATCGGGGAGGAAATTCATTTCGATGCGGCGGAGGCCGTCGCCCTGGCAGGCTTCGCAGCGGCCGCCTTTGACGTTGAAGCTGAAGCGGCCGGGACGGTAGCCGCGTTCGCGCGATTCGGGAAGCATGGCGAAGAGCTCGCGGATCGGAGCGAAGACGCCGGTGTATGTGGCGGGATTGGAGCGAGGCGTGCGGCCAATGGGAGCTTGATCGATCTCGATGACTTTGTCGATTTGATCGGCGCCGAGAATGTCGCGATGCGCTCCGGGCGGCTCCATCGAGCGGTAAAGTTTTTGCGCGAGCGCGCGATAGAGAATGTCGTTGACGAGAGTGGATTTGCCGGAGCCGGAGACACCCGTTACGACAGTGAGCAATCCGAGCGGAAGCGTCACGTCGACATCTTTCAGATTGTTTGCGCTGGCGCCTAGAATCTGGATGGCTTTGCCGTTGGGACTGCGGCGTTTTTCCGGGACGGCGATGCTTAGGTCGCCGCTAAGGTAGCGGCCGGTGAGCGATTCGGCGCTGGCTGCAATTTGCTCGGGCTTGCCTTGCGCGACGAGGTAGCCTCCGGCGTTGCCCGCGCCGGGGCCAAGATCGACGACGAAATCGGCGCGGCGAATGGTGTCTTCGTCATGTTCTACGACGAGGACGGTGTTGCCGAGATTGCGAAGCTGCTCGAGAGAGCCAAGCAGGCGGTCGTTGTCTCGGGCGTGCAGGCCGATGGACGGCTCGTCAAGAACATAGAGAACGCCGCGAAGGCGCGAGCCGATTTGCGTGGCCAGACGGATGCGCTGCGCTTCGCCACCGGAAAGCGTGGCGGCGGAGCGGTCCAGGCTGAGATAGCCGAGGCCCACGGCGAGGAGAAAATCAATGCGCTCGGCGACTTCTTCGAGCGGGCGTCCGGCAATTTCTTTTTGGCGGGCGGTGAGTTGCGCGAGGATTTTGTCGACGGCGGGGCGCGAAGCAGCAAGGGAGAGCGCGGTGAAATCGGCGATGGAGTAGCCCGCTAGTTTGACGGCGAGCGATTCGGGGCGAAGACGCTTGCCGTGGCAGACGTTGCAGAGCGTGGCCGACATGTATTGCGTCATCCATTCGCGATAGGAATCGGAATTGGATTCGGTGAAGTTGCGATCGAGAAATTTGAGGATGCCCGAAAAGCGGAAAGCTTTTTCGCTCTGCGATTTTTTGCCGGCGGATTCTTTATGATCGGCGGCGGCGCGTCCACCGGAAGGCGGATAGCCGTAGAGAAGTAAATTCTGAATGCGTGGCGGAAACTTCTCGAAGGGCGTCTCTAAATCAATGTGATAGGCGTAGGCGGCAAGCTCGAGGGTGCGCTTGAGAATCGCCGAGCTGGAGCCGGGGCCGAGGCCGCCATCAAACAGCGGGCGTGTCCAATCCGTGATGATCCTGGCGGGATCGAAATCGTACTTGGACCCGAGGCCGTTGCAAGCCGGGCATGCGCCGTAAGGAGAATTGAAACTGAAAGAACGCGGCTCAAGCTGCGGGACGGAAATGCCGCAATCCGGGCACGCTAGTTTTTCCGAGAAGACGTGATCCTTGCCGCCAACGATGGCAACGGTGACGAGGCCTCCGGCGAGTTTCAGCGCGGTGGCGATGGATTGTTCGAGTCGCGCGGCGATGCCTTGTTTCACGAGAAGGCGGTCGATGACGACTTCGATGTTGTGGTTCTTGCGCTTGTCGAGAACCGGCGGAACGTCCAGGGGAAGAAGCTCTCCGTTGACGCGCACACGGACGTAGCCGTCTTGCGCGAGCTTCTCAAATTCCTTGCGGTAAGCGCCTTTTCTGCCGCGGACGATGGGCGCGAGGATCATGATGCGGTCGTCAGACTGGCAGAGCTCTCCATTCAGAATGGCTTGCACGATTTGCTCGCTGGACTGGCGGGCGATGGGTTTGCCGCACTTGGGGCAGTGTGGCACGCCCACCGACGCGTAGATGACGCGGAGATAGTCGTAGATCTCGGTGATCGTGCCGACCGTGGAGCGCGGGGAGCGGGTCGTGGTCTTTTGCTCGATGGCGATGGATGGAGAAAGACCTTCGATGACATCGACCTCTGGGCGCTCCATCTGGTCCAGGAACTGGCGGGCATAGGCTGAGAGCGATTCGACATAGCGGCGCTGGCCCTCGGCGTAAATAGTGTCGAAAGCCAGGGAGGACTTGCCTGAGCCGGAAAGGCCGGTGATGACCGTCAGAGTGTTCCGAGGGATTTCGACGTTGATGTTTTTGAGGTTGTGCTGGCGCGCGCCCCGGATGACGAGTTTGGTCAGGCCCATGAGACTTAAAGCTCCCTCCACAGGAGCTCCGGCACCCAGTGGGTAGACTGAGGCCAGAATAACTTCTCACAATAGCAGGGGGGATTCGGCGGGGTCAAGAAAGGGACTGCGTATCCACCTCTGAGCACGAATCGTCCTGCCTCGCGGTCGTGGACCTCACGGGCTGAAGGGTAGCAGTGAGAGCTCACAGTCGACAGCTCACTGCTGACAGCGGAAGATACTACGATCCAAGGCCGGGCAAGTTAACGATAATCGCCACCCCTCCCCTGTTTTCTTGTAAGTGTTGCATCTACAGGGTTTACGTGATTGCTTAACTTGTTTAGAATCAGCGCTTACGGGATGGGCTCGTAAGTGTTGCTTCTAAAGGACTTACTAACAGAAAGAGCCGGCCAGGGCCTCGTATTTTTGTAACTGTTGCGAATAAAGAAGTTAGCTCGAAAGCGCGGCTTCGGGACAATAAAAAAACGCCAATCCGGAGATTGGCGCGCAGAAGCAGGCACAAAGTTATACGAGCACCACTATGCACTACTAACAACATTTTGTCAAGGTCGATGAGAAAAAAAATCTTTTGGGGGCAAGGGCAGACGGGGGCAG
>Ga0210388_10001696_pt1 | contig 17335 bp, 17 predicted proteins | sample IncBWC19OmetaG_FD_155485 | JGI IMG/M metagenome (GOLD analysis project Ga0210388, IMG submission 155485) | Forest soil microbial communities from Barre Woods Harvard Forest LTER site, Petersham, Massachusetts, United States - Inc-BW-C-19-O ... | reverse complement strand
CTCAATCAGCTGTTCTACGGGTCGGCGTTCGGCGCCGAGCTGCGCGTCCATGCCTTCCGGTCCATCGAGGGCGCCCCTCCGTCCTCGCTCGTTGCGGCCGGCCTGGCGTTCACCGGCTCCGTGGTCGGGGATGGTGACACACCCTTCGAACGGTTGGTGCGCCTCCCGTCGATCTTCGCGCTGCTCGTGCCGGAGGTGGGCGTCGCCTTCCGCCAGCCTCAGCCGACCTCCTTCTACCTGCGCTGGAGCGCGCCGATCGCGCTCCTCGTTCAGAAGAACGTCGCCGTCGAGTTGGTCCCCGGGTTGTCCCTGCTCTCCACCACGCCGACCGCGAGGGTCGAGGAGCTGTGGCAGGTCGGTCTCGCGGTCTCCTGGCGCCACCTCGGGGAGCTGCCGATCGTCTGTCTCATGTAGCCCGATGACAGCGCGGACCTCACAGCTTCATCGTGAGCTCGACGTCCTCGCCGAAGGGGATCGAGAGGTAGCCGGAGTCGGAGGCACGGATGTGGGTCTTGTAGTCGGGGCAAGCGTCGGCGTTGTCGGCGACCACGAACGAGCCGACTCGCAGGTGGGGAGCGACCAGCGCCAGGATCTTGCCGTAGAGCGGTTTGTGGCCGTCGAGCAGCAGGAGGTCGACGGGGCCGGGGAGCTCGCGGGCCAGCGTCTCCAGCGCGTCCCCCTCGCGGATCTCGACCAGATCGGCGAGCCCGGCGGCCTCCAGGTTGGCGCGGGCGTGGGCCAGCTTGTTGGGCTCGAGCTCGGTGCCGATGAGCTTCCCTCCGCCGTTGTCGCGGAGCGCGGCCGCCAGGTGAATGGTGGAGAGCCCGAACGAGGTCCCGAACTCGACGACGGCGCGGGCGCCGTTGCCCCGGGCCAGCAGGTAGAGAAGGGCGCCGGTGGCCCGCGAGACCGGCATGTGGATCTCCCGGGCCTTGCCGAAGAAGGCGCGGTAGTCGGCGTTCGGATCCGACATCCGCGCCAGGCGCTCTTCGCGGGAGAGGTGGCCGAACATCTGGCCGAGGATCTGTCCGCTGCGGGCGGCGTCGGCGTAGAGCCGATCGAGCAGCGGGGCGACGGGAGAGGCGGTGAGTGTGCTTGTCATGGAAAGGACCTTCCTGTTGGCGTCTGGCTGGCGACCGACCTAAAATACGAATTTACCTTCGCGTTCACAATTCGCATTCGGAGCGTGCGTGCCCAGAACCCCTGCCGTCGTCATTGTCCCGAGAAAACGGCCGAAGCAGGCCCGCTCCGCCCGCCTGGTCGAGGCCATCCTCCAGGCAGCGGTTCGCGTTCTCGAGCGAGACGGCGCTGCCGGCTTCACGACCGTGCGTGTCGCCGAGCGGGCCGGGGTCAGCGTCGGCTCGCTCTACCAATACTTCCCGAACAAGCAGGCGATCCTCTTCCGGCTGCAGCAGGACGAGTGGACGGCCACCGGCCGCCTCCTGGATGGGATCTTCGCGGACAGGCGGCTGGGGGCGGCCGAGCGCCTGCGCGCCGCCGTGCGCGCCTTCTTCCGGTCCGAGTACGAAGAGGCGCCGCTGCGGCGTGCGCTGGGCGATGCCGCCCCCCTTTACCGGGACGCGCCCCAGGCCCGCGAGCACCGCGCGCGCGGCATGCCTCTCTTGCGAGCGCTCATTGCCGAGGCGGCGCCCGACCTCCCGCCGCGCCGCCGCGCCTTCGCCGCTCGACTCTACGTCGCGACGCTCGCGGGGATGGGCAAGCACGTCTCCGAGACCGCGCGCAGCCGCGCCGAGGTCGACAGCTGGGCGGCCGCGATCGCCGGCATGTTCCTGGCCCACCTCCGGCTATAGTCAGCGCAATGGCGTACGAAGTGGACTTCAACAACGTGTCGACCACCGGGCTGGAGTCGTCGCCGGTGGCGGGCGCGCTCGCGGGCTTGCGCGCCAACGAGGCCCGCTATTTCAAGAACAAGTACGGTCACGTTTATGCGGTCGAGCCGGCGAGCAAGGCTGGAGAGACGATCGATTGGGTCCACCGCATCCTGAAGGAGGAGCGCGACCTGGTCATCCAGTCACGCCCCCTCGAGGCGACGGCGTTTCAGGTCGAGAACATCCGCATCGCCTACGTGTTCTACGAGAGCGGCCTGTCGATCAACGTGATGTACACGATCGATGACGACAAGAAGCGGGCCGTCGGATTCAAACTCTCCGACGGAATGGAAGTCCCGGCGGAGCTCGCGCCACGCTTCAAATTCGCCAGGCAGAAGTCGAAGCTGGCCGGCACCATCCGGGGATCGTTCTTCGTGATCAAGGGCGAGTACTGACCCGGCGGCACACGATTGCCAGCGCCGTGCGAAACGTCTATAACATTTGGGTGGGCGGCGAAAGGCGGCGGAGGTTCGCAACACCGGTGGTGGTCGCTGGTGCTGCGCTCGGGTGGGCGTTGGGCGTGGCGGGTTGCGACGGGTCGCTGGGACAGACCAACGAACCTCCCACGCCGCCTGCGTCCGCTTCCCTTTGCGGCGGCGCGCGTTGGACGTCGCTCGGGGAGCTGGGCGTGCAGGAGGGGGGCCCGAGCAGCTTGGCGATGGCGAACGGCAATCTTTACTTTCCGCTCGACGATCCGCCCACCATCGTCTCCCTCCCGGTCACCGGCGGAACATCGACCGCGATCGCGACCGTTCCCTCGTCGATCGGGGTGCCCTGGAAGGTCTGGATCGTGGGCGATGCGCTCGACTTCGCGATCATCGATGACAGGCTCTGGCAGGTGCCGCTCGCCGGCGGCAGCCCGACGTTGGTTGCCGACGGGATGGTCGCCTACCTGCCCCCTTCTTACGCCGTGCCGAGCACCCTGGCCTTCACCGGCGACGATCTCTACTTCGACTTGAGGCCCCAGGACGGCACCCCGTTCTGGAGCGTGTGGAGCATGCCGGCCGCCGGGGGCGCCGCAGAGAAGCTCGCGGATTTGCCGCTGCCCACACCGCCGGTCAACTGGCCTGCGCTGGCGACAAACGCCGAGAGTGTGATCGTCGCGTTCGAGAACAATCCCGACGTGGGGGCTTACGCGGTGCCGCTGGCGGGCGGGTCGCCGGCGGAGCTTCCGCACCCGCCCACGGTTGGCCCGGAGGCCGATGAGGCCCTGCTCGGGACCGGCCCGTCTGGGATCCTCTGGTCGACTCTCGACGGGACCGGCACCTCGCTGAGTGTCACCGACCTCAGCGATCCGAGCGCACCGGTTCTGCGTCCGTTCTGGTCTGATCGACCGGCTTCGTTCCAGCCGACAGGAATCGGGGCTTGGCCGGACAGCACGGATGGGGCGTGGATCGTGACCGGCTGGGAGCCGTTCGACGACGGGTTGGTCCACACCAGCTTCTGGTCGGTCGATGCTCAAGGCAATGCCGTCCGCCTCGGATGCGACCCGGCCCCGGGCGCCGGCGTCGTCAGCTCCGTCCTGGCCACGCCTTCCGCGCTCTACGCCGTCGTCGGTTCGCAGAGCTCGAGCCTCTACGATTACAGTGTGGTTCGGCTCGACCGCTGAACCGGGGGGCCGAGCGGGCCGACCGTTCAGCTGGTCAGCTTCCTCTGTCGATGCAAATGACCTCTCCGTCGCAGGCGTAGACGAACTCGACGTTCGTGTAGGCGCCGCTCTGGAGGCTCGCGCAGACCGGGCCGTTGAGAATGATGGCGCGCATGCTCGCGTCGGTGAAGGTCCAGCCGTCAGAGCTGTCCTGCGGAATCTCGACCCTGTTGCCGGATGCGTCCGAGACCGCGACCGCCACGTTGGTGAGCCCCGCGGGCACGTCGGTGAGCGGAAGGGTACAGGACGCGACCGTGCCGACGATGGCCGTCAGGGCCGCCTCCAGGCTGGCGCTGTCGGTGACCGCGAAATACGAGCTGGTCCCGCCGGCCTGTGCCTCGCCGCCGTTGAGCGCCATCTGGTCGAGGGTCGCGGCGACCGTCGGGTCCGGGGACGTCGCGAGGCCGACGACGAACGTCGGAATTCCCGCCATCGCCGCCTTGAGGACCGCGGCCTCCGCGCCCGGAGAGTCGTCGGCCGTGGTGCTCGTGTCGCCGGGCATGCAGTCGGGCAGGCCGTCGGTCACCAGCAGCAGGTACTTGGGATTTGGGTCGGTCAGCGTCAGCAGGTACGTTGCGGCGTCGTTGACGGCCGTCTCGATCGGGTTGCCGGTTGCCGGTTGGTTGCCGGCGAAAGCGTACGACACGGCCTGGGCGCTCGCCGGTCCGACGGCGACGGACGGCGTCGAGGTCGTCCCGCAGGTCGAGGCGCCGTAGAAGTCGAGCCCCCAGTTGATGTTGCTGTCGGTCGCCCCCACGATCGCGGTGATCGCACCCGAGGTTTGCGACCACTTCGAGCTCGCGCCACAGCCCCCCTGACACGGTTGATCGTCCCAGCCGTCGGCCATCGAGAGCGCCTTGCTCTGCACGATGAGGACGTCGGGCGGCAGGGGCGCGATCGGAACGTCCGTCTGACCGCAGGTCCCGCTGCCGGCGGGGTTGCTGCAGCCGCTGGCTCCGCTGGCTCCGCCGGCTCCGCTCGGCGGGCTGCCGCCGGACCCCGTCCCGTTGCCCAGCGTTTGCGAATCGAGATTGCAACCGAGCGGCACCACGATCAGGACGAACGCGATGAGCTTCCAATCCGGGTGACGCATCAGGACCTCCGACCGGAGACTTTGCTGCTCGGAACAAGCCTACAGCGGCGGGGCGAGCGACGTAAGCTTCCTCGGTGAGCAAGGCCTTCACCAAGGACGACCGCCCCGATGAGCCGGTGGTCGTTCGCCATCGCCCGGCGCTCCCCGAGGGTCTCCCGAACTACGTCACCCGCCGCGGGCTCCAGGCCCTTCAGGAGCTGCTCGCCACGACCGGACCCGGCGTGCGCCGCTCCGAGCTGGAGGCGCGAATCGCCACCGCCGTGCTGGTGTCGCCGCCGGCGCGGCGCGAAGAGATCCGCTTCGGCGCGCACGTGAAGATGCGGGATGCCGCCGGCGCGCTCCGCCAGGTGCAGATCGTGGGCGTCGACGAGGCCGACCCCGGGACGGGGCTGGTCGCCTTCCTGGCGCCGCTGGCGCGAGCGTTGCTCGGACGTGAGGTGGGCGACCGGGTGACCGTCCGCACGCCGGGCGGCGCCGAGGAGCTTGAAGTGCTGGCGGTCGACTACGACGACGTCCACCGGTAGACGTCGTGGCGAGGTTCGGCGAAGCTCGCTCCGCGTGCGCGCTCCTTCTTCTCCATGGCCCGCGGTCGCTCTGCTCGCGTTGTCGGCGGCGGCCTGTCATCCCGTCGTGAGCTCCGACGCCTACCCGCTCTACCCCAAGATCGAATTCGGTCCGGGGCCTGGCAAGGTCGCGCTCTTGCGCGGTCCCGTCGCCATCGTCGACGGGGTGTCGGTCTCGGGTAAGGGACTGTCGTTCGAGCTTCTCCCCGGCTGCCACCTGGTCACCCCGGAAACGAGCGCCGGGGGCGGCGAGGCGAACGGCAAGTCGGGCGCCAATCCGCGGCATATCCTTTTCGCCTTCGAGATGCGGCCGGGATACATCTACACGGTCGAGACCGTCGCCGAAACGTCGAGCGGTCACCCGACGAAATCGCAGGTCATCGCGCTCGAGCATGGCCCAGACGGCTCGGCCGTTCGCGTGCAGCGCGCCCGCGACTCCGACGTCGAGACGTGCAAGGACTGGGCGAAGTCCCGGCGTTACTGATCGTTCGTTTCGGAAGGCGAGACCAGCCTTAAGTTTGCAAAGGGTCTGCCTCGTTGGAGCGACTGGCGATGCCCCTTGCGCCGATATCACGGGTCAACAACGAGATTTACGCCGCGCTCGGCGAGCTCTGGTACACGGCCGAGGACGCTCCGGTCGCGCTGCTTCGCGCCGAGTCGAGGCTGCTGAACCCGTGGGTCGCGGCCGAGGTGACCAGCAAGCTCGGCGAACGCCGCTGCCAGATATTGGACGTGGGATGTGGAGCGGGCTTTCTCGCGAACCACCTCGCCTCGCTGGGGCATGAGGTCACGGGCCTCGACGCCTCCGACGACGCGCTGGCGGTGGCGGCGCGACACGATTCGGGGCACACGGTCCGTTACCAAAAAGGTGACGCGCTGAAGCTGCCCTTCGACGATGCGTCCTTCGACGTCGTCTGCGCGATGGATTTTTTGGAGCACCTGGAGACTCCGGAGCGAGCCATCGCCGAAGCGTCCCGCGTCCTCAGGCCATCCGGGCTTTTCTTCTTTCACACCTTCAACCGCAACCTCTGGGCTTGGCTCGTGATCATCAAAGGCGTCGAGTGGTTCGTGCCGAACACCCCGCCCCGCCTGCACGTCCTTCGGCTGTTTTTGAAACCCGCAGAGGTGGCCATCATGTGCCGCGCGCATGGCCTTGGCGCCGTGGAGCTCCGTGGGATGCGGCCGAGGCTGGGCTGGCCGTTCTGGCGCATGCTGCTGTCGCGCAGCGTGTCGGCCAGGTTCGCGTTCAAATTCACGCGCTCGCTGCAGCTGGGATTCAGCGGCTGCGCCCGGCGCGATTCAGGGATCCCCTTGCCTTTCACCGACCGTTTCTCTGCCTAGCATTCGTCCGGGCGCGCGGTCCCGGTCGCACCAGGGACTCGAAAAGCCAGAGGAGGCGTCATGAAGGCAGTGCAGGTTCCCAAGCCAGGCGCGGATTTTCAGCTCGTCGAGCGCGAGCTCCCCAGGCCGCAACGAAGGCAGGTGCGCATCAAGGTGGAAGCCTGTGGCATCTGCGGCAGCGACGAGTTCACGAAGGAGGGCACCTGGCCCGGCATCGAGTATCCAAGGGTGCCGGGGCACGAGGTCGTGGGCGTCATCGACGAGCTGGGCCCGGACGTCAATGAATGGAAGAAGGGCCAGCGGGTGGGCGTCGGCTGGCACGGCGGCCACGACGGCACCTGCCGGGCCTGTCGGCGTGGGGACTTTCGCAACTGCCTCAATCGCAAGGTGCCCGGAATCAGTTACGACGGCGGGTACCAGGAGTACCTGGCGGCGCCCGTCGAGGCGGTGGTGGCCATTCCGGACAGTCTGACCTCCGCAGAGGCCGCCCCGCTGCTGTGCGCCGGCGCCACCACCTTCGACGCCCTCCGCACGAGCGGCGCCATGCCGGGCGATCTCGTCGCGGTGCTGGGCGTGGGCGGGCTCGGTCACCTGGGAATCCAGTTCGCCAGCAAGTTCGGGTACAGGGTGGTGGCGATCGGGCGCGGCGCCGAAGACGCCTCCTTCGCTCAGAAGCTGGGCGCCAGTGCCTACCTCGACAGCAGAACGAAGAACGCCGCGGCCGAATTGCAGAAGATGGGTGGCGCCCAGGTCATTCTGGCGACCGCCCCCAGCGCCAAGGCCATGACCGAGCTGCTGGCCGGCCTCGGGCCGAACGGCAAGCTCCTGGTGATCGGGGCGTCGAACGAACCGATGGCGGTGGCCCCGGTCCAGATCATTCCCGGCAGCCTGAGCCTTGCCGGACGGTACGCGGGGACAGCGGCCGGCGAGGAGGACACGGTGCGCTTCGCCGAGCTGAGCGGCGTGCGTCCGTTGATCGAGACCTATCCGCTGGCAAAGGCGGCCGAGGGCTACGCGCGCATGAAGAGCGGCCAGGCGAAGTTCCGCGTCGTGTTGACGATGTGACGAGGAGGGTGAAATGAACGAGAAGATCGAAGTCGGCTATCAAACCTTCGTGTCGGACTCGACGGATGACTTCGGGGCCATCCGGGAGATCTCGCGCGACGGCAGGCAGGTGACCGTCTACGTCGAAAACGCCGGTGATTTCCAGGTCCCCGTCACATCGGTGGTGTCCGTCCAGTCGGAGAAGGTCACCTTTGATTGTCGGAAGCTGGACCGACGACTGCGCGTCGCGATCGGACACGCCCACGACGCCGAAGGGGTGTGAGTGAAAGGGTTGTGAGTGCGAAGACGCCGATGCGACCCATCCGCCTGCTCCTGCAAACGACGATTCCCCGCGCGGACGACGACTGGCACGTGGGCCGGTTCTCCATGCTGCGCGACCACCTCGCCGGCTGGCGAGGCGCCGACGGCGGCGCGGTGTGTGAGGTGACCGCGCGCGATCGCGCCGGCGCCGCCGACGACCCGGTGCTGAGCCACCTCGCCGACATGGCCTTCGATGAATTGTGGCTGTTCGCGGTGGACACCGGGCAGGGGCTCACCCCACGGGAGCGGGAGGCGCTGTTCGAGTTCCACGCGCGGGGCGGCGGCATCTTGACCGCTCGCGACCATCAAGACCTGGGCGCCTCGCTGTGCGGGATCCCCTGCCTCGGTCCCCTGGAGCATTTTCACTGCCTTCAGCCCGAGAGCGAGGAGGCACGGCGCCAGCCCGACGATGGCAACGCGCGGATCTCGTGGCCCAACTACCACTCTGGCTGGAACGGCGATCTGCAGTCGATCGTCGCCACCAGCCCGGCCCACCCGCTCCTTTTCCGCGACGGGCGCTCGCCCGCGGGGGGGATTCTCGCCCGGTTCCCGGCGCACCCGCACGAGGGGGCGGTCGGGCCGGCCCCGGGCGATCCCAGCACCCGCGTGGTCGCGGAGGGGCACAGCACCCGCACGGGACGCGCCTTCAACCTGGTGGTCGCCGCCGAGCCGACCCGCTTTGACGACGGGCGGTTGCACGGCCGGGTCGTTGCCCACTCGAGCTTTCACCACTTCTGCGACTACAACTGGGATCTCCGGGCAGGGGCCCCCTCGTTCGTCGACGATCCGCCGGGATCGCAAGTGGCTGCCGATCACACGGCGCTCGACGACATCAAGACCTACGTCCGAAACGCGGCGCGCTGGCTGGCGGTTTCATGAAAACGACGTCGAACAACGCACAGGTCCGGCTGACGCGGGCGACGCCCGGTCGCTGGCGAGCCGGAGATGCGGAAAATCGCCTGGGCTTCTATCTCGGACAGCTGGGCGCTCGGCACCGGCGCTGAAAGGCTTGGAAAGGAGCGGGCGGCCGACTTTTCAGGGAAAATCAGCCGCCGGCGACGTTCACAATCATGATGAGCGCTCGCAGTCTCGTCCCCCGGGGGCGCGCCAGATTCTCGGCACGCCTGACGCCAGCCCGCAATCCCAACAGCGAAATCAGAAGCACCGGCGGCGGGGTCCGCCACAGAATGGTATTGCCGCGTGATATTTTCCACGCCTGACCGGATTTCGTTGTTACCGTTGAGTGTTTCTTAGACCCGGGTTTTCGAAGAATGCCGGAGATGACGAACGACCCCCACGGCGGTTCCGGTCCCAGCCCGACCGGCCTGCCGTCTGTTTCACGCGGGCGCGATCCGGGTGACGACGCGCCCGATCTGGTCGAGGTCATCGCGCGAGCGGTGGCGCGCCGGCCCGACCACCTCGCCGTGGAGGGGCCCGACGCCCGTCTGACCTATGCCGAGCTCGATCGGCTCTCGAACCAGCTGGCGAACCGGTTCCTGGCTGCCGGCGTGGGGCGCGACGCCTGCATCGGCATCTCCCTGCCGCGCGGCGCCGGCGAGCTGGTGGCGATGCTGGCCGCCAGCAAGGCGGGCGGCGCCTACGTCCCGCTCGATCCGTCGCACCCGCTCGAACGCTTGCAGATCGTGCTGGAGGACGCGGCGCCTCGGGTGATGGTCGTTCACCCCACCTCGCCGCTGGCCGGCGTGGCGGGCGCGCGGAACGTCATCGCGCTCGACGACCTCGCGCGCGCGACCGAGGGCTACGACTCGTCTCCGCCGCGCGTCTCCGCCGAGCCCTCGCAGCTGGCGTACGTGCTGTTCACCTCCGGCTCGACCGGGCGGCCCAAGGGGGTCGAGATCTCGCGCGGCGCGTTCGCCAACTTCATACGCTCGATGGCCCATGAGCCCGGCCTCGGCGAGGCCGATCGGCTGCTGGCGGTCTCGACGACCTCGTTCGACATTGCCGGACTCGAGCTGTTGCTCCCGCTCTATGTGGGCGCCACGGTGGTGATCGCCGACCGGGCGACGGTGATGGATCCGCGCCGCTTGCGCGTCCGCCTCGAGTCGGACGGGATCACCCTGATGCAGGCGACGCCGGCCACCTGGCGCCTGTTGCTGGAGAGCGGGTGGCAGGGCCACGCCGGGTTGCGGATGTTGTGCGGCGGCGAGGCGCTCAGCGGCGCGCTGGCCGATCGGCTGCTGGCCGGCGGCGGCGAGCTGTGGAACATGTACGGTCCGACCGAGACGACGGTCTGGTCGTCGCTGCAGCTGATCCGGCCCGGCTACGAGCGGATCAGCATCGGGAAGCCGATCGATCGCACGCAGATCTACGTTCTGGACGGGGACCGGCGGACAGTTCCGGTGGGCGACGTCGGCGAGCTGTACATCGGCGGGCACGGCCTGGCGCGCGGCTACCGCGGGCGCCCGGATCTGACCGCGGATCGGTTCGTTCAGAACCCGGCCGGCCCGGCGGGCGACCTCATCTACCGCACCGGCGATCTCGGGCGAATGGCCCCTGACGGCGGCTTCGAGTGCCTGGGCCGCCTCGACCACCAGGTCAAGATCCGCGGCCACCGGATCGAGCTCGGCGAGATCGAATCGGTGCTGCGGAAGGTCCCGGAGGTTCGCGAGGTGCTGGTCGTCGCCGAAGATCAGGACGGCGACTCCAGGCTGTGCGCGTACTGGGTCGGTGCGGCCGCGCGAGAGGCGGTGGTCGAGGCCGCTCGCCGCGCGCTGCCCGCCTACATGGTTCCCTCCAGTTATGTCGTGCTGGAGACGTTCCCGCTGACGCCCAACGGAAAGATCGATCGCAAGAGCCTGCCGCGCGCCGCGGACGCCGCGCGCGGGGCCGCCGAGGCGGGCACGATCAAGTTGCCGGGCAACGACATCGAGACCCGCCTGGCGTCGATCTGGGCCCAGGGTCTGCGGCGCGACCAGATCGGCGTCGACCAGGACTTCTTCACGCTGGGCGGAACGTCCGTGCTGGCGGTCGAGATCTGCGTGCGGATCGAGAAGGAGACCGGCGTGGAGATCCCGCTGGCCACCTTCTTCGAGGCGCCGACCATCGAGCGCCTGGCCCCCTACGTCGCCCGGGTGCGTGAGGCCTCGTCGCCGGATGCGCCGATCATCGCCGATCTCCGGCGGAGCAGCAGCTCCCGCGAGCCGCTCTTCTGCCTGCTGGGCGTGCACCTCTATCAAGAGCTGGCGCTGGCGCTGCCGGAAGATCGGCCGGTGGTCGGCATGCACCTGCCGTTCCGCTACATCCCGGGGACCCATCAGCGCCCCTCTGTTCCGAAGATGGCGGCCGGTTACCTGGAGCTCATCCGGCACCGGCAACCACACGGGCCGTATCACCTGGCGGGGCTCTGCTACGGAGGCATCGTCGCCTACGAGGTGGCGCGCCAGCTGGAGGCGCAAGGCGAGGAGGTGGCGCTGGTGATCGTGTTCGACGGCATCTTGCCGAGCGGCCTGCGGACCGACCGGCTGGGCAAGCTGGCGGGTCTCGCCCGGATGGCCGTCACCGAGCCGAAGCGGGTCGGCGCCTTGCTGCGCAAGAAGCTGACGAAGGTGCGCGATCGCCTGCGCCGCCCGGCGCCGAGCGGGTCGGCGCCGAGCGGGATGGTGGACGTCGAGATCGACGGGCCGGAAGCCGACGCGGAGGTCGACCGGTTCGCGGCGGACATCACCGGGATCTCCGGCCGGCTGCTGATCGTACGCGCCCTCGAGCATGCCTTTCCCAGCTGGGTCCAGCTGGCGCCGCACCTCGGGTGGCAGGGGCTGTCGAAACGCCTGCTCACCCGCGACGTCGCCGCCACGCACCTCGGGATGCTGCAGGACAGGAACGTCCAGGTGGTCGCCCGGGCCATCGTGGAGGCGATGGGCACCGACCAGCCCGCGCTGGCGCCGGCCGCCGTGCGACAGGCCGTCTAGCTGGCGAAGAGGTCGAGGGTTCGCTCGACCTCTTCGGGATCGATCCAGAAGTCGTCGTCGCGGGGGTGGCCGACCACGAAGCCAAACTGCTGCCGGTCGCGATCGGTCAGATCTTTGTAGATGGCCGAGAAGCGGTGGGGCGGCTGCAGGACCAGCAGGCCGCCGCCTGCTTCCAACATCAGGATCCCGTGAATGAGGCCGCTGCCTTCGACCCCGACCGTGAGCCGGGCGCCTGCGCAGGCCTGGACGATGGCCGGGACGTCCTGCTTGCTCGGATCGACGATGGTGAATCCGCGGCGGTCGCGCAGCCGCTCGGCCACCTCCATCTCGTTGCGCAGGACGCGCCGGGCGCCGGTGGTGCCGCGGATGATGAAGACCCCGGGGTGTGGCCGCGGCGCGACCTGCCCGCGCAGCTTTTCACCCAGCCCGCGAAATCGTCCGTGCTTGTGGGGATTCTGTCCGACGTCGTCGAAGATGATCAGCTCGCGGAAGCGCGCGGCCGCGGTGCGGGCGGGCTTCATTCCCAACCAGGCTTCGTAGCCCGGCGTGTGCGCGTTGACCGGCTGCGCGGTGGTGACCGGAACGCCCTCGGCGACCGCCAGCGGGTAGGTGGGGCAATCGTCCATCAACCATTGCCCGAAGTAGCGGTTGCCGCCGATCGTGCAGTAGAGCGCGCCGCGATCGATCTCCTCCTCGACGCGCACCTGCGGCAGCCAGCGCGATCGCGGATGCAGGTGCCGGGAGGCACCGTCCTTGTAGAGGATGCCGTCGATCAGAAACACCTCTCGCAGCCGGAACGCACGGGTCGGGGTGTGCCGGCCGTCGATGCCACCGCGCAGCTTGCGGAGGTCGCCCTCGCGCGAGCTGAACTCGCTGAAGGCGATGGCCCGCTCCCATTGATCGGGCAGGGACAGCGCGGGCGGAACCGGCGCGACGTGGGCGGGCGCGATCTCCCACGACTGGTCGGCGAGCTCCTCCAGCGCGCGCGCGGGCCGGCGCGCCAACCTCCGCAGTCGATGAACCACAGGCAGCGCGCTCCACATCGGGGCGCGAGTATAGCGAACGTCAACGATCCTGATAGGCTCCCGACGAGATGTACAAGACGCTCGCCCGGGCGCGGGGCCGGGGCGCCGGTCGCATGCTGCTGGCCGCCACGCTTTTGACGGCGCTCTCGCCGGCGGGTTGCCACCGGCATGCCTGCGCGTCGGTCGCTCGGGACCGCGGTCCCTGGGCCTCGGTGAAACCGATCCGCAGCGGCGACGCGGTGTTCTTCGTCGGGAACAGCTTCTTCGATTGGCAGGGGCGGTCGCTGGCGGCCTGGGTCGCCGCGCTGGGCCAGGCGGTCACGCCGCCGATCGCGATCGCAACCGGCTCGGACGTCGTGATTGGCCATCACCCGCTGGCCGGGTTTCTGACCCACCCCGCCACGCGCGAGGCGCTGGCCTCGCGCAAGTACCAGGTCTACGTGCTTCAGGGCGAGGAGATGGAGGCGGTCGATCACAAGGCCGCGTTTCAGCAGGCGGTGCGCGACTTCGACCGCGCCGTCGTCGCTGCCGGGGGCCGCACGGTCCTGTTCATGACCTGGGACTTCCCCTGGCGCCGGTTCATCGACAAGGTCGCCGCGTCGTACGATGAGATCGGCCGCGAGCTCGGCATTCCGGTGGTCCCTGTCGGACTGGTTTATGAGGATTGCGGGTGTCGGCCTTTCGCGCCGGGCCTCTCCCCGCACTGGCTGACGGCCGATGCGGCCCACCGAGAAGGCGACCTGCACCCGAACGAGCAGGGCGCCGCCGTCAACGCCTACGCGACGTTCGAGATGCTGACCGGGATCAACCCCGCGGGGCGAAACTTCGCCGCGCCCGGGAACTCGAACGACGACGCCATGATGAAGTATCTCTCCGCGATGACCTGGGCGCGGGTGTCGCCGCGGCTGCCCGCCGTCCCGGCCGGTCCTTTGGTCGTCGAGTGATGGGCCGCCGCCGGTCTCGAACCGGACCCCTGTGATATGGTTCGCGCCATGTTTCAGGGCGGTGACTGGGTCCAGAGACTGAAGAGCCGAATCGACGTGACAGCGGCCCCCGCCTCTGGTTGGGCGACGAAAATCGATCGGCGCAGCGACCTGTCGCTCGAGGAGTTCACCTCCGAATATCTGCTTCCGCGCCAGCCGGTGATCATCACCGATGCGGCCAGAGCGCAAGGCTGGAAGGCGCTCGGCTGGACCCCCGCCTCGTTGAAGGCGAGGCTCGGCGCGCGTCCGGTTCCGGTGGGCGAGGGGCTCGTCCCATTCGACCAGTTTGTCGACCGGGTCCTGAATGATCCGTCGGCGCCCTACCTCTCGAACGTCGACATCCCGAAGTATTTTCCAGAGCTGGTGCCCGATTTCCGCCCGCCGCTGAAGTACGCGGCCGACAACCGCCTGTTCAGCCCGTTGATCCCGCCGAATTTTCCGACTCCGCACGAGGAGAAGCTGTTCGTGACGTTCTTCTTCGGGCCGCGCGGCCGAACGTTCAACTTGCACTACGACTTTTACAACGTGCACACGTTCATCACGCAGTTGCACGGAACGAAGGATTTCAGGTTCTACTCGCCCGATCAGGGGGCGTATCTGTACCCGAACCCCAAGAACCCCAAGATTTCGGACGTCGGTAACGCCTGGGCGCCCGATTACAAACGCCATCCGCTCTTCCGCGAGGCGCGGCCGCTCGAGTTCACCGCCAGTCCGGGGGAGACGCTGTTCGTGCCGGCCGGATGGTGGCATGGGACCCGCCTCGGGGAGCAATGCATCAGCATCGGCGAGAGCTTCGTGAACGAGGGGAACTGGATGCACTTCGTCCAGGACGTCGCCCTCGAGGGGAGCCCGTCCCTGGCCAAGCGCATCGCCGCAGCGACCTACCTCCTCGGCGCCGGCGCCGTCATGACCGTCGAAGAAAGGCTTGGCCTCCAGGCCGTTCAGGGAACGCTGGGCCGGTTGTTGCCCCGGCTCCAGGCCATCGCGAAGTGAGCACCGACCTACCTCCGGGCCCGATCCCCAATCTCTTCGTCGTCGGCGCACCGAAATGCGGGACGACGTCCCTGTATGAGTATCTGCGCCAGCACCCGCAGATATTTTTCCCCTTCAGCACGGACGGTTACTCCCGGATCAAGGAGCCGAACCATTTCTGTCCGGAGCTCGAGATCCTGGAGAAGGACGCCATCAAGGACCTGGGGGAATACCTCAGCCTCTATCGTGGTGGCGAGGATGCCCGCTGGCGAGGCGACGCCTCGACCAACCATCTGTTTTCCGAATTGGCGGCCGAGAACATCAAGAGCTTTTGCCCCGAGGCACGCATCCTGGTGATGCTGCGACCGCCGGTCGATTGGATGCGCTCCTATCACAACGAATTGCTGCGGTACCATCACGAGGACATCGTCGACTTTCATGAAGCGGTAGAGGCCGGCAAAGACCGCCGAAACGGTTTGCGCCTCCCGCCCAGCACCAGCGTTCCAAAGTGTCTCGACTACCTGGAAATGAGCCGCTTTGCCCCGCAGGTGGAACGTTACTACCGCGTGTTTGGCCGCGGGGCCGTGAAGGTCGTGTTGCTCGAGGACATGGTCGCGGCACCCGAGGAGACGTTCAAGGAGATCCTCGAGTTCCTCGGTGTCGACAGCTCGTTTCGCCCGGAGTTCCGCATCCACAACGAGACGCCGCGGAACGGCCGCCTCGAACGCCTCGTCACCACCGTCTACAAACGGTTCGGCGTGAAGCATCTGGTGCAGTTGGTCTTGCCGTATGAGACCAGACGCAAATTCCTGTCGTTCATCCGTCGCCAGGACAAGGGCAAAAAGGCGTCCGATCCACGGGATGAGCGGCTTCGGGAGCAGTGTGCACCCGATGTGGAACGTCTATCGGCGTTGATCGGGCGCGATCTCAGTCACTGGCAGCAGCGCCCCCGGCAGTAATCGGATCAGCCACGTCGATTGTCGAGCCGCCCGCCCTGTTGGGTGCGACTTCGTCAGTGAGGGGATGACGCCCATGAAGACTTTTCGTTTGCTGGCCTGCGGTTGCCTGTGGGCGTTGGTCCTGGCCTTACCATCTGCACGAGCCGTGGCGGCGGCCGGCGACGGCTGGGGCGCGAGCTGGAGCTTCGGGCCGGTTCACCCGACCACCACCAACCACATCATCTATACCAAGACCACGATGGTGCCGGGGCGTTTGCCGACAGGGTGGCCCTCCGGCGTGGGCCCGCTGTTCATCTGGCCTGGCCTCTCCAACCCCACGAGCGACCTCATCCAAACCACCGGGGATGCTTGGGGGGACAACGCCTCGGCCTGCGGGGCCAAGGCCGGCCAGTGGTGCCTGGAAGCGTCGGTCTTCGGCAGCTTTGGCCAGCGCAGCGGTCCGAGCGTCTCCATCGACCCCGACGATCAAATCACCATCGAGTACATGCTGGGGTCGGACAACAACACCTGGACCCAGACGGTGACGTCCCTGAAGCTGGGGAAGGTGGTGTCGACGCTGACCAGCACCAGCGGCCTCATGTATGGCGGCGGCTTTGGCTTCGCCACGGAGGCCGACGCCAACTCATACACCATCGACACCCAATATTACTTGTGCACCGAGATCCACCTTGCCGCGGCCGACCCGGCCTTCGGCAAAACCGGCGTCGGTGGCACCGGCGCCAAGATGGGCGCAACGGGGGTTGGGTCCGGCATCGGGACCATCAAGAACCTCCGCACGCCGGACGACGGCCTCACCTGGCTGGCTGACCTCATCACGCTGCCCGCGATGAACCCGCAAGGGACGCAGACCGCGCCGCCCGCGTACAGCTGCGGGACCACCGGCAGCGGCGGCAGCACCGGCAGCGGTGGCAGCACCGGAACCGGTGGCAGCGCCGGCAAGGCCGGCAACTCGGGCAGCGGCGGTAGCACCGGAATCGGTGGCAGCGCCAGCAACGGTGGCAGCACAGGCAGCGCTGGAAAGAGCGGCAGCGGCGGCAGCACCGGGAAGGGCGGCAACTCTGGCAGCGGCGGCAGCCTCGGCTCCGGCGGCAGCACCGGTGGCGGCGGGTCGGCGGTGGCCGGAACGACGGGGACCAACGGGAGCGGCGGAAGTGGCGACACCACGGGCACGGGAGGTCTCAATGGCACGGGCGGCGCCAACCAGGGCTCTGGCGGCAGCCCAGTGGCCGGAACCGGCGGCACGCCGGGCGGCAGCACCGGTGGCGCAACCGGAACGGGTGAGACCGGCGGATCGCCGGGCGCCACCGACAGCCCCTCGGGCTGTGATTGCGTCGTTGGCGCGCGATCGCCGCGCAGCGGGACGTTTGCCTTCTTGTTGCTGGGCGCCTTCGGTCTGCTGGCACGGCAGCGCCGCCGAAACCGCGCCTAGCGCGCCGACCGCCTCGGGCGCGATGGGTCAACGCGGCGGCGGCGCACGAGGTTGCCAGCTGGCAGCCTTCGTTGCCGCCACCCCTAATTTATAAAGAAAGGAGGGTCTTGCCGCAAGAGCCGGGTGGTGCCGCAGTATC
>Ga0210388_10001695_pt1 | contig 17335 bp, 18 predicted proteins | sample IncBWC19OmetaG_FD_155485 | JGI IMG/M metagenome (GOLD analysis project Ga0210388, IMG submission 155485) | Forest soil microbial communities from Barre Woods Harvard Forest LTER site, Petersham, Massachusetts, United States - Inc-BW-C-19-O ... | reverse complement strand
TCGGGGGTTCGAATCCCCCCCTCTCCGCCACTTCGCAAAATCCTCCGTATTCCGCAAGGCATCCTGATGTTTTTTTTCTGCAGTTCTCGCGACGCCACCATGCAATTTCAATTTCGTTTCATCCTCGAGCGCGGAGCTACTTTGCTCAGATAATCTCGAACTTGGGTGTTTGCGCTTGCTCGGTGGCTAGAGTGTGCGACGTGGGCGCGACTGTGCGCCCAGATTGCGGGTCATGAGGAGAGAGGATCTGGATCGTGATGATCGCTGCGGGAACCAGGTAAATAATTGTTACTGAAAACCACATCAGGGCGGCTGCGGATTGCTGGTCGGCGAGCGGGGTTAGGCCGAAAATTCGTGGCGCTGAAAGATATGAGGGATATACGACACGATCGCAGAACGCGAGGAAGCCCGAGAGCACGTCGCAAGGTAGAGTAGCGCAGAAAAGATAGAGGGGGATCGACCATCGAAGCCATTGAGCGGTGCTAGGCCACGGCTGGATGACCGGCCACCAGAAGAGGAGGCCAGCTGCGAAAAAAGTTGCGTGCTCCAACTTGTGCAGCCACGGCCACTGCAACGCCAGATCAAATGCAGCGGGGATGTGCCAGCCAATTAGCGCGAATGCGGCGGCGATCCAGGCGAATGCGGGATTTGTGAGGAAGTGTCCGAGCCGCTTTACTGAATTCGATCTGAGAAATGGGCTCGCGACGCCGCGGACGACTTTACGTGGAAGGCCGCGAAGGAGCGGCAACTCAGGTGCGCCGAGCAGAATTAAAGGCGGCGCTATCGCCATCAGTAGGAGATGCTGGATCATGTGAACGGAAAGCGAGAATTCGTCGAAGGCGTCGAGCGGAGAGCCAATCGCAATCCACACCGCCGAGATTCCAGTGATAAATGTAACGAGGCGCCATGCTCCATGCAGTTGCGGAAAACTCGCGCGCAGGCGAAACCAGCCGCGCGCGTAGATCAAAACTGTAAGACATAGCGCGACGTCGAGTCCCAACGGAGCGGACCATGATTGGAAAACGGCTTCGGCGTTTGCAGTCATCACGGTTGTACGAAAATTTAGGGCTTTGCGGGTTGAGGCTCGTGCCCTGAGGCTGGCTCGTCCGGATTCAGCGCAACCGCTCGGGCGGCGTCTCGCGCGGGCTGCTGCCCGGCTGGATGCAGCGTCTCGAGGAATGCCACGAGCGCGGTTGTCTCCGCAGGACTGAGATTTTTCCCGTAGGCAGGCATGTTTCCACCGCCTTGGATTACTTGCCGGATCAATTGATCTTGCGTGAGCCGGACAGCAACACTATCGAGCGCCGGACCGCGCTGCCCTCCCTCCCCATCGAGGGCGTGACAATTGCGGCACTGCTTCAACTGAAAGACGGCGGCACCCTGCAATTCGAGCGGCGTTCTGTGATCGAGATATTCGCGAGGTACTGGCTGGCCGCTCCACGCGTTCATGTGAGGACTCCACGGCGTGTAGCCTGCGAGATGGGTAAAAGTGGAAAGCGTGACGGCGATTAGAAGTACGGTCATCACCGCAATCGGACGACGGCGCCAACTCTTTTCACCTTCACCTGAAACAAACGGGAGTAATAGCAGAACTGCGAGGGCAATCACCGGCCCGATCAAAAGCACCGGCGTTTCCATCGACGGCGGCAGCAATGAGAGAAGCGCGTAGAGCCAGAGGAAGAAATAATCGGGACGCGGAACCGTTTGAATAATTGTTGGATCGGGGCGGCCGGTGGGGCCGAACGGGCCAAAATAAGCAGCGCAGCCGGCGACAGCAATTATGATAAACGCCGCAAAGAACATGTCCTTCCAGACGGCATAGGGAACGAAGGGCGCGCCGTCCTTTTGCGTCAACTCGTGATACTCGTGCTCATACGTGGCTTTTCGCACCAGGCGGCCGGGCATCGGCCATTCGTTGATTCCGAGTTTCAAGACGAGGAGCAGGTGGAGACTGACGAACGCCAGCAATATTGCGGGAATCACAAAAACGTGTATCGCGAAGAATCGCGATAATGTGGCGCCGCCGATAATCGGGCCGCCAAGCATGAGTTGCACGATCAATGGGCCGACGATCGGAACGCGGCTCGCGATCGAAGCGCCAATTCCCAAGCCCCAGTAGGCGTCTTGATCGAAGCGCAACACTTGGCCGCTGAACGCCATGCCGAGCGTCATTAACAAAAGAAAGACGCCGATCAACCACGTTAGTTCGCGCGGAAATTTATAAGCGCCGAACAAAAACACCTGCATCATGTGAATCAGCACGATGGCGACCATGAAGTTCGAGCCCCATCCATGCATCGCGCGAATGAACCAGCCGAGCGCGACACCGTGATTCAAATATTGCAGGCTGCTCCACGCTTCGCTCGCGGACGGGACGTAGACCAGCGCGAGCATGATGCCAGTGACAATTTGCAAAATGAAGACGACGAACGCGGCGCTGCCGAAAACATACCACCAGCTCGCCGTATTGCGCGGGACAGGGTGTTCAGACATCTCGCGAACCGGCGCGGCCAGCTGCAGGCGTGCGTCGAGCCATTCTCCGATTTGTTTAATCAGGCGCATGGAGGTTTGATATTCACGAGCGACGCCGTAGGTGATCCCGGCGTCGGTAGTTCGCCAGCCTGAATTACAACGAAACCGTTTTGAACTTTGTATTCATACTCAAACAGGCCTCGCTCCGGGGGCCCCGATGCGCGAGAACCATCCTGGTAATAAGCGCCGCCGTGGCAAGGACACAAGAAGAGACTCGATTGCGGAAACCAGCGGACCGGACAACCAAGATGCGCGCAATTGACGGCGAATACCTGGAACGAATCGCCTTCTAGTCTGCGGACCCAGCACGCCGTCTCGGCTGTGTCGCCATCCGTGGGAGTTACGTACGGATTGCGAAACGTAGCGAGGCGCGTCTGACCTTCTGGAAAATCACTAACGGGACCAAGTTGAACCCAGGAAAGATAGCCGCGCGAACGCCCACGGGTGATCGCTGAGGCGAGAAACCTGACGATTGGCACTGCGAGAGCTATCCCTACCGCGGCGTTGAAAAGGATCGCCAGTTTCACGAGTACTCCGCGCCGGGAGATTGTGGGGTCGGTCGACATCGTAGTGCTGCTCCTAGTTATGAGCGTTTGCTGATCCAAACTTGGCGGCCGGTTTCGACTTCGACTGCTGCTCGGACGGCAGGCTTGAACGCTGTGAACTCAGCCACGCTACTACGTCCGTGATTTCCTGCTCGCTCATCGATGTACCGGGAGCGTTTCGTCGCCAGTCGGGCGCTCCCAACTCGGGCCGTCCAGCGATCACGATGGTTCGGAGGTACTGATCACTGACGAGCGAGAGGAAGGAATGGTCGACTATCGAACCAGCCTTCGCGCCACCTCGGCCACCATGACCGTGGCACGACTCGCAGAATTTTTCGTACACCGCTGGGCCGCGTTCGGGATTTCCGTTCGATTTCGAAATATATGAAGGCACATCGGCCGCGCTCGCTTGAGAGACATTAGCCCAGCTCGAACGAATGCCTTGCGAAATCACATCGACCTGCTTATCCGTGAGCATGCCTCCGGCGCTTTGAGCGAACGCGGGCATCGCCGTACCGGGCACGCCGTTTGCGATCACACGCCGCGTGACGGCATCACTGGCGATAACAAGATAAACTGGATCCGCCAGTGCGATCGCCGCTCCGCCTTTTCCGTCTTTGCCGTGGCAACCGGAACAATTCTCGGAGTACAGAATCCCGAAATCGGCGACTTTATCCGGGGAGATTTCTTCTGAATTCGGTTTGGGCCGGCCATGCGATACGTCACAACCTGCGATCGCGATGAGAGCGGTAGCCGACGCAATTACGAAGGAGCTTCGCAGATTCATCATGGCTACTTACTTCCATCCTGCGCGCCATGGTCGTGTTCCCGCATCGTACCAGGAGCTTCAAGCCCAGCTCGCAAGACCCAAGGAACATTTTCTCGTGTTGGCACGCGCGACTGCCGTATCACGACGAATCCCGCTACGATTCCGAACGCCGATTGGGAAGCGAGAAACCACCACCAATCGATTTTGCTTTCAAGGAGCGGATTGAGAACTCCGAGAATGGCATAAATAAGCGCCGACCAGACGACTGGCGCGACAAGCCCTCCTAAAATAATCGGCCGCCGAGGAAACATCGGCAGCATCGCACCGTAGAGTAGTCCGACCAGTAGCGACACGATGCCGTGGATCACGCACGCCAGAATAAAGCTGTCGGCATGAAACGAAAGCAACTGGTCGCCATACTTTATGGACTGGGAGTAGACGGCAGCCGCGAGCAAATTGATCGGATACCAAATACTCCCCATTTTCCAAAGCCCGTATGTGCACGCCAGCGCCGCCATTGCCACGCTGCCCGCTACGCCGCCTTTTACGCCAGCGGAAATCGGATAGGTTTCCATTGGGAGCCAGGCGCGAGTTTGCGCGGATGTGATGGCAACGCGGTCCACAGCTTGACGCGCGGTAACGAGGGAAACATCTTTCGCAACCACGCGCAGCGTTTCGTGATGTTCGCGCGGGAAGACTTCCCGGAACCACCCAAGGCAACCCGTGACGGCGAGAATCGCACCCAATGCGCTGACGGAAGCGCTCGTGAGCAATCCTGCAAACACCAGCGTAAATCCCAACGCAAGAATGATCGGCCACGCCGTGGGGGCCGGCATTTCAATCACGACCGGCTGAGTCGCTTCCGGAATGTTTCCTAGTTTCGCCACCGCAAATGTTCCCTCTTCTCAGCGCCCGAGAATGTACACCACGGTAAAAACCACGACCCACACGACGTCTACAAAATGCCAGTACATGGAAAGCACTTCGACGCGTTCTGACTGCTCGGGAGGCACCTTCCCCGCGAGAGCAAATAGAAGCACCAGATTCAACGCGATCAGGCCGACGGTAACGTGAAAGGCGTGAAGACCAACGAGCGAATAGTATGTGGTCCCGAATAGATTCGTTGAGATCGTGAGTCCGTACTTGTAGATCAGTTTGTGCCATTCCTGGCCCGTTCCAATCAAAAAGAGCCCACCGAGAACGATCGTGAGAAGCCACATGGCCAGAAATCCCACGCTTTTTCCCTCCTTCAAAAGCCGAGTGGCGAAATGCATCGACAAGCTGCTCGAGAGGAGACACACGGTAAAAAAGATCGGAGTTTCGAGAACCTGTTTCGGAGTTGGGCCACTCAGGCTTTTTCCGAGGTAATAGAGGTAAGCGACGACGAAAATCGTAAACATCGCCGATTCGGCCACAATCAAGCACCACATTCCGACGCGGCCACGATAAGGCAAAGCCCACGCGTTTGTTGATTCTGGAGCCGGAGTGGCGATCGCGTTCATGAGCAGTACCTTTTATCCATTTTCACTCGTACACGCTGTCTGGATCTTCCGGATGTTTCAGATCCCACAATGGACGCCGGCTGGCCACCGACGGAATTGTCGCGAAGTTGAAATCCGGCGGCGGCGAACTAACTGACCACTCGAGAGTCCAAGCATCCCATGGGTCGTTTCCGGCTTCGGGCCCCGCGAAGTATGACCAAATCAGATTCGCGAGAAAGATGACTGTAGCAATTCCCTGAAAAAACACACCGATCGTGCAAATCAGATTCCAGGATTCCCATCCACGGCCAGGTTCGTACGTGTAGATTCGCCGCGGCATACCCAGCAACCCGGGGATGTGCATGAAATCGAACGTCAAATGGAAGCCGATCACGAAAAGCCAGAAGTGCCATTTCCCAAGCACCTCGCTATACATTTTTCCGCTCATCTTCGGAAACCAGTAGTAGAACGCGCCGAATAGCGCGAACAAAATCGCGCCCACGATTACGTAGTGAAAATGCGCGACAACAAAATAAGAATTGGAAAGCTGCCAATTAAAAGGAGCTGCGGACAGCATGATTCCAGTGAGGCCCGCAATCAGGAACTGAAACAGGAACGCGATGCAGAAAAGCATCGGCGTTTTGAACTGAATCTTCCCGCCCCACATCGTGCCAATCCAATTGAAAATCTTGATCCCGGTCGGAACGCCAACTGCCATCGTGGTGATTGTGAAAAAACTGTTCGCATATGAATTCATGCCGATCGTGAACATGTGATGAGCCCAGACGCTGAGACTGATGAATGCGATGCAGACTGTGGCGCCAACCATCACGGGGTACCCGAAAATCGGTTTGCGAGAAAAAACTGGAATAATTTCGGAGACGAACGCGAAAGCCGGAATTACGAGGATGTAGACCTCCGGATGGCCGAAGATCCAGAAGAAGTGCATCCACAGGGTCGCCGAGCCACCTGCCTGCGTATCGAAAAAATGTCCGCCGAGATATCTGTCAACCAGGAGCATCACCTGGGCGGCGGTCAGAGGAGTGATGGCGATCAAAACCATTCCGGACATCACAAAGTTCAGCCATGCAAGCAGCGGCATCCGGCTGAGCTTCATCCCAGGGCAGCGCATGCACAGGACCGTCGTGATGATGTTGATCGCTGTGCCGACACTGCCGAATCCTGAGACGAGTAGAGCGACCGCCCAATAATCGGAAGCGTGACCCGGGGCAAACGCCCGTGAGGTGAGCGGCGCATACGCAAACCATCCGGCATCTGGCGCGCTGCCCGCCCCGTAGAGGCCGCTGCCGCCAATAAAACTGAAATTCAAAAGTAGGCCACCGAATGCGGTGATCCAGAAGCTCCATGCGTTGAGGCGCGGAAACGCCATGTCGCGCGCTCCAATCATCAGCGGCACGAGGTAGTTGGCGAATCCGAAAAGGATTGGCATGGCGACGAGAAAAATCATCGTCGTTCCGTGCATCGTGAACATACGATTGAAAACTTGCGGGGAAACTAAATCATTGTGAGGGCGGATCAGCTGAATGCGCATGATCGTCGCCTCAATGCCTCCAACGACCAAAAAAACGAGTGAGTAAAGGATGTAGAGGATGCCGAGACGTTTATGATCGACGGTGACCACCCAATCGTGAAGAACCTCCACGATCGGACGCCCTCGCAAATCCGCCGCACCGATCGAGATTGCATCCGAGGACATCAGCACTTCCTCTGACAACTTTTCTAATGCAACGTCCGCAAATACGCCACCAGTGCGTCCGAATCGCGGGAGTTCAATTTCATCGCCGGCATCAGCGATCCCGGCTTGATCGCGTCTGGATTCTCAATCCACAACTTGAGCTGCGCTTCTGTGTTCTCGGCGGCGCCCGATGCGATTGTTTCCCTGCTCATCAAGTGAGTCAGGTCGGGGCCAAATGTACCGATCGCGGCCGTTCCAGCGATCGCATGGCAGTTAACGCACGCGGTAGTTTCGAATACGCGCCGCCCCTCACCCACTCCTTCGTCGACATTCGCGGGGCGCTTTTGAAGAGTGACCCACTGCTGGAATTCTTCGGGAGTATCGACATACACCCGCAACAACATCTTTGCGTGTTGAGTGCCGCAGTACTGCGCGCACTGTCCCAGGTAGGGGCCGGTCTGGTGCGGATCGATCCACATCTCGTTTATGCGATTGGGAATCAAGTCGGTTTTTCCCGCGAGCTCAGGAATCCAGAAGCTGTGGTCGGTGTCTGCAGAAAGTAATTTCAAAAATGTTGGGGTCGGATTCGCTGGATCGCTCACAGGGACGTGAAGTTCGTTTGCCGTGACAATCCCAAGCGCGGGATATCGAAATTCCCACCAGAACTGATGCCCGATCGCGGTAACTTCCATCGCAGCCGGCGGGCGAACGGCGTCCTGAATTCCGTGAATGACGCGAGCCGTGGCGAGAAACAGAATCACGACAATCAGAACGGGAAGAACGGTCCATGCAAGTTCGATTTGTGTGCTTCCATACACCTGCGCGGGCTCGCGCCGGTCACCGGTACCCTTGTCGCGGTATTTCGCGATTACGTAGATCAGTAGAGTAGCGACTACGGCGAAAATCAGAGCCGTGACTGACAGAACCAAGTGCGACAAATGATAGATGGCGTCGGCAGGCGTCGAACCAGGATGGAAAATATTTGTGCCCGGATGGGAATTGGGCGCTTCAGCCATGCACGGGACTACTGCGAACAATATTCCAGTGAGGACCAAGAATGTGCGGGTTGCGTGCGCGATAGATCTCCGATGCCGGCTGCGTCCGCATCGACGAATCTTTTCGACGCTCATTCTCACACCATTTTTCTGATCACAGCCGGTCTCGGTGAAAGACTTCAAACCAACCGCACGTATCGGACAATACCCTTTTCTTCCACCGGTCGACGAAATTAGGCGGCTATAGTACTTGAAGGCGGTTAGCGCGCCAATTAGTTTTCGCGCCGGGAGCGACAGCGAATATTACAAACGACGGGATCAAGAGGACCAGAGTCGCGTCGATCACTGATCTTGCCTCCCGGCACAGTGAAAAAACAAACATCGACAATCGGATCGTTAGAGATTCCGAGTCGGTTTTTCGCGAACGGGGACTGGCAGCGGATTTCGTTCGGCGAATTGTCGTTGGTGCCAGTAAGGATAGGGAGGTGTCAGTTCGCTGGCCGCGTCGAGTTTGGCGACCTGATCTTCCGAAAGCTTCCAGTCAACCGCGCCAAGATTCTGGCGCAGCTGCTTCTCGTCGCGCGCACCGATCACCACGCTTACGACCGTGGGCCGCTGTAAAAGCCAATTCAACGCAATGTCGGGAATGGTCTTTCCAGTTTCCTTCGCGACTTCGTCGAGAGCATCGACGACTTGATAGAGGTATTCTTCAGCGACCGGAGGCCCGAACTTGGCAGTCTTATGCAGCCTGCTAGCTTCCGGGAGCGGTTGACCGCGCCGAAGCTTCCCGGTGAGGCGTCCCCAGCCGAGAGGGCTCCAGACGATCGTCCCAACTTTCTGGTCCAGTGCGAGCGGCATCAGCTCCCATTCGAAATCACGCCCGATGAGCGAATAGTACGCCTGATGAGCAACATAGCGAGCGAGGCCGTACCGCTCGGAAATCGCGAGCGACTTCATCAGATGCCATCCGGAAAAATTGGAGCAAGCGATATAGCGAATTTTCCCGCTGCGCACGAGTTGATCGAGCGTCTGGAGAGTTTCTTCGATCGGAGTGATCGCGTCGAATCCGTGAAGATGATAGATATCGATATGGTCGGTACCGAGCCGGCGGAGGCTGGCTTCGCACGCGCTTATGACATGATAGCGAGACGATCCCAGTTCATTCGGGCCGTCGGCCATCCGAAATGAAGCTTTGGTCGAAATCAGCAGATTATTGCGGCGACCGGCAATCGCTTTGCCGAGGATTTCTTCCGAGAGCCCGCGAGAGTAGATGTCGGCGGTATCAAACAGATTCACGCCGGCTTCGAGGCACACATCGACGAGGCGCGTGGCCTCTGCAACATCGCTGCTGCCCCACGCCTTGAAAAATTCGCCGCCGCCGCCGAATGTCCCTGTGCCAAAGCTCAGGGCCGGAACTTTCAAACCAGAATAACCAAGCTGTCTGTATTCCATGGGTGAGTAGATGTGTTAGGACGCCGGTACGATACAAGAAGATTTTGAAGGTCAGGATGTCTTGGCTGTCGGACGGAGGCGGTGATTGCGATTGCGGCTAGAGGGAACGCTGATAGCTCAGATATAATTTAAAAGCGCGGCAAATGAGATGAGTACTGATCCGAATCACAAACCACTCTCAGGATTTCGCAATCCACTGCTGTACACGTCGATCCTGATGATTTTTGCGATGCTCTATGTCGGAGCGACCTTCTATTTCCGTCGCCAGCAAAACCTTGAGATAGAGCAAAGAGCCGCTGAAACCGCCGCGGCGGCGAAACGTGCTGAGGACCGCCAGACCGTTGAGCAGCTCGGCGGAAACGAATTCAAGATCTTGAACTTCTACGCCACCCCGCCCGTTGTCCATCGCGGCGAGGCGGTTCAGTTGTGCTACGGCGTGTCGAACGCAAAGCTGGTTAAGCTGGAGCCGCAAACCAATTCTGTCTGGCCGTCCTTCAGCCGCTGCGTCGAAATCGCACCCACCAAAACCACGGAATACAAGCTGACGGCCGAAGACGGTAACGGGAACTCTAAGACTTCGACCGTGACGGTACAAGTTCGCTGACCGACTTCACGCTTGGACTATCCCTGTGCCGCCCTGGTCTGAAATTTTTCGGTCCAACGGACTCGCGCCGTCATCTGCATCGCGATGAAAAGCGTTAGAATCGCGCCGATCGTAATCGCGAGGCCCGTGAAACCCTCGAAGAAGAACGCGTACGAGAACAGGATCAAATAAATCACCTGGGCAAGCCCAGCTTCCAGAGCCGCGAATCGCATTCCCACCGCCAGCCGCAAGTAGCTCACGAGCAAGAACACCGACACCGCAGAGCAGATTGCAAACGCAGAGTGAATCGAAATGTGATCCACGAGATATGCCATAAGCAAGTGGAACGAAAAAAAAGCGCAGGCGAGGAAGAAATAGTTCATCGGATGCAGCTCGATTCCCCGGATCGTAGTCAGCACGAACAGCACGAAGAAGAAAAATAGTAGCGAAACGGGCGCGAAGGCGCTGATTCGTCCAGCCAAGGGTCCCGGCTGAAGCTTTTGCGGAAGGTCTAATCCAATTTTGTAGCCTGATACGAGATTCTTGTAGCTCCATATCAATTCGGAGCCCTTGGCGGTTTGATTTTCCTGCGTTGGCGACAGTGTGTTCTCCGGAAAATCGAAGCCCTCGAAGTCTGTAGTCAGGCGCAACTCAAAATCCCGAATCTGACTCACCTGGTCGCCGAAATTGTAGTGCCAGCTATCGAGGCCTTGCGACCGGTAACCAACGTTAAGCACCGCGGTTTGATATGGCAGCACGCTCGTTCGGCCAAACGTTTCCGACTTTTTGTTTTCGAGCACGAGCGGCACACCGTTCACCGAGAAATCCACGTCGTCGTAAATCGCCCGCTCCGCCGGAAGTTGTAGGGTAAACGTCACGTCGTGCGGCTGATCGTCTGGATTTACGAATTCGTACGTTCCGGCGAACTGTATTTGATAGGTGCTGTACCAGAGAAGCCCCTTCCTCCGGTAGTCGGCATGGAGGGCTGCATTTACTCGGCTCTTCTGTAGAGTGAGGTCGATGTAGCGCAGGTCGTCGATCACTCGGAGGCTCTCCTTCCCGTCCGCACTCGCAGGAACCTGACGCCACGAACGTTCTGGATAGGTAGCGGTGGGCGGAGACTGTTCCTGCGGAGTGCCCCAGGAGGAGGCGACTTTCCCTCTGAGGCGGGAATCGGACGAATACGTGCGATAGAAAATGGTGCTGGCGAGAATGCCCCACGCGATAGCGGTGCAAACGAAAATGAAGCCGATGGCGACGATACGTTTTCCCATGACCGTCGTCTCCTTGAACTACGTGAATCTAGCCGCCGCAAGCAAGAGGTTATGCGAAGTAATTCATTGTGTCAAGTACTTTGCATTTCAAAGTCTACAAAGCGGATTTTAGGCGTCAGAACTCTCATCAGGAGAAATCGTGTCGATCGCGGGGAGCTAGCTGTGGGCACCGCCGCCGAACTCGCGCACGATGTCGCCTACGAAAGATTTCGCATCGCCGAAAAGCATGAGCGTTTTATCGAGGTAGTAGAGTGGGTTATCGATACCCGCAAAGCCCGGACTCATCCCGCGCTTGATCACCATCACGGTGCGCGCTTTATCCACATCGAGAATCGGCATCCCGTAAATCGGGCTGGTGGGATCGCTGCGCGCGGCCGGATTGGTGACGTCGTTCGCACCGATAATGAGCGCCACGTCAGTTTGCGGAAGTTCCGGATTGATATCGTCCATGTCCATGAGTTTGTCATACGGAATGTCGGCTTCCGCCAGCAGAACGTTCATGTGACCTGGCATGCGGCCGGCTACGGGATGAATCCCGAATTTCACATCTACTCCTCGCTTCGTCAGTGCGTCGTACAATTCGCGGACTTTGTGCTGAGCCTGAGCCACAGCCATGCCGTACCCTGGCACGATTACGACTTTGCTCGCTGCTCCGAGAATCGCTGCCGCTTCTTCCGGGGTTGCGCTCTTTACGGGTTTGGCCTCCTGACTCGCGGCGCCTTTGGCAGCCTGATCTTGTCCGAACGCGCCGAACAAAACATTTGAAAAGGAACGATTCATCGCTTTCGACATGTTCACAGAAAGGATGAAACCGGAGGCTCCGTCGAGCGCGCCCGCGATGATTAAGAGTTTGCTGTCGAGCACGAATCCCATCGCCGCAGCAGAAAGGCCTGCGTAGGAATTCAGCAACGACATCACCGTCGGCATATCCGCACCGCCAATCGGGACAATCATCAATACGCCGAACAGTAGAGAAATTCCCAGAATCGCAGGGAACAGATGCATGTGCTCCGGATGCCGCACTAAAACAACGGCCGCCGCTACCGCGATTCCCAATACCGACAAATTCACGACGTTCTGGCCTTTATATGTGATGGGCCGCTGCGGCAGCACTTCCTCGAGCTTCCCTGCCGCCATCAAGCTGCCTGTAAAAGTCAGCGAGCCAAGAATCACTTCCGCTGAAAGTACTGCCATCATGAATGGCGGCACATTGGGAGCACGCAAATAAAATTCCGAGGTGCCCACGAGAGTTACGCACAACGCTCCAAATGCGTGGCTCAGCGCTGTCCGTTGCGGAACAGCCGTCATGTGGACCATACCGAGCGGCACGCCGATGATCGATCCGAGGACCAATCCAGTCGCGATCCAACGATAGTCGACAATTCCGTGGTGCAGAAGAGTTCCAACGATCGCGAGCAGCATCCCCACTTCGCCCGCCCAGACGCCATGGCGAGCGGTGCTCGGCGAACTCATCCATTTCAGCGACAAAATAAAAAGAATGGCCGCCACGAGGTAGGTGAGCTGAAGTAGAACGTCCGAACCCGCGAAAGAATTCATGATTTCGTGGGCCGGCTCGTTTTGAACATTTTCAACATGCGATCGGTAATCAGGAACCCGCCGACGATGTTGCTGGTAGCGGCGACGATCGCAATCGTGCCCAGAATCGTAGCGAGAGTGCTCTTGCCTTCCCCCGCCAGAATAATCGCTCCAACAACTGCGATCGCATCGAGCGCATTCGTGAGCGACATCAACGGCGTGTGGAGTAAAGGCGAAACGCGCCGGATCACCTCAAACCCAATGAACGCAGCGAGAATGAAAACGTACAGATCCGTGAGCAGGTCCGCCTGCACCATCAACTTCCTCCTTTGGTAGCAGTCACAAGCGCCGGAAGCGATAGGAACTCGCGCACTCGCTCGTTTACAATTTCACCATCGCGAGTAAGAAGCGTGCTTCGAACGATTTCGTCGTCTGGTTTTAGCTGAAGTTTTCCGTCCTGCACAAGATACTGAAGAAATGCAGTGATATTGCGCGCGTACATTTGGCTCGCGTGATACGGAACTGTACTGGCGAGATTGATTCGGCCGATGATCGTCACACCGCTGTAGACAACTTTCTCGCCTGCCTTCGTAAGCTCGCAATTCCCGCCGCGCTCGGATGCCAAGTCAACGATTACAGATCCTGGCGCCATCCGCGCCACCATATCGCTCGTAACGAGCACCGGCGACTTTTTGCCGGGAATCACCGCAGCCGTGATTACAACATCGCTTTCGGCAATCACGCGGCCTAGCAGCTCTCTCTGTTTGCGGTAGAAATCTTCGCCCTGCGCCGTGGCGTATCCGCCGGCATCTTGAGCGTCTTTCGCTTCGATGGGCAACTCGACGAAACGCCCGCCCAGGCTTTGCACTTGTTCCTTCGCAGCGGGCCGCATATCGTACGCTGAAGTGACCGCGCCGAGCCGCCGAGCCGTCGCAATCGCTTGAAGTCCCGCCACGCCCGCGCCAATCACAAGAACACGCGCAGGCGTAATCGTGCCCGCAGCCGTCGTCAACATCGGGAAAATTCGCGGCAGCGTATCAGCGGCTATCAGGACCGCTTTATACCCGCAGATCGTGCCCATCGAGGAAAGCGCGTCCATGGCTTGCGCGCGTGTCGTACGCGGCACTAATTCCACTGAAAACGACGTCACTCCGGTGGCAGCAATCTCCTGAATGGTCTGAAGCTCACCGAGCGGGCGCAAAAACCCAATTAGGATCTGTCCGCCTCGGAAGAGAGGCAGGTCCGCAGCCCCTGTCCGGTCATTTGATCCATGAGCGAGTACCTGCACAATAATGTCGGCCAAGCGGAAAACTTCGGCGCGTTCGGCGAGAATTTTTGCGCCTTTAGCTTCGTAGTCGGCGTCGGGGTATCCCGCTTCAATTCCCGCCCCCGCTTCCACGATCACTTCGAGGCCGGATTTCGCCAAGGTAGGAACCACGGATGGGACTAACGCTACTCGGCGCTCTCCAGGAAAGGTTTCGCGCGGTACTCCGACGATCATCAACTCCCCCAGTTTCTGGTTTCAAACGAACTGCACGAAGCTCCCACCTTCCGAGCCAAGACTCGCTGACGTAAGCGCTTTCAGCCAGCTTCGAACCGTCAATTCTATCTGCAAATTTGCGGATGTCTATGCGAACGTCTACCTGCATCACGCTCATTTGTAATGATGCGCGACGATGAGGACGAGCTAAAACTTGCCCCAGAAGCCGAACGTGACCGCCCCCACCAAAAACAGGAACGACACCACGTGATTCCACCGCACGGCTTCCCCAAGATACAGCCACGCGAAAACAACAAACACGCAGAGCGTAATCACTTCCTGGATGATTTTCAGCTGAAATCCAGTGAACTCGCCGTAGCCAATGCGATTCGCCGGCACCTGAAAGCAATACTCGAAGAAGGCAATCAGCCAGCTCACGACGATTGCGGCTATCAGCGGAGCTTTACGGTACTTCAGGTGTCCATACCACGCGAAAGTCATAAAAACGTTTGAACAGATGAGAAGGAGTATGGTTTTCATAGCATTAAAATCCTATCATGACCCTTCTGCAGCTCCGATTGAAGTGCGAACGTGCCCTAAAAATCGTTGGGCTGTCACTTGGCATCAACCAATTTGCGGTATTCTCCGCAAATCCTCTATAATCGCTAAGTAATTGTGCCGAAACGAAAAGGGAGTTCGCCCTCACCACGACGCGTTCCCAGGCGCCGCCGACGGCCTCAAATGATCGATCTAGCTGAAAAAATTAAGAAGAAGCTGAAAGACGAGATCGCGGCGCTCGAGCACGAGCTGCACGACGAGCTTCCGAAGGAAATTAAAGTCGCCCGAGCGCACGGCGATCTCTCGGAAAACGCCGAGTACAAGTACGCCAAAGAACGCCAGTCCTTCGTCTCTACCCGACTTGCCCAACTTCACCAGCGCATGGCGGACCTTTCCATGTTAAATCTAAGCAACCTTCCCAAGGACCGTGCTGCCTACGGCTCGCGGCTCGTCGTGTTGGACGTTGCGAAGGGCACTAAAATCGAGTACAAACTGGTGACAGTGGAAGAAGCCGACGCGCCGAAGGGGCTGATTTCTACAAGCTCTCCGATCGGTCGCGCATTACTCGGCAAGAAGGTGGGCGACGAAGTGAAGGTAACGACTCCGGCGGGCTTGAAAGAATACGAAGTCGTTACATTGAGCACCATTTACGACGAGGAATAACTGGGTGATCCGCGCTTCATGTTGAGTCGCACCATCGGCGCATATCTATCCTGGCCCATCAACGGGCTTGCACGCATCGTCGCTCCTACCGGGATTCCCCCGAATTTCATCACCTGGGCAGCACTCTGCCTGAATCTCTGGGCCGGAATACTTTTCTCGCAGGGCCGGTTCGCAGCGGGCGGCGGCATGATGATTCTCGCCGGGCTTTGCGATCTACTCGACGGGCCGGTTGCGCGCCTTCAGAATCGCGTTTCAGTTTTCGGCGGATTTCTCGATTCGATCCTCGACCGATATGCTGACCTGATTCTGTTCCTCGGATTGCTCGTCTACTACGCGAGCGTGAACCGCTTCATCTATGCGTTTCTTGCGGGCGCGGCGATGGCTGGCGCCGTGATGGTCAGCTACGCAAAAGCGCGCGCGGAATCGCTTGTTCCAAACGAAGATGTCGGCTTCTGGGACCGGCCCGAACGCCTCGTGCTGATGATTCTGGGTGCGCTGGCAAATCGCATGCCTCCCGTGCTGTGGATTCTCGCGATTGGTCCGAATATCACCGTGATCCATCGAATCGTGCACACGTGGAAGCAGACGAAAGAAGTTGCGCCTGCGCCGGCGTCTATTTCGCATCCTGCGCCCTCTCCGTCGCCGTCCCAACTCCCCGCGAATCTTGCCCATGAAGCCCGGCCCGCATCATCGAGTTTTCTTTCGCGCACCGCGGGACGGGGACGGTAGCAATGCCCAAGCTTCTCGGCATCATCGGCGCGCTGGTGATTTGCGCGGGAATCGATCTACTATGGCAATCACGCAATGAAATCAAGTTCTGGCTCGCAGCGTACATCAAAGTTTTCCGCTCGACTCTTCATCGCCAGCAGGAACCGATCCGGGCACTTCCCGCCGCCGTTCCGGCTGCAAAGCGCAAACATGCTGTTCGCTTTCTACTCGGTGTTGGCTTTGCCTTCCTACTAGGCCCAATGCTGATCGCTCTCAGCGTCACTCTAATGTTGTACGGGAATCTCTGACGGCCCAGCGAACGTGAAACCCTCCCTTATCGTTCACGGCGGCGCGTGGAATATTCCGGATGAAGCAGTGGACGATTGCCATGAAGGAATCCGGCGCGCTCTGGAAGCCGGTTGGAAAATTCTAGAAAAGGGCGGCGCGGCAATCGACGCGGTGGAAGCTTCCATCGTAATCCTTGAAGACGACCCCACCTTTGACGCCGGAATCGGCTCGCATTTGAATCGCGACGGCCGAGTTCAGCTTGACGCGATCGTGATGGATGGCGCGACACTGAAAGCTGGCGCCGTCGCAGCCGTCGAGCGCGTGCGCAATCCGATTCGCCTGGCTCGACGCATCCTCGAGAAGAGCGAGCATATGATGCTCGTGGGAGCTGGCGCGGAAAAATTCGCAGCCGAAAATGGCATACAGCTTTGCGCGCCGGAAGATCTCATAATCGACCGTGAACGTTCCGCCTGGGGTCGCTGCCGAGAGGATTCGCACGCAGCGGAGCATCACGTCGATCATGAATTTGGCACGGTTGGTGCCGTAGCTCTCGATTTGAGCGGCCATTTGATCGCCGCTACTTCCACTGGGGGCACCTGCTGCAAGTTTCCCGGACGCGTCGGCGATTCCCCACTCATCGGATGCGGGTGTTATGCCGACGCAGAAGCTGGTGGTGTTTCCTGCACTGGGCATGGCGAAGGCATCATGAAAATCGTAATGGCGAAAATGGCTGTGGATCTACTCGCCGTCGCGGACAATCCTGTGCGTTCAGAAC
>Ga0210388_10001692_pt1 | contig 17340 bp, 11 predicted proteins | sample IncBWC19OmetaG_FD_155485 | JGI IMG/M metagenome (GOLD analysis project Ga0210388, IMG submission 155485) | Forest soil microbial communities from Barre Woods Harvard Forest LTER site, Petersham, Massachusetts, United States - Inc-BW-C-19-O ... | reverse complement strand
TGATCCGGCATGTGACGGAACAGGAGCGGCGCGTTGGTGCACCAGAACAGCTTCCAGCCCGGTCCGATGCCGGTGACCGGCGATCGCAGTTGATCGAGCCAGGTTGGATGGAGATTCTCCGGCGGATCGTGGAAGCGAAGCTTGGCGACGCGGGCCACGACCTGGACTTGCGCTCCGGCCTGATGCAGCAGTGCGGCCAGGTCGAGCGCGGACGCGCCCGCTCCGACCACCGCCACTTCCCGTCCCTTGAAATGGTCGAGCGTGCTGTGGCGCGAGCCATGCGTCATGAACGCGGGCGGCAGAGCGGCCAGTTCGGACGGGACATACTCGAAGTGAGTCAATCCCACCGCGATCACCACCCGCCGCGCGGTAAATACTTCGCCGTCGCCCAGCGTCAGCTGAAAGCCGGCGGAAGATTTCCGCAACGATGATACCCACTGATCTTCGAGGTTGGGCACAAAGCGTTTCTGAAACTCGAGGCCGTAGGCGCAGAAAACTTCCAGAGGAACCGGAGTTCCGATGTCGGCGTAGGGCAGTCCCTGCTCCCGGCAGTAATGTCCCAGAGTAAAGGCCGAGTCGGGATCGTAAAGGGACGACGCGAAGCCCTCTGACTTCAAGTGCATGCCCTTCGGCATGTGCGCCAGCCAGGTTTGCATGGGACTGCCGAAAATGCGGAAGTCCACGCCCCGGGCCCGCAGGTGCGCGGCGATGGACAGCCCGTACGGCCCCGCTCCAATAATTGCTACATCACACTTTCTCATTGCTGCTTTCCCCCCAGAAGTTTTGAACTGCGGTTGAGATCTCAAACTTACGAACCGTAGAGATTTCTGCTCTCCGGCAAGACTTCTCCGATAAAACGGATTCGGAGTGCTGCTGCGCTGCGGTTGGGGGAAGCTTCGAGCTACGGCCTATCCGGCCGCTTGACAGATTTTTTTCTTCGGAACTGGCGACGAACGATCGGCCCGGGGGAAGAAGCCATGGGCCGGATGAATATGACCCGGATGAAAATGATCTCGAGTCTGCGGGATGATGACTCCGCAGACTCGGGATCCCTAAGAGCATTCTAACCTATATTGCCGAACAAATTATTGTCACAACTCTACGTCTACCATTCGACATCTATTGAACGATGGCGGTCAGGCCGCTGGGTGGTGCCAGCACGGTGCCGGCGCCGTAGCAGTTGTCGGCACTGAACGTAAGCGGTCCGCTGGTCCCATCCGTCTTGCCGGACATGATGTTGAGGTAGCAATTCGCGGCCGGAGTTTGGTAGGCGTGCCCACCCGGTCCCGGTCCGCCAGTCACGTCCGGTCCAATCGCCGGCCAGGGGATGGTGTTTCCCCAGAAGGCAGGCTTTCCGTTCAGATAGAACGAAGCCGGCAAAGTCTGAGTCGTGGGGACGGCGTTGCCGTACGGACTCAGACTGCTCGGAACCTCGGAACTCGAGAAGCGGTTGGCGGCGCTGACGGTGTCGTAGTTGCCCCAGCGCATCAGTGAATTGACCGCGACGGTATCGTTGTTGATCAGGAAGTTGGCGCCGATGCCGCTGGGACAAGTGCCCAGAGGCGCATAGCGCGAACCCATTTCGCTGGAGTATCCAATGTCGTAAATCGAAACGTTGCCGTTGCCCGTGTTGCCGCAATCGGTCGCGCTGGCAGCGGCAGTCTGATAGACCGAGTGGTATCCCGGCTTGCCCAGAACGTTTCCGATCAGGTTCACGTAACGGCTTCCGGCATAAATCTGTACCGGGACCGTCTGCGCGGTTTTGGCTGCGCCGGTATCGAGGCCAGTAAAGTAGTTGCGGAAGATCGTGTACATGAAGCTGGTTCCGTGAATGTCGTCCAGTTCCAGTTCGGAGCCGGTGTTGCCTTCCCACAATCCGTGATCGCCCATGGCGTGGCTGTAGGCATCGCCCTGCTGCCAGTCGCCGCCACCGGCGGTGTAGTAATTGTCCACGGCGTAGTTGTAGGCAAAGACTGATCCGGCGTCGCCCTCGCGAATGGTGGCGGTGGCGATGTGCTGGAACACGTTGTTCTCGATCAGGTTGTCGGAGCTGCTGTAGGCGGTGTCGACGCCGTAGGACTCCGACGCTCCGCCCGCGCCGTAAAAATAGCTGTCGCGCACGGTGACGTGGGAGGACTGATACAGCCATACGTGCTTATGCAACGCACTCGACCCCGTGCTATTAATGCTTCGTACCCCCTTGATCCAGCTGGAGGCCACGTTTTGCAGGTAGAAGATGCCGCTGTTCACGTTAGTAACGGCGCGCGCGTCGACCGAAAAATTCTCCAGGCCAACGCCAGTGGTCGGCACCGCGCTCGAAAACCATGCACCGGGCTGCTGCGAAGTGCGCCAGTTCGGCGCATAGAGCCCCGGCGTGATGCCCACGGTCCAGGGGCCCGATCCCGAGATGGAGGTCACCGTCACCTGCTGGTTCAGCGATCGGCCGGCTCGGCCGTTGTGCGAACTTCCTTCCTGCGAACAGGTGCCGTTCGAGCCCGAGGTCTGGCAGACGTAGATCGTGCCGGGATCGGTGGCATCGTCCAGCTGATCCAGAATCAGCAGGCTGCCGACATGCAGATTCGACATGCTGCCCAGGCTGACCGAAGCCAGCGTGATCGAAGTTGCCCCCACCGCATAGCCTCCGGTCCAGGACACTACGTTGCTCGGACCATCGGAATAATCGGTATCCGGATTGGCCACGTAAATAACTCCGCCGGCGCCACCGGCGCTAAACACCAGAAGAGTCTGGTCGGCTCCCGCCCCGCGCAAAGTCACGTTGGATTTGTTGATCAGCACAATCCCGCCGGACAGGTTGTAGGTTCCGGCGGACAGGAAAACGGTCTGTCCGGAGGGGCAGTTGGTGAGGGCGGTATTGATCTGGGCGGCGGTTGCTCCCGGGTTCAGGGTGGTGCAAATAGTAGTGCGCGGCGGAATCGGCCCTGCGCCAGCCTGGCTCCAGTCCATGGCCCGACTTGGATCGATAATTCCTGACCAGTTCTGCGCCGAGGAGTAGGTACAAAGACAAAGCAAAAATAGGGGGAAGACGAGCTTATTTCGTGTCATTTACCTCACCATGGTCTTGATTCTTGGCCTCAGCAGCGCTAAGGGGGCCCACCCATTGACTTTACGCATGGTCATGGGTGGTCTCAAGACACGGAGGTTCATTTGCAACCGCCCGGAAAATCAGTGGTTCCCGGACATTCGGGCATGGCCCTTTGGAGTATTCCAGCCCTCAAGGTGATATCGTCAGGTGCCGCTAAAAAAGGCGCCGCCTAAACCGTCTGACTCGAAGCGAGGGATTGGCTGAGCCGGACTCTTTCTTTCGACACCGCGGGCCGCACCGCGTGGATGCGGTTGTCGAAGGAAAACAGTGTCTTGTCCACCAGTTTGTTGGCTGACTTGCGCAGCGTGCGCAGGTCCATGGCCAGCTGTTTGGTTCGCTTCCATCCAATCACCGACTTGATGCAGGCATATTCCCAGGACAGGTGCGGACGCCCCAGTTCCCCGCCCAGATCCCGCGCCAGTTGTTGCGCCTCGGCGGTAATGTCGGGCCGGTTGGGATAAAAATAAAAAAGGTTTCTTTGCAGGTAGTCGACGCAGGCGGCCCGGCTGCGCGGGCTGTCCTCAAGTGACTTCATGTATCCGATATGCATCTGCATAGACAGCCACAGAGCTTCGCGCTTCACGTCGGAGGCTCCAATGTAGCTCAGGCTGTCGAGCCCGAACACGCGGTAGTAGACTCGCGCCTCGGGTACGAACTGCACGCCGTCACTGGCCAGCAGCACCCGGCAGAAGTATTCACCGTCATCATCATTACCGCGCAGCCGCGTGTCCCACGGTCCAGCCGCCTCGGCCAACTCCCGGCTGACCAGCCAGGTCGCGGTCTGCATAAAAAGATTCTGCCCCATCTTTTTCAGCAGCCAGTCGGTAGGAGAAAGATCGTTCCACAACTCGGATGGAACGAACCTCGCCTGATACCAGCGATACATAAACTGCCCGAAAGGTCCGGATAGAAGCGTCCGCTTGCGACGAGACGGGTCGACCGCCTCGATCTGGCGGAGGACCTTGTCTGGGGCCAGCAGATCGTCGGCGTCGAGCCACTGAATGTAGTCTCCCTTGCTGTGCGCCAGGGCCGTGTTGCGGGCAGAGGCGGCGCCATGGTTCTTCTGCGAGACCACGCGCAGCGACTCCGACTCGAACTGGCGCGCCACAGCCAAAGTCTGGTCGGTTGAGCCATCGTCGACCACGATGATTTCCTTGGGCTCCCAGGTCTGGGCCAGCGCCGAACGCAGAGTTTCCGCAATCCATTCCTGCGCGTTGTAGGCCGGAATGAGGATCGATACCAGAGGCTTGGCGGACGGCCGCGGAGCCGAGGATATTGCCTCCGTCTGGATACTGATGGGCTGGATATTGATATTGACCGGCGCTTTCGCTGCGCGCCGGCAACCTGGGGCGTCGAGTTCTTCGAGTGCGCGAACCACAGGAACGATGCGGGCGCCCGAATTCACCGCATACGCCACCACTTGCTCGAAGAATTCCGGAGTACATCCAAAGGGCGTCGGATTATCGGAAATATCGTGGGTGGCAAAGATGAGCCAGCCGCCGCTCTGCCGGTTGCGGGAAATCAGATCCTTGACTGCCTGGATATTGTTCCGACTCTGCTCCAGGAAAAATGCCGAGAGCTGGTTGAGGTCGGCGGTGCCGACGTTGAGTGTCTGGCCTCCGGCGCGGCAGCTCAGAAAGTACTCCGCTACCTTGGCTTTGGTCAGCGGCCGGGGCAGACTGATGGGGTAGGAAAAGCTTTTGAATTCAGCACCAGGACACAGGCGGTTGAGGGCGGCGCTGTTTTCGATGATCGAGTTCTCGAACCGGTCGGTTTCCGTCTCCCAAGAATCGTAATGGGAAAAGGTATGGCATCCGAGTTCGTGGCCCTGCCCAAAAAGCGTCGCCAGATCGTCTTCGTAAAATATCTGCCCGCTGGGTGCTTCCTTACCGGTGAGGCCGAGCGCCGCATAATAGGTTCCGGACAGGCCGCGGCGGTGCAAGATGCTGCCGCCGGCGAACAAAGCCGAGCGCGGGAAATCATCGAAGGTAAATGAGATCAAGGGCTGTTGCGGGCGGATGGCGAACTGGCGCCGGAATAGCAGGCTGGCCGCCTTCCGCTGGTAAAAGCCGTGGATTCTGGAGCCCAGGGACATGGTGTGTTTTCGCTCAGGTAACATTTTCGAATGCTGTAACAAATCCGACATAACTGCCTTTGACAATGCCATGGCTTAGTCGATCGACTCGCCGCTGGCCGCTCCGACTGTTTCCAAATATTCCTCTGCTGCGGGTTCGGCGCTCCGCCGGCGTCCCGGCATCAAGTCCGGCAGAAGGCGGGCAATCTGGCGCAGCGGCTCGAATCCGCCGTGCAGTGCAACCACAGCGCCCAGATAGAGAGTGAACAACAGGACCGAATCCGTCAAGATGCGCGCGAGAGCCGCCGCGGCCGTGGTCCCTGCCGCGAAGGGCAGATGCAGCACCGAAATGATCCAGGCGCAGGCACAACCGGCGACCAGCGAAGCTACCGCATATCTCCAAACCGTGCCGATCACCAGCTCGACGCCGAAGTGAATCGGCCGGCCGGCGTACCAGAAGGCGGGCACGCTCAGAATCCAGAAAGACGCGGTCCAGGCCGCGGCCACGCCGGTCGGCCCCCAGTGCAGGGCCAGAAGAAACAGCGAGATGGTCAGGGCAATCTCGAAGACTCCCCAGCGGAACCAGCGGTCGGCCCGGCCAGTCGAAAGATGAATCCAGCCGTGCGTGTAGTAGACCAGCATGATGCCGATACCGGGACCGAAGTAGGTGAAGATTTTGCCCGCCATGCCCCAGCGTGGTCCAAGCAGCAGGCGGATCAGGTCCTGGCCTACTAGCGTGAGGTCCGCGCCCAGCCCCATGCCGATGAAGGCTAGCACCGACAAGCCGCCGAGAAAGTACCGCCGGTAGCGGACCGGATCGCGCTTGCACCGGCTCAGGGCCGAGATCACGACTTCGGCGATGTTTGAGACCAGCTGGTTCGAAGGCAGCACAAAAATGTCGTACGCCTTTTTGTAGAAGCCCAGCGCGGGTGTGCCGAAGCGCCAGCCGACCAGCAGATTGTCGACGTTGCGGGTGGAGTAGTTCAGGCTGAAGCGGGCGTAGACGGCGGCCGCAAAACGCACCATCGGAGCGAAGCCGTCTACCCGTCTTCGCGGCCAGCTCGGAATCCAGCGGCAGGAAATCCAGGCCAGAATCGATATGGTCAGCGGCAGCGCGACCGCCCCCGCCACGAGTGCCCAGTACCGCCACCCCATCCAGGCAAGAACGATGGAAATTATCACCGACGCGATGCGGGACAGAATTTCGTTAAATGACACCACGGAAAAACACATGGCCCGCTTGAGCAGGGCAAGGTGCAACACGGAAATGCTGGTGACAAAAATGGTCGCCGAAATGCCGACCGCGACGTGCGCTACCCGCGGTTCGTGATAAAACTTCGCCAGCAGCGTGCCCGCGCCGGCGAATGCGAGAGTCAGCAGCAGGCCTACACCGGTATTGACCCAGAACAGATTGCTGGCCAGGCTTTCGTCGAGCTCATCGCGCTGCAGCACGGCTTCGGTAAATCCGTTGAGCCCGAAATTCATCAGCAGCAGGCTGAAGGTGGTCACCATGGTGACCAGGCCGTAGTCGCCCGGAGTCAGGATGCGGGCCAGGATCATGGTGCCAATCAACTGGGCGGAAAAACTCAGCCCGCTGAAGAACACCGTGACTCCGGCGCCGCGCACCGCGAGACGGCGCAATCCGCCTCCCTCGACCGGTAGCTGGAAGGCTCCAGTGGCGTCGAACGGCTTCATGCGCCCTCCAGAACCGGAACCGGCTCGGGAACCGAGTCAAGAACCGCCGGCTTTTTCGTAAGGCGGGACCAGCCGCCAGGCACGGTGATGGTGGCCAGCAGAAAGATGATCCAGACCGGGTGCAGGATTCGCACCGCCGATTCGGTGAAGTTATAGGCTACGGCCACCACGAAAAACGCGAGGCGAAGTCCGGTGGAATCCGGGTCGCGGCGCATGCCGCTCATCACGGTGCGGTAGCCTTTCACCATCAAAATACCCAGCAGACACAATCCGATCCAACCCAAATTCAGATACACCTCGATGTAGCCATTGTGCGCCTCATTGGGATGCCACCAATAGACGCTCCAGATCTTGTCCAGCCGCGGGCCGAGCCAGAAGCTTTCAAAGCCGGTTCCGACCAGTGGGTTGGCGGCAAGACTCAGCACCAGATCCCAGACGGCCGTGCGGCCGGTCAGCGTCGGATCCTTTCCCATCGTGGTCAGCAGGCTCGAGCCCACGCCAAGAAAGAGCGCGGAGAGCGAGACCAGCAACATGGCCGCCACCATGCCGTGAATCAGCCAGCGTCGGCGATAGAGCGCCGGGAAGCAGCTGACCAGAAGAATCGTGCTGGCCATAAGAAAGCAGGCGAGCGCGGTCATGGTCTGCGCCTTCACAAAAATCCAGAGCACCATCAGGCAGAGCACACCGTTCGCGATCAGCGGGCCCTTGCCTTCGCGGCTCGCCCCGCTGCGGAAATGACGGCACAGACGCCAGACCGCGCCCAGTCCGAATAGAAGACAGATTCCTCCCAGCTCGTTCTTGCTGGTGGTAACGCCGGTGTACAGAGCCTCGCCGCCTTCGCCGAACCCGCGACCGAGCGCGGTGTAGTACTTACTCAGCAGAATGGAAGCAGGCAGCAGCAAAAAACCGACCCGGGAAAGCAGATGCCGCACCGCCGCCGAGGGGTCAAGATCGGTCAGGACGATCAGCACCATGGTGAGATCGCCGAGGGCTTTGATCCAGCGCTTGAACGAAATGTCCCCGTAATCGGACCAGAGCGCGCTGACTCCGCAGTAGACGAAAAACAGGATCAGGGCGCCGTTGGCGCGCAGCAGGTTGGCGACTTTGCGTCCGCGGCTGATCAGCACGATGATGCCGATCACCATGAGCCCGGTGAGAAAGACACGGTCAAAAGGATTGCCGTCGCGAATTTGGTCGGCGGAATACTTGGTGTTGATTCCCGAGCCGATGGCCGCGAGCCATTGCGACGCCATGCGGGAGCCCGCGATGGTCAGCCAGATCACGGGAAGCCAAAGCGCGAGCGAAGTCCGCCCCTTGCGGTCGCGGTCGAGTACAAAGAGCCCCGCGATTCCGATGGCGAACAGAAGAGTGGCAAGCTGCGCGGGCATGGCTAATTAGTGATGACGATTTTCAAGGCTACAGTCCGCATTATCTCAGTCCACGAACTGGCGGTGAATCAATTCGAGGGTCAGCATGAGGTGAATCTCGTTGGTGTGATTCTGGTCGCCTTTGACGTGGCCACGGACCAGCGCTTCCAGATTCCTTCCCTGCAGGTAGGGCCGGGACAGGGTGCGCGGATCGAGCAGCATTTCCTTTACATACTTCGAGAGCGCGTCGCGATACCAGACACGGAAATGGCTGAACTTATGCCGGCCGAGAAAAATGCGCTCGAGATGAAGTGGTGCGACCAGGTGATCGGCCCGGGCCAGCCACTGCGGCATGCCGGAATCATAGGCGTATTCTGCCTTGGAAGTGAATTCCAGAAACTGATGCCGCGTGAAAGCGGAAACTGCGTTGCCATTGCCTCCCAGGCCGCGGTCGGTGCGAATGCCGCGCAGCGCCGGATCGCCGTCGGCAATCAGACGCAGACAAACATCGCTGTTGACCGGGCCGTGTTTGGCGATCCCCGGCGCGGGAGCGCGGAAAACGGTTTTGACCAGCTGGTTGTCGAGAAACGGAGTGCGCATCGCGACTTGAGTCTGTTCAAGTCCGAGCAGCGGATAGTGATGCCACGGCGCCTGGCGAAAAACCGCGAAGGAAACGGGATGCCCCTGCAGCACGTCATTATAAGTGACGTTAGCAGCTGCTACCGACGAGAGAAACTCGGCGGCAAACAATCCGTCGGCCGGCTTCACCGGTTTGAAGGCCGGAACCCAGCGCAGCACTTCACTGCCGTAATTTCCCGTCATGCGCACTGGAGCGATGGCCCGCGCTTTTTCGTTGGCGTACAAGTCGGCGGTGCGGTTAACGCGAGTGCCTCCGTCGCTGAGGTAGACCGCGCGCTCGGCGTAGTGCGAAAAGCGCGAAAGAAAATCTTCGCCGATGGGAATGACCTGGTGCGGCTGCCGGCTGGCGCGCGCCACTTCCCGGGATACGATTACATCCTGGCAATCGTGCACCGTGCCGCCAAACGTGTAGCAGGGCAGCGTGTTCGGAGCGGCCTGGTGCCAGGCCAGAATCATCCGGGTATCGAGGCCGCCGGTGAGTGACAGGCCAACTTGCTCGTTGCCGTTGAAATATCGCGGCAGATTCCGCGAGAAGACCTGACGGAACTCCTGGTAGTACGCCTCGGGATCGAGCGCCGTCTGCTCTTCCCACTCCCGCGGATGAAAGTAGCTGTCCTTTTGCTCGAGCTTGCCGGCGCGGAACGACCAGGTCGAGGCCTGCGGCAGAACCTGTATTCCCTGAAACAGCGTACGGTTCTCGAGCACACAGCCACAGGCGACAAATTCGCCCAGACCTTTTGTATCTATGGCGCGAAATTCAGGACAGACCGCGAGAATCGCTTTCGCCTCTGCCGCGAAGTAGAAGGCATCTTTCGTTTCGGCGTAATAGAGTCGGTGCATGCCGTAGCGATCGTTGAACAGTTTCGCCGTACCGCGCTGCAGGTCGACGCGCAAGCCATGAAACCGCCCGTTGAGTCCGGCGGGGAACGACCGATCTTCCTGGCTGAGATGCATCAGGTAGGAAGGTCCGTTGGCGTCGAAACTATGTCCGCGCTCGTGAAGCCCGCGAATCGTGTCCGGTTCGGGATATTCCTCGCCGGAAAAAATCATGACTGCATCGCCCTGCTCGTCGCGCAAAGGCATGCCGTCGGAAAAAGAATGCTGACGCGCGACCCACCCGGCGTAGATGCCTAGACTCTGGTCCATCCAGGTTCCGGTCTGGTAAAAGGGCTCGTGGCACAGGCTTTCGACCATGCGCAGCAGCCGCGGTTCAGCCCACTCCCGCGGCATTCTGGTTACCAGTCCCACCAATCCTGGCATGTCAGTTCGGGTCCTTGACTGGTTTGGCCGCGCCCTGGCTGGCCAAGCGCACGGATAGGAGGAGCATGGATACGAGGCGGGCAGGCGTGATCGGCGCCTGCGCATCAAACAGTTTGAAATCAGACATCTTGAAGGTTGGAGCCGGCGGGAGGATTTGAACGCTCCGTCTGCCGATCACAATTCGGCCGCTCTGCAATTGAGCTACACCGGCGTTTGGACTGCTTAAAATTGTACCATCGCGAGCGGGCGCTCACGCCGAACGCGATCACGGAGTGCGGGAGAATTCCGAGCATTCCGCGATGAAGATTCAGTCCGCGCGCCAGCGATCCCCAGGCCGTCAACGGAACGTAGTAGCGCGGCACCAGAACTTCTTCGAAGCCGTTGCGAATCTTGAATTCGAGCAACGGGTTGTCGCGCTTGTTGCCGTGATGAAAGAACCCGTAGGTTAGTTGCGCGATGCCACGGGCTTCGCAGAGCTCGACGGCTTTGGCCAGCATGGCATTCGATGGACGTTTGTCGTAATGGCTGCCCTTGGCCAGGCACTGCAGAACCGAAGCAATCTCTCCCCGGTAGACGATCTTGACCAGTCCGACCATCTCTTCGCCCACGTAGGCGCAGATCAGATCGCTGCGATCGAGAAACGACGAATAGTCTTTCTTCACCTGCTCGAAGGTTTTTCCGTAGTGATTGTTCGGGCGTCCTTGGCGCATGGGAGATTCGTTGTTGAGTTCGACCAGATCCCGAATGACTTCGTCGCCGAACGGCCGGACCGAAACCACGACACCGCGTTTCTGCGAACGGCGTACGTTCTTGCGCGTCTCCTGCGGCAGGCTCTCCCACCACGTCTTGAAGTTCGAGGTGCGGGCGACGGCGATGCTGTCCCACTCCATGGGATAGGCATACTTCGGCTGCGTGGCCGGCAGTTTCTGCGCAAAGGTGAAAAGATCGGCGCGCCATCCGGATTTTTGCTGCTTCAGCTGGTGCACACATTGTTCCGGATCTTCGAGCGCCGTTTCCGCCCAATCTTCATCGTGAATGGTGGCTAGTTTGACCGCAGATCCGCGAACGAGGATTGTCTTGCCTCCGGCCTGGAGCGCAGGAACCTTGGTCCACTTGCCGTTGACGCTGATCTCGATGGTATTTTCTGTCATAAACAAATTTCTGCCGTGTTGCCGCAGTGCAAGTCTTAGTCAGTCACGTAAGGCTGTCCAATCGGATCGACGCCGACCAGCGCCAGCAGCCGGCCGACGTGGTACGACAATTTGAAAACACAGCCCATGAATCGCGGCTGTCCCAGAACCAGCGCCACCGGCAAGGCAATGGTGTAGGCGGGGACAGCGACAAACGACTGCAGAATCCGTTTCACCGGGAAACCATAATTGCGCAGGGAGAACACGCCGCGAAACAGCGCCCGCCGGACCAGAAAGCTGCGCGTCCAGCGTGCCGGTGGAACGACTTCGTAGGCCACCGCTTCATTACACCAGACAAACTTGCGGCCCTTTTCGATCATCCGGCGGAAAAAATCCTGATCTTCACCCGAGAGGCACTCGGGTCGGAACGCCGGCGTTTCAATGGCGAACAGCTCCCGCTTCAGCAGAACATTTCCGGTACGGCACTTGCCCCAGTCGAGAACGGTTCCGGTCGGGTCTTCCGGGCGGTCATGGAATCCGCCTTCAATCACCCATTTCGGCGGCGCGGCGTCGAAGTGCGGCCGCACCGGCCCGAGCACGCCATCGACGTTGTGCTGTTTCAAGGTCTGCCACAAAGTCAGCAGCCAGGACGGGATCGGAAATTCATCGTCGTCGAGGAAGGCGACGAAATCTCCGGTCGCGCTTTCGACCGCTTTGTTCCGCGCCAGCGCAATGCCCTGGCGCGGCTCGGAAAAATATTGAATTGCAACCGGCGAGTTTGCCGCGATGCTCGCGACTACCGCCTCTGCCGACCGTGCCCGATCGTTGTCCACCACCACTATCAAATAGGTGAACTGGCCGCCGGTTTCCTGACTAGTGAGCGCAGCCAGCAGCCGCTGCAGCAGCTCGGGGCGCTTATAGGTGCAGGCGCACACGCTGATGTGTTGGAGTGGATCAGACATTGCAAATGACCGGGCAGATGAGCTTACAGATGAACCAGCAGACGACCGAATCAGGCAGGCACCGTACGGAGGAAGAACGAATGCGGGCGCTGGGGATGAGCGCAGCCGGAGTGCGTTTCGAGACCCGTTTCAAGACCGGGCCGTGACTGGAGTTTGCCCTTGACCCCGTTTCAGCGGATTTCTGAGCACCGCTTTCAAACGCTGCATCTGATCATTGCGCCGGATCACGATCAGTTCCGCCGGCATGGTTCGCGGCTCGCCGCGCAACAGGGCCCAGAAATATCCTGCCACCAGCAGAACTCCGCCCAGAATGTAAGGCGGGTTCTTCATCTGATAGAGGCTGCGGAAAATCTCGAAACCGGGATGGCTGCCCAGCAGATAATCTTTTCGTCCCCGGTTCCACAGGCGGTGCGCGACTCCCGGATGGTTGCCGCTGCCCACGCTGCGATGGTGCCAGCAGAACTTTTCATCGAACCGGCGCGTTTCCCAGCCTTTCGCTTGTGCCGCCAGCAAGGCGATAAAGTCGATGCCGCCGGAACTCACCGGCTGGTAGCCGCCGATACTTTCAAAGCACTCGCGGCGGAACAGCTGGCAGCATCCGGGCACGTCCTTGGGACTGCGAAAGCCGTCGACCGGTGCGCCTTCTTCGCGATAGGGAGTGCCGGTCACGCCCAGCCGCGGAGTCTCGGCAAGCCTGGCCATCAGAAATGCGAGATAGTCGGGCTCGAAGGAAATGTCGGCGTCGAGATTGCCAATCACATCGTAGGCCAGTCCTGAAACCCGCGCGTAGCCCGCGTTGAAGGCCGCCACTTTGCCGGAGAAATTTCGTTGCGCGCGCTCGGGCAGCCGCACCAGCTCGATCCAGTCATACTTGGCGGCATAACGAGCGACGATTTCGTCGGTTCCGTCAGTGGCGCCGTCGCTGACAATCACCCACTTGAGCGGCTTGACCGTCTGCGCCACCACGGAGTTCAAAGTCTTCTCGATCAACTGCGCCTCGTTGCGCGCCGGCGTGATCAAAACATAAATCGGTAAAGTCGTCATCGCTTGAATTTTCGAGAGATTGTTTTTCCGTAAAAGTGGTAGTCAAATGATGCGGTGTTAGCGCTGGCCGAAGCCGCTAATGGCGATCCAGGATTTTACGAAGCCGCAGAATCGTTCCGGAACCAGCTTTGCGGTGGGGAACATTTTCCGGAGTTCGCCTCCACTCATCAGGCGCACTTCGCTGACCAGGGTGCGGGCGCGCTCGGGATCGGGGCACGGACCGCGCCAGCCGCAGCGCCAGCGCCGGATCATCGACACGCGCAGCGCGAGCGGCATCCACTGCCAGCCCGGAATGTGGAAATGCGGTTCCATGGGAAACCAGAAGTTCGGCGTCTGCACCCAGTACGACTTGCCCACGCGCTGCACTTCGGCTGCCATGCGGCACTGTTGATCGAGGGTGAACAAGTGCTCGATGACCGAATTGCTGAATACGATGTCGAAACTGCCGTCGGCAAACTGGCGCAGATCGGTGGCGTCGCCGGCCAGCGATTGAATGTTCTCGTGTTTCTGGGGCTGCGCTTCCAGGTTCAGGCTGGCAATCTGCACGTCATCGCGACCGGCCCAGCCGCGGTTTTCCCAGAACTCGTTGGTGCCGCCGACGTCCAGAATGCGCAGCGGTCGCGGTAGGGTTGCGGCCAGCGACTCGAAGCGCTGGAAGCGCCGGGTGCGGGCGCGGTTTGAAAAGGAATTGGGATTCTTGCCGTCGGCAAGACTGCGGATCGATAAAGTTGAAGTCGTCATGGTTGAATTGGGTACTGATGCAGGATGATTTTTATCCGACGTGCCGGTACAACACCGGGCTGAGCGTCGAAAGCACGCTCAACGGCAGCCGCGCCAGAACAAATTTTGCCGCCCTCGATTTCCACTTCTCCGGTTGGAGGTCGAACACGTGGCGCGAATTCTCGAGTGTGCTGAATCGCGAATAGGTCAGCGCCGACTGTCGGGCTCCCCAGCGGCTCTTGAAGGTGATCAGGCCTTCCTGCTCGGCGTCGGACCGCCCCAGATCGAAGGTCCGTAAACCGGCGGCCTTGGCTTCCTGAATCGCAGTCCAAAACAACAGGTGCATGCTGCCCAGGTTGTTGAAGCTTGTGTCGCAGGCGCCGTACTTGTACATCAGCGTGTCTTTATGCCGGATGGTCAGCATGGCCGCAATCGCCTGCTCGCCTTTGAACACGACGCGAATCTTCAAGGCCTCGCCAAAGCACTCGATCAAGTTGATGAACCACTGCCGGGGTTGCGGCGGCAGCATGTGCCGTTTGCGGGTCACGGTCAGCAGCCCGTAGAAGACGTCGAGCAATGCGTCGGAGGTGCCTTCGCGGCAAATAAGGCCCTCGCGTTCGGCGCGGCGAACTTTTCGTTGCGTCGAACTCTTGTGCAGGTTGCGGAACAGCGAATCCAGATCGCTGCTCAAGTCGAGCTGATGAAACGTGTAGGAAACTTCGGTGCGGCGCAGGGGCGTCGACACCTTCATGGTTTCGAGCGGCCGCAACTCCAGGTAGCGCAGGTGATCGCGTTCCGATTCTTTTTCGAGCGCCGCCATCAGAAGGTTCAGATCCGGCTGCGTTTCGACCAGAGGCTCACAATGATCGGAGAAGGGCAGCGAAACCATCCGCCGTCCGGTCAGCCAGCTGTCGACCCGGCAGAACGGGATGCCATTCTCCAGTTCCTCGCCCGGAGCCGAGGTAGTGTAAGCCACGGGCTCGTAACCGTAAGTTCGGGCCAGCGCCTGAAGCCAGCGGGACGAATGAAACACCGATGCGTGCGGATGACGCTGCACCAATCGATCCCAGCGCGGATCTTCCAGCGGGTGAATGCAGTAAGCCTGTTTCGGCTCGGTTGCCAGGACGAGTTGTGAAATCTCCAGGGCAGGACACGAAGTGACCATCAAAATATGTACTCTTTCCGGAACAGAATGCAACGAGAGGGTTGCCCGGGGGGTTTTGGTGTTTAGCCCTTAGATATGGGCTCGGCGCGGATGCTGCGCCAGAGCTGAAAGAATGTTGCTCACAATGCACTGCAGAGCGGGGATGTTGCGGTTTTCCGGCTTCGACGGCCGGTTCCAGCGCACCAGCTTGATCTTCGACCTCACTTCGGCCGGAGTTTCGACCAACGTCAGACGGCCTTGTTCGGTGAGATAGCGATCGACCGCGCCAATCTTTCCCCGGAAGATGCTGTATACCGGGACGCCGAGGGCGGCGGCCTCGCGGTTCATGGTGCCTCCACCGCTGACCACCAGGTCGGAAAACCACAGCAGGTTCAGGCCATCGACCGGAGACTTCGGAATCACCATGCAGCCGGAAGCGATCAGGTCGCCCCATTCCGCCTGCAATTGCTGGCCCTGACGGGTGTTGCGCGGGAGAGTGATGGCCCGCACGTTCGGATCGGAGGCGAGCAGTCGCATGGTCTCGGCAAACAGCGCTTCACTTTCCGGATTGTGGTAGTGCGCTTCGGTGGCCGGCGGACGCACGGTCACGATCAGGTTGTCGGGAGAAATATTCAGCTGCGAAAAGATGGAAGGATCGGGGCGGAAGCGTGGAATGTATACGTCCTCTTTGAGGCCGGGATAGCGCAGCACTCGCTCCGACTTCTTGCTCATCAGCCCGTCGGGAATCACGTCCGGCATCAGCACCCAGTCGGCCTCGAGGAAGCCCGTCTTGGTGGAGAATTCGTAGTCGTGCAGCATGATGGTCGGAATGCCCAGAATCTTTGAGGCCAGCAACTGCGCCCGCGACCCGTGCGAAATGGCCAGATCGGGTTTGGCTTTGCGGATTTCCGGCAGCAACTGCAGCACGCGCACGCAATTGCACAGAATTTTCAATAGCTTGTTCTTGCCCCAGTGGCCGCCAATGACCTTGCAGGGCAGCTTGAAGAAGTCCAGCAGCTCGCACACCTGGTACATGTTGCGCGCGGTCAGGGTGAGTTCGATTCCCTGCTTCTCCAGTTCGTCGACGATGGGCATGAAGAAGGGAACGTGAGGAGAGTTGTCGATATCGATCCACACTCTCTTCTTGGTTCCTTCAGAAGCCTGCGCGTGGTGACGCGGGGCGCGGATGGCCGCCGGCCTCCGCTCCCGCAGGCCAGCCTCCCCGGTGGCCGTTTTCACCAACGTCGGCCGTGATTCCACTTGACTCTTCAATTCAGCGCTCCCCAATGCAGTGCTCCCTGGATTTCGATTTTCGATTTCGATTTTCGATTCGTTCGTGAGTTCGGATTGAAACATAAGGTGCATTCTTAAAACGCGTCGCCACCGAGCAGCACCGCGAGGGGAGTTTTCAAAAGAATCTGGATATCCAGCCACAAGGACCAGGTGCGGACATACTGCAGGTCGAGGCGCACCATGTCGTCGAAGCGTACCCGGCTGCGTCCCTTGACCTGCCACAGTCCGGTCATGCCCGGCTTGACTTCGAGAACGCGGCGCCGGTGCCAGATTTCATACTCCTGGCATTCGTAGGCCAGAGGCGGACGCGGTCCCACCAGAGACATCTCACCGCGCAGGACGTTGAAGAACTGGGGCAGTTCGTCGAGGCTGGTGCGGCGCAGAAAACGGCCGATGCGCGTGATGCGGGGGTCGTCGGTCATCTTGTAGACCTTCTTGCCCTGTTCCTTGGTGTCCCCGTCATGATCTCCGCTGATCACGCGCTTCATGAACTCGCGGTGAATCTTGGGATCGTTGTTGGCGTACATGGAGCGGAATTTCAGGAAAGAAAAAGGGTTGCCGAACTGTCCCAGGCGTTCCTGGCGGTAGAGCACCGGACCCTTCGAACCCAGCTTGACCAGGATCGCCACCAGCAAAAACAGAGGAGCAAAGAGAGCAATCGCCATCAGGCTACCCACAATGTCCATCCAGCGCTTGATGGTCAGCGCGCCCCGCTGCGTCTTTTCCCGATGCACCAGGTCGGGATAGAGCGCGGGATTGCCCGGGGATGTTTCCTGGTCCCAATCCTCGGGGAACACGTGCAGCGAGATGCTGATCTGGCTGAACTTGTTCATGCTGAGATTGTTGCGCAGGGTCTGGCTGACGCGGTCCATCATGATGCCGAGGATGGCGCCATGATCGTCCATGGTG
>Ga0210388_10001690_pt1 | contig 17342 bp, 17 predicted proteins | sample IncBWC19OmetaG_FD_155485 | JGI IMG/M metagenome (GOLD analysis project Ga0210388, IMG submission 155485) | Forest soil microbial communities from Barre Woods Harvard Forest LTER site, Petersham, Massachusetts, United States - Inc-BW-C-19-O ... | reverse complement strand
GTCGCCGCCGGCCACAACCCGATGGACATCAAGCGCGGCATCGACGCGGCGGTCCTCAAGATCGTCGAGAACCTCAAGGATCAGGCCAAGCCGACCAAGGGCAAGACCGAGATCGCGCAGGTCGGCACCATCAGCGCCAACGGCGAGACGGTCATCGGCGACATCCTGGCCGAGGCGATGGAGAAGGTCGGCAAGGAAGGGGTCATCACCGTCGAGGAAGCCAAGTCGATGGAGACGACGCTGGACGTGGTGGAGGGGATGCAGTTCGACCGCGGCTACCTCTCGCCTTACTTCGTGACCGACGCCGAGCGGATGGAGGCGGTGCTGGAGGACGCGTTCATCCTCATTCACGAAAAGAAGCTCTCCAACATGAAGGACCTCCTGCCGCTGCTGGAGCAGGTGGCCAAGGGCGGCCGCCCGCTGATCATCATCGCCGAGGACGTCGACGGCGAGGCGCTGGCGACGTTGGTCGTCAACAAGCTGCGCGGCACGCTCCAGGTCAGCGCGGTGAAGGCGCCCGGCTTCGGCGATCGCCGCAAGGAGATGCTCAAGGACATCGCGGTGCTCACCGGCGGCCAGGCCATCACCGAGGATCTCGGCCTCAAGCTGGAGAACGTGACCCTCAAGGATCTCGGCCGCGCCAAGCGCGTCACGATCGACAAGGACAACACCACCATCGTCGAGGGCGCCGGCAAGAAGGCCGACATCGAGGCTCGGGTGAAGCAGATTCGCGCCCAGATCGAGGACACCACCTCGGACTACGACCGCGAGAAGCTGCAAGAGCGGCTGGCCAAGCTGGTCGGCGGCGTCGCCGTCGTCAAGGTCGGCGCGGCCACCGAGTCGGAGATGAAGGAAAAGAAAGCGCGCGTCGAGGACGCCCTGCACGCCACGCGCGCGGCCGTCGAAGAGGGGATCGTTCCGGGCGGCGGCGTGGCGCTCATCCGCGCGCTCTCGTCCCTGGACAGCCTCAAGTTCAGCGATGACCGCCAGTACGGCGTCAACATCATCCGCCGCGCGGCCGAGGAGCCCTTGCGCCAGATCGCGGCGAACGCGGGCGTCGACGGGTCGATCGTCGTGGACAAGGTCAAGAACGGTAAAGGCGCGTTCGGCTTCAACGCGGCGACCGAGGAGTACGAGGACCTGGTGAAGGCCGGCGTCATCGACCCGACCAAGGTCGTGCGCGCGGCGCTGCAGAACGCGGCGTCGGTCGCTTCGCTGATGCTGACCACCGAGGCGCTCATCGCCGAGCGGCCCAAGAAGAAGGCGGCCGGCGGTGGCGGTGGCCACGGTGGCGGTGGCGGCGGCGGGATGGGTGGCATGGGCGGCATGGGCGGGGACGACGACTTCTAGACCCTCCCAGACCGACCACACCGACTGATAAAGAGGGGCTCGGGAAACCGGGCCCCTTTTCTTTGACGTTCTTTAGCGTTCTTGGGCGCTCAGACCACGAGTGAGCTGACGAAGGCGCGGAAGGCGGGGCTGGTCTTGTCGAGCTCGACGATGAACTCGCCCCCGGGGTTGATGCGCGTGATGTGCCCTTCGGCGGCGCAGGCGCCGCTCCCCGCGACGACGAACATGAACCTCGCGCGCTCCCCGAGCGTCACGTCGTTCGCCGGCGCGCGGAAGCGAACACCGCCCGCCGCGATGTCGCTCAGCTCGACGGTGAGCGCGTCGACGCGGCCGGAGAGGTGCACCTCGACCGGCAGGCCGACCGGAACCCGCGGATGCCGGCGCCGGTTGGCATGTCCGAGATCACGCTTTGCTGTCGCTCGCGCTGTGGTTGGCACCGTCGGCAACCCCCTTCCTAGAGAAGTGACGTCAGTGCAGGAGACCGGCTCATTTCGCCGGAGCTGTGCCCGTTTGGCTGGCGCGTCGCGTGAGGACTAGGCCGAAATGTCGGCAGCCAGGTCGTACTCAGCCGTGTGCGTCACCCGCGCGCTGACGAAGGTCCCGGCCGTGGGAGGCGCCACGTCGGGCGCCAGCGAAAGGTAAACCTGGCCGTCGATCTCGGGCGCCTGACCTTCGTGGCGGCCCATCAGGAGGTACTCCGACTCGTCGGACGGCCCCTCGACCAGCACGCGGAGGGTCTGGCCGCGCATCGCCCGCAGCCTCTTCTTGGAGACCTCGCGCTGGATCCGCAACAGCTCGCGGCGGCGTGCGTCGACCTCTTTTTGCGGGACGCGCTTCGGCAGCAGCGCCGCGACCGTCCCCTCCTCGCGCGAAAAATTGAACACGCCGACGTGGTCGAGCTCGGCCTCGCGCACGAAGTCGCAGAGGCTCTGAAAGGCGGCGTCGGTCTCGCCCGGGTGACCGGCGATGAACGTGGTGCGGAAGGTTCCGTTCGGCACGCGCGCCCGGAAGCGAGCCACCAGCTCGCGCACCTGGCGCTCGCCGTACCCGCGGCGCATCGCCTTGAGGACGCCGGTGTCGACGTGCTGGATCGGCACGTCGAGGTAGCTGGCGACACGGGGCTCGCTCCCGATGGCCTCGAGCAGCTCGTCGGTGCAGGCGCTCGGGTAGGCGTAATGAAGGCGAATCCAGCCGAGCCCCTCGATGGCGGCGAGCTGGCGCAGCAGCGACGCCAGCCGCGGCGCCTCGGGATCGTCGGCGTTGGGAAGGTCGGTGCCGTAGGTCGTCAAATCCTGGGCGACGAGGCAGATCTCCTTGGTGCCGCCGGCGACGAGATCGCGCGCCTCGCGCAGCACCGACTCGGGCGAGCGGCTGCGCTGGGGACCGCGCAGCTTGGGGATGATGCAGAACGCGCAGGGGCGATCGCACCCTTCGGCGATCTTGACGTACGCGGTGTGGACCGCCTGCGAGCGGCGCCGCGGCGCCGCGTCGTCGTAGAGATAGGCCGGCGTATCGACGACGCTCAGGCGATTGATCGTACCGGCGATCGCTTTTGCGATGGCACCGACCTCGTCGGTGCCGATGAACTGATCGACCTCGGGCATCTCCAACGACAGCTCTTTGGGGTAGCGCTGCGACAGACAACCGGCGACCACCAGTCGCTTGCAGCTCCCCGACTCCTTGTACTTGGCCATCTCGAGGATGGCGTCGATCGACTCCTGCTTGGCTTCGCCGATGAAGCCGCAGGTGTTGATGACGATGACCTCAGCGGTCTCGGGCGCCGCGACCAGCTGGTGGCCGGCGTCGGCCGTGTGCCCGAGCATGACCTCGGTGTCGACACGATTTTTGGGGCAGCCAAGGGAGACGAAGTGCACGTTCATGGGAAAGCCGGATCCGGAAAGTCGGCAAGACTAGCATGCCCGACGGCGCGGCCGCGCGCGTCATGGCGCAATCAGGGCAAAAGCGGGCAATCAGAGCCGTCAAGGGAAGAACAGCACCTCGTGCGCACCGAACTTGGCGATGAGCTCGCGGACGTGCTGCTGGATGACCTGACGCCGCCCGACCACCGCCGCAATCTCGGCCGGCGTCAGGATGTCGTACGCGGCGCCCGCCTCCTGGGCCAGCGCGCGCTGCAGGGTCGGGACGGTCACCCGATCGAGGGATTGGAAGAGGGTGCCTGAAAAGCGCTGGGTCCGGAACAGCACCTCGCGGTTCTTCTCCGGTCCATTCGGGTCGACGAAGAACGACATCGTGTTGTCCATATAGAAGAGCTCGGTGCCGTCGGGCGACATCTTCATGTTGCCGCCCGAGTAGCGGTCGGGGTTCGAGGTCAGGAAGTCGAACAGGATGAGGTCGGAGATCTGTGCCGCGAACGACATCCGGTCGGGCGGGATCGGTTCGCCTCCCACGGTGAGCCAGGCGGTGCTCAACTTCTGTCCCTCGGGCGTGTCGAAACCGGAGTCCTTGATGATCGGGATCCAGTACGACGCGGTGCCGTAGGTGATTCCGCTGGGGTTGAAGATCGTCTCCGCCTTGATGCGCGGGAGAAACTCCAGGCTCTCCGGGTGAAGGTGGGAGAGAAGCTCGTCGCGCGACACAGCCCGCGGCGCCGCCGGCGGAACCGCGTTCAGCCCCAGCAGGCGGTTCAGACGATAGGCGGCGATCTCCTTGCGGGGGATGGTCTGGGTGTTGGTCTGGGTCGGCTTCCAGGCGGCGCGTGAACCGTCGGCGAACTCGACGCGGAACGAGATCGAGGACCCGCCGTGATTGAACTTGAAGCGAACGATCGGCTGCGTGCGCACCCGCTCCAGCAAGAGCTCGTCGGACATGCCCAGGAACGTCCCCGACGATTCGAGCGAGACGCGCAGGTCGTCGAGGTCGGAGAGGTCGTCGCGCTCCGGAAGCGGCACCGGGGTCGGGGCCGCGGCCGTCTGCGCGCGCGCGGCAAGCGCGGCGCGAACCTGCCGGACACCGTAACGTGTCCCGACCGCGCCGCCGCCCAGCAGGGCAACAGCGACGGTCAGCTCGGCGGCGACATAACCCGGAAGGCGCACGTTGGCGGCAATTTTATAGCAACCGCTCCGGAGGTTCCGGTACGTTAACGTCACATGTCGCCAGCTCCTACCTTCGTCTGTTCGATGTGTCGCAAGCCGATCCCCGTCGGCAGCAAGCTGATCAAGTGCTCGGTCAGCACCTGCAACTCGGGCCGGGTGAAGCTCGTGTTCTGCTCCGGCTCCTGCTGGGACAGCCACCTGCCCAACGCCCGCCACCGGAGCGCCTACTTCACCGAAGAAAAAGCGGGCCGCCCCGAGACCTAGGTCTCCAGCGCGTCGGGCGAAGGGGAGCTTTGCTCGCCGGAGCCCGTCGCGGGGGCATGGAACCTCTCAGGGTCCCGCGTCGATTGTGGCCTCTCGCAGCGCGCGGTCGAGCGCCCCTTCCGCCGTGTAGCCGACGAAGCTCTTGCGAATGAGCCCGTCGCGGCCGATCACCACCAGGCTGGGCAGCGCCTCGACCTTGTAGAGCGCGCCGACCGTGCCGTCGTCGATCACCACCGGATAGGGAATCGGATGGGCGGCCAGGAACGATTTGATCTCGTCGAGGGTGGCGCCGCCGCCGTCGGAGTTGACGCCCACGAAGGCGACGCCCCGAGACGCCCAGTCGCGGTGGGTGGCCTCCAGCACCGGGAGCATCGCCACGCAGGGGGAGCACCAGGTGGCCCAGAAGTCGAGCAGCACCACCTGTCCGCGCAGCTGGGCGAGCGTCACCGTCCCTGCATGATCGACGTCCGGCAGCGCGAACTCCGGCGCCGCCTCGCCCCGGTGCATCGGCCGGAGCGCCTCGTAGTGGCGGGCGGCCCAGAGGGCATTGGCCGAGAACGCGATGCCCGACAGCAGCAGGATCCCGAGCCCCGCCAAGAATGCGCGCCGGTCCGGAATGGCCGCGGCCGGCACGGGCGATGCGGTCGCCGGTCCAGTTTGGGGCTCGCGCGTCCGGGCGGCGCGAATGGCCGCCACCAGCACGAACAGGGCTCCGAGGCCGGAGACGACGTCGACCACCGGCTCGCGCAGCATGCGCATCCCGGTCAGGCCGTCCACCAGCCGCGCGATCGCGCGCAACGCGAAGTAGGGCGGGTAGCAGGCCGCGCCCAGATCGAGATCGCGCGTGGCATCCCGCCGCGCGCCTGCCGCCGCGGTCACGATCACCGCAGCCGGGAGCACCACCCAGGCCGCCTCCCGGGTCTCGTCCAGGAACAGCCCGGCGAGGCGCATCAGATCGCCCGTCGCCGGTCCGGCGATCGCCAGGAGGACGCGGCAGAGCTCGGGCAGGCGGAAGGTGAAGACGCCGAGCACGACCAGCCAGAGGGCGTCGCGCAGACCACCCCCCTCCGCCTCGATGCGCGCCACCGCGGCTCGGGGCGCGACGACGGTCTGGCCGATCCGCGCCGGGAACTGGCGCCAGCGTCCCTCGGGCGGCGCCGTGCTCATCGTGCGTCCGGGCGGTTGCGATCGTACAAGATCGCCAGCCCCTGCAGCGTCAGCATGTCGTCGCACTCGTCGATGGTGCGCGCCTCGCGCGCCACGAGGGGCGCCAGCCCCCCGGTCCCGATCACCCGCGGCGAAAAGTCGATCTCGCCCCGGATGCGTCCGACGATGGCGTCGACCAGGCCGGCATAGCCGAACACCAGCCCCGACTGCATGCTGGCCACGGTGTTGCGACCGATCACGGTGGCGGGGCGGACGATCTCCACCCGCGGCAGCTTGGCGGTCGCCTGGTAGAGCGCATCGGCCGAGACGGAGAGCCCCGGGGCGATGACGCCGCCGGCGTACTCGCCGCGCGCGGTGATCACGTCGAAGGTGGTGGCGGTGCCGAAGTCGACGACGATCGCGCCCTGCGGCCAGCGTTCGTAGGCGGCCACCGCGTTGACGATCCGGTCGGCGCCGACCTCGCGCGGATTTTCGTACAGGATCGGCACGCCGGTTTTGATGCCGGGACCGACGATCAGTGGCTCGATTTTGAGGTGCCGGCGGCAGAGCTGCTCGAGGGGGGCCAGCGCCGGGGGAACCACCGAGGAGATGGCGACCGCGGTGACGGCGTCGAGATCGAGCCCGGCGCGCCGGTGGAGCTCACCCAAGAGCGCCACGTACTCGTCGGCGGTGCGCCCGCTGCGGGTCTCCAGCCGCCAGTCGGCGCGCAGCATCCAGGGTTTTCCTTTGCCGCGCTCGAACAGTCCGAGCGTGACGTTGGTGTTCCCCACGTCGAAGGCGAGCAGCAGCGCGGGCTCGGACGGAGACGCAGGTCCGGCGGACATCGCTCTAGGGTAACATGCCGTTCCATGCCGTCCCCCCGCGTCCGCACCCGCTCGCTCGCCCTCCTCGGGGCGCTGGCGGCCTTTGCGCTCACGCTGTTCGCGGCGCTCTGGCTCATCGATTACTTCTTCATCGACGCGGCGACCGCCCACCGGAAGGAGGGGCCGTTCGGCCAGCTCTTCGACTTCGACGCGCTCACCATGCAGAACGCGCTGGGGAGCCTGTCGCAGGTGATCGCCGCCGTCCTCGGCATCGCCATCACGGTCGTCTCGATCGTCGTGCAGCTGGCGGCGACCCGCTACACCTCGCGGGTGGCCGACCTCTTCTTCCGCGACAAGATCAATCTCGGCGTGATGGGCTTCTTCGTCGTCGCCTGCGTCGAATCGGTCTGGGTCAGCTTCATCGTTCGCACCGACTACGTCCCGCAGGCGACGATCACGGCGACCGTCATCATGTCCTCGGGGAGCCTGCTGATTCTGGTGCCCTACTTCGCCTACGTGTTCGACTTTCTCGATCCCGAGAAGGTCATCGCCCGCATCGGCGTGCAGACGTTGGATCGGGCGACCGCGCACGACGCCCGGGCGCGCCGGGAGACGTTCACTGAGCGGCAGGCGCAGGCGGTGAGCGGCCTGTCCCACCTGGCCGACATCGCGGTGAATGCGCTCGGGCAGAAGGACAAGGTGATCGCCTCCGACGCCTCGGCCGCGCTGCGCCGGCTGCTGGTCGACTATCAGAGCCGCAAGGGGTCGCTCGAGCCCGCCTGGTTCGCCATCGGGGCGCCGCTGCGCGCAGATCCGGACTTCGTCGCGCTGGCCGACGAATCGCTGGAGGATCTGGCGCGCAATCGAACCTGGCTGGAATGGAAGGGACTGCGGCAGATTCGCGAGGTGTTCGGCGCGGCGCTCGACAGCATGCCGGAGATGGCCCACGTGGTCGCCATCGACACCCGCTACGTCGGCGAGGCGGCGCTGGCGACCTCGAACCGCGAGGTCTTCACGCTCACCGTGAAGTTCATGAATACCTACCTGCGCGCGGCGCTCAACGGCAAGGACGTGCGCACGGCCTACAACGTGCTCAACCAGTACCGCCAGCTGGCCGAGTCGCTGCTGTCGGCCTCGCCGGAGGCGAGCGACTGGGCGCTGGTGACGCTGGTGGAGATTGCCGGCCACTTCAAGTACTACGCCCGGCTGGCGCACAGCAACGGGATGGGCTTCGTGACCGAGACGGCGGCCTATGATCTTTGCGCGCTCTGCGAGGTGGCCAGCGCGCGGCACGCCTCCGCCCACGATCGGTTGCTGGCCATCTTCCTGGAGATCGATGAGCACGCCGGGGATCGATCGCTGCGCGGCGTGCGCAAGGCGCAGGCCAAGCTGGCGTCGTTCTATCTGGCCAGCGGCGAGACGGCGCGGGCGCAGACCATCTACGAGGACATGAAGAACGAATCGCCCGAGCGCCTGCGCTCGATCCGCGACGAGATGCTGGCCATCACCTCCAAGGACTTCTGGGAGGTGGTCGACCGCGGCACCAACTTCGACTACGTCTCCGACGCGCGCAAAGAGAAGCTGCGCGAGTTCTTCGCGAAGTTCACCGCGCTGGCAGTGCAGGCGGCCGGGTAACGCGACCGCCGCGCCATCATTTCAGCCGGATGGCAGCCGGCGCCACCGGCTGGTACGACAGGAACATGAACCCCTCGGCGCCCGAGCCGCCGGCCACGGCGATGGTCTTCTTGTCCGGCGAGACCGCCAGCCCCAGCGCCTGGCCGCCGATCGACCAGCTGCCCGAGGCAGCGAACTGACCGGTGCTGTCGCGGGTCCAGGACTTGACGTTCCCGCCCCAGTCGTCGCTGACGACGCTGTCGTTGTCGACCCAGACGACGTGGCTGATGTAGTTCACGGTGTGGGCGACGAAGGACTGGAGGAGGTTCCCGTTCGGGTCGAAGAACCGCAGCGTGCCGCCCGGGCCGGTCGCCACGATCTCCGTCCCGTCGGGTGAATAAGCAGCGTCGTTCATGTCCTCGCCGAAGTCGGCGAGCGAGAAGAGCGCGGAGCCATTCGAGGCGTTCCAGACGCCGCCGTTCGAGCTTTCGCCGGCGGTGACGATCCGGGTGCCGTCGGGCGAGAAGCGCGCGTTGTACGTCGTGTTGCTGGTCGCGATGCTGGTCAGCAGCGTTCCGTCCGCGACGTTCCAGATCTGAACCGGCGCCACCATACCGGCGGTCACCAGGCGCGCGCCGTCGGGCGAGAACTGGGCGGTGTAGGCATAGTTGCCGGTGGCGGGCGCGATCCCGTGCAAGAGGGCGCCCGTCGAAACGGTCCACAGCTTCACCATGTCGGCAGAGCTCGGCGGCCCCGAGACGACGCAGCCCACCGGCGACGGCGCGATCCCGGCCGTCGCCAGGACCGTCCCGTCGGGTGAGAACGCAACGCCATAGCTGCCTCCGCCGTGGCCGTAGAGCTCTTCCAGCAGGGCTCCATCGCTGAGGCGCCAGACGTGGATGTTGGGGCTCCCCGTCTCGGTCGCCGTCGCGATGAGCTGGCCGTCGGGGGAATAGGCGATCCCAGAGGTGAGCCCGCAGGCGTTCAGCGTCCCGGGTGTCGTGGAGATCGTCGGACAGGTCGCCACCGCGACGCCTGCGCCGCCAGTTCCGACGCCGGGCGTGCCGCCAGTTCCAGAGCAAGCGAGGCCGGTGCAGCCCGGCGCGCAGCTGCCGCCGCCAGTCGTGCCGCCCGTGGATCCTGCGTCCGGCTGCCCTGGGTGAAGGTCGCTCATCGTGGCCGAGCCGACCATGAGGTTCTGCGTGCAACTGACGAACGCGAAGAGCCCCAGAGCGGGGAGGCCCGCGAACAGCAGCACCGTCTGACGCGAGGAATGCGAACGTTTTGGATGCGAGCTCATTTTCGGCCTCCGACAGTAGATGGCGAGACGTCGTCCTCTTTATCAGTGGTTTTCCCGTCGACGGGCGCCGCCAGCATGCGCTGCATGCGGCCGAGATAGGTCGAGCGCGGGTGCTGCTCGGCGAACCGCGCGGCGCGCCGGCGCGCCTCGTCCCGGCGGCCGATCTCCCACAGCGCCGACACGGCGACCGCCTCGCGCTCCTGGCCGAGCAGGCCGTTCGGATAGCGCCGCTCGTGCTCGCGCACCAACGCCAGCGCGAGCTCGGGATCTTTCGGGAGCGCGCGCTGGGCCTCTCCCAACAACACCAGCTCCTCGTCGGCTTCGGAGGCGGCCTGCTCCGCGGTCGCTCGGAGAGGCGCCGGCGGTCTGGCCAGCGCGACGGCGCGCGGGCGCGGCGAGACCGCCACCGGTCCTGGGCGCAGCCGCTCGCTCCGGACGGGGGTGGGGATCGCGGGCGGCGCGAGCGGAGCTGGCGTGCCCCTCTCGTCGACGACCTTCGTCGGTGAAGGCATCGTCGGCGAAGGGGCCTGGCGCTCCGGCCGGAGCGCGCGCGTCCGATGCCAGGCCACCGTCGTCACCACGGCGACCGCGGAGGCGACGACCAGCGCCGTCGCGGCCCTCGTCAGGCCGATCGTCCGCCAGCCCGCGGATCCGGCCGTCGCCGAGGGCTTGGCCCCCGCTCTCGCAAGGTCCCCGGAGGCAGCGCCGCCGAAGAGGCTGGCGCCGAGGGCGCTCAGCTCGGCGTCCGTCGGCCCACGGCCCCGGGCCATCGTCAGACCGCGCTCGAGCCGGGAGCCCCGCGCGGCGGTGGAACGAAGGCGCTCGGGGTCGCTGGCGTTCTTCACTTCGTCTCCTCCGTTCCGTTCAGGTGCGCGCCCAGCATTTCGATCACCGTGCTCCGGGCGACGCGCAGCCGCGAATAGGCGGTCTGCAGGGGACAGCCGAGAGCGCGCGCGATCTCGTCCATCGGAAGCTCTTCGATCTCGTACAGCACGAAGACCTCGCGCTGCGGCGCCGGCAACCTGTCGAGCGCGGCCTCCAGTGCCACCAGTGCCTCCCGATCCGCGGCCCGCCCCTCGGGGGTGGTCCCCGTCGATCGCTCGGGTGGCTCGGCGCAGAGTCGTTCGTGTCGCCGATGCGCGCGCCGCCGGAAATCGGAGGCGACGCGCAGACAGATGCCGTAGACGAACGTCCGCAGCGGGCACCCCTCCGCGAGATCGCCGAGGCGGTCATGGAGAACCAGGAAGACCTGCTGACTGGCGTCGGGCACGTCCGCCTCGGCGACGCCGAGCCCCAGCAAAGATCGCCAGACGAAGCGCGCATGGTCGTCAAATGCCTTCCGGAATTCGGGTTCCACGCCGGACAGAGGCGCCTTCTTCGCGCCGTCCGACATACGAGGCAGGGACCTCGTACCCACATCTGGTGAATGGAGGGAGCGCGCCGGATTTATCATCGAAATGAGACCCCGATGAGGATCTGGCCAGAACCGGCCACCGGCCAGGTGGTGAAGATCTGTTGGACGTCACCGTTGGGATCCGTGTAGGCGATGCGATCGCGTTCCAATGGAACGAGCAGCTCGATCCCGACCGCGGTGTAGAGCGGGCCGACGAGCCGTTGGCGGAGCTGGGCGTGGGCGGTGACACCGACGGACCAGCGCTCCTCCGTGGTGGAGGGATCGAAACCGAACCCGACCGCCCGCAGCATGGCCAGCTCCGCCCCGCCGCAGAGACTCAGCGCGCGAGAGCCCCAAACGAGGTCGGGCCCGCAGCCGGCGACCTCAGCGGCCCCGCGTCGGAGGGTCGCTCCCCGGCTGGCGTCGATGAAGTCGTTCGCCTCCTCCGAGACGCTCGCGGCGACGAACAGTCCGCCTCCGCCGTCGTGCCGAAGGGCGACCGCCACCTCGCCCGCAACTCCCAGGCCTGGCAGGAGCCCGACGGCGAGCTTCGGGCCGAAGGCCAAGGAGATCGTCCAGCGCCGCGAGATCTGGTCGCCTTCCACCGCGACGACGGTCTCCGTCGGTTCGCGGCCGTCCACCTGGATCCGATTCGGGGGCGGGGGATTCTCGACGGCAGCCGGCGGCGCGGGCGCGTCTCGTCCGCCCGGTTGCAGGACCAGCGCTGCCATGAGCGCCAGCGTCTCCGTCAACGGTTGGCAGGCGTCTCCCGGGCGCTCGATCGTGCGGACGCCGTCGGGGGCGCCATCCCGGCTGTGGACGCGGATCTCGCCGCTCCAGTGGGGAGGCGGGCCAGGGAGGCGATCGACATGCGCGACGATGGAGAGATTCAGCTCGGCGGCGGCCAGGGCCGGGGCACGGCCGAGGCGTCTCTCCACCTCGGCCGCAAACTCAGAGGGATCGCCGCAACCGCCGGCGGGGTCCGAGCTCGACCACGCCAACCAGGCGGGCTCCGGTTCGATCGGATAGGTTGCCGGCGCCGACTGGCCGAGCAGCCAGACGCAGAGGGCGAGGGCGCGCGCGAGCATGAGCAAACACTCTATCGCGCGGCGTTCGCGTCGCGCCTACTGTGGGTTGGGAGCGGGCGCGATCGCCAGCTCGGCGACCTCCTCGGCGACGAGGGCGCGATTGTAGATGGCGATGTCGTCGAGCGCGCCGGTCAGCGGGAAGGTCGGCGACAGCTCCGCCGAGCGCGCGATGTCGAGAACCGTGCTCCCGGGAAGGATGGTCGCGCCGCCGGTCGGGACCGTGGTGGCGACGCCGTTCACGTACAGGGTCAGCGTCGCGCCGTCGCCGTCGACCACCCCGGCGAGGTGCGTCCAGACGCCCGGCACGACACAGGTGCAGGAGGCGGACACGTAACCCTGGGCCGCGTTGTTCGCGTAGCGAAAGACGTAGCTCTGCTGCCCCGACCCGAGCGTCGCGAAGAGCGCCCAGCCACCGCCGAGCGCCTCCGTGCTCAGGATGTTGGCGATCGGCGCCCCGAGCTCGCTGGCCTGGATCAGCACCCAGGCGGAGACGCTGTAGCTGGGGGTCGCGCGCGGCAACCCGCCGACGGTCACGTAGTCGACGCCAGAAAAGTGCATCGCCCCGGCGAACTCCCCGGGCACCCAGGTCCATCCGGGGCCGGTGGCGAACCCGGTCCGTCCGTTGCCCGAGCTGTCGTTGGCGACGTCGCCAACGCCCTCGTCGAATCTCCAGTGGGCCACCAGACCGTTGCCGAGGCTGACCGTGGGGAGGGTGGCGATCTCGATCGGTCCCGCCGTGCATCCGGCGGCGCCGCCGCCGGCCACACAGCAGGCCATGACCGGGAGCAGGAGGTGGCGATGCGCCCGCATGTCAGATTCCCCCCAACAGTGTAACGCTGCCGATCAACGACGGCCGCCCGGCACGCGCCACGTCGTTCCCGAAGAACTGCACGGCCGGGTACGGCTGCGCGAACAGGGCGTGCGCCTCGATGCCCAGCTCGAACTTGTGGCGGCGCAGCGGGACGCGCAGGCCGACGCCGATGTCGCCCGCCGCCGCCCAGCGCGCGCCGCTCACCGCCTCGAACGGCGCCGATTCGTGGCTGTCGGCGGCGAGTCGGAGCGTTCCAGCGCCGAGCGAGAGCAACGGCTCGATCCGCTTCCCGCGCCGGAAGCGCGTGATGACCTCGGCGAGCAGGATCGTCTGCGACAGGCCGACATATCCACCGGGCGTGTCGACGTGCGCCGCGGTCCCCAGCCCCGCGAAGCTGACCCGCGCGCAGAAACGCCGCCCGAGCGCCCGCTCGAGCCGGGCGACCGAGAGGATCACGTTCCAGGGACCATCCACGGCGTAGGCGGTCCCGCCGCCCGCCTCGACCGCCCAGGTCCAGTCGGCCTCCTCGAGCGTCGCGGTGGCCCAGCGCTCCACCGCCGGCGCGCTGGGCGGCGCGTTGTTGGCGGGCGGCGTGGTGATCGCCAGCTCGAGGAAGCTCGCGCGCAGGAGCTCGACAGCCCGCACGGCGAGCACCTCCGCCATGCGCGACTGGTCGGTCGCCGCGGCGTTCACCCGGCGCACGACCGTCTTGCCCGTCACCCGATCGATGACCCACAGCTCGGCGCTCCCAGGCTCGGCGCTGGCCACCACGGCGACCAGGGCGGTCGCCGCGCCGGCCGAGGCGGGGGAGAGCTTCTCCAGCGAGGCGCGCACGTCGGCCCCCAGGGCCAGCTCGACGACCTCCGCGTCGAATCCGGCCGCCACCAGCTCGCCCCGCAGCCGCACCAGCGCCTCGGTCACCGCCCCCGGCGCGGCGGGCGGCCGAACCAGGATCACCTTTGGTGGTGGTTGCGGCGCGGGCGCTGCTGCCGCTCGCGCGCCGCCAGACAACAAAGCGGCGAGCGCGACCACCGGAGCGAGAGGGCGGCGGCCGCGCGCGATCACCGCGCTTGATCGCGGAGCGCTTGCGCGGCGCCGGCGTAGCTGCCACGCGGGAAGCGACGGACGTACTCCTCGGCCACTGTCCGAGCCTGGGCGACGCCGTAGAGATCGCGCACCGCCACCATCTTGCGCCCCAGCGCCTCGGCGACGTAGGAGCCTCTCGGGGCCTCGTTGAGGTACCGGTCGTACCAGCGCAGGGCGTGGACCAGGCCGGCGCCGTCCTTCTCGTCGAGACGGCCAAGGAAGAAGGCGGCGTCCGCGGCGCGCGGGGAGCCCTGGAACCGGCGCCGTTGCGCGTCGAGCGCCCGTCGCGCGAGATCGTCCTGACGGCGGTAGCGGGCGGCGTCGGCCAGCGCCGCCAGATCGTCAGAGCTGGAGGCCTCGAGCGCCCGCGGCAGATCGTGCTCGGCCTCCGCAATGATGGTGGCGAAGTCTCCCGACGCCAGCGCGGACGGCCAGCTTCGTGTGGCGCGCGCCTGGCGCGTCGCGACTCGGATCGGCGCAGGGGCTGGAGCGACCGCGGCGGGTGGCGCCGGCGCCAAGAGGGGCGTCGCCGTCGCCGTCGCCAACACAGGCGGCGGTGCCACCTCCGCCACGGGCGCCGCGACTGTCGTGTCGGTCTCGGCGAGGTCGCCCTCATGATCGTCGATCCCGCGCAGCAGCACCCGAGACTGGCGCATCGCCACCGTCAGTCGCTGGCCCGCGCGCATGGCGATCGGCCCGCCGGTGACCGGCCCTTCGACCGACACCGAGCCGCGTTCGAGCCGCACGTCGAGCCGTCCGGTCGCCTCGTTCCAGGCGGCGCTGAAGACCGTTCCATGAACGTTGATGACGAAGGGACCGGCGTCGACGCGCCAGCGCGCGTGCGGCTTCGGCACGACGTTCACCGAGGCGGTCCCGTCGGCGATCGCCACGTGCGCCCCGCGCCCGTCGACCTCAGCCAACCGTCCCTTGGTGCCACGCGCCAGCGCGATGACGGTGCCGTCGGCGAAGCGCAACGCCGGTTCGACGTCGGCACGCGCCTCGATGCGCCCATCCGCCGCCAGCGCGCCCCCCTCCAGCCGGTAGGCGAGCGGCGGCCCGTTCTCGCTCCGGTGCAGCACCCGCGGAATGAGCACCACGGCAGCGAAGGCCGCCACCCCCGCGCCCGCGAGCGACAGAGACCAGACGATCCGCCGGCGCAGGGCCAGCCGCGCCCGCAAGGACTCTCGACCCCGCAGATGCTCGCTCGGCGTCAGCTGACCCAGGCTCCTGCGGGCCAGCGCCGCCAGCGCCGCGGCGCGCGGGCCGAGATCGGTGCCGTCGCGCTCGTCGCCGGTCACTTCGAGGGCCTCCGTTTGCCGACGGCCGGCCGCAGCTGCACGTCGGCATCGACCAGCTCGGAGAGACGCGTCGAGGCGTGTCGCAGCGTCCGCTTGACGGTCGCCAGCGAGATCTCCATCGCCTCGGCGATCTCCTCCAACGTCATCCCTTCCACATGCCGCAGCACCAGGACCAACCGCTCGCGCGTGGTGAGCAGATTGAGGAGGCTGTAGAGCCGCCTCAGCGCGTAGCGGTTGTCCACGTTCATGAACAACAGCTGATCGTCGGGGACCTCGCCCGTTTCGGAGAGCGTGAGCCAGCGGCGCGCGCGCCGGCGGCGCAGCTCCCACTTGACGATCCGGACCGCGAACGAAACGACGAAGCTGCGCAGCGCCTCGGGCTTGCGCAGCGAACGGATGCGCGAGAACAGCCGGTAGAAGATCTCCTGCGTGACGTCCTCGACCTCGGCGTCGGGGCCGAGCGCGCGGCTGACGATCCCGTGGACCAGAGGCGCGTAACGATCCCAGGCGAGCTCCGCGGCGCGGGCCTCTCCGTCGATCAGCGCGCGCGCGAGCTTCGCGTCCTCCGCTTCCTGTGATTCACCGGAAGGCGGTGTGACGAGGCGCAGCCGTCCCAGTCCCGAGGAGTGCATCATCTCGTTCGCCTCCGACATCCTACTCCCACCTTCACGGGAAGGGGTATCAATCACGGCGGGGCAGGTCACGCCGCGGCGCGGAAATCAGGTTTTGCAGCAGGGTCGGCGACCAGATACTCTTTGGCCATGCGTCCGGCGCGTGGTCTGGTCCGGTTGGTTGCGCCGCTCGCGATCGCGCTGGCGACGTCCGTCGGCGGCTTGACAGGGCAGCGGGTCGCGCAGGCAAGCTCGCTGGCGTCCAAAGGCTCGCCAGGCGCGGACGGCACCAGCGCGGCGGCCGGCTCCGACTCGGATGGCGCGAAGAAGAAGGCGCGCAGGCCGAGCAGCAAGAAGAGCGCCCCCAAGTCCAAGGCCGCGCCCGACACGAAGGTCACGCGCAACAAGTCGACGCACCTCGCGCGACAGAAGTCGGCGCGCACGCAGGCCGGCACCATCAACGAGAACGTGACCCTCACGCCGTTTCCCAGCCACGCCGGTGCGGCGAAGAAAGCGTTGGCCCAGAATCGCCGCGACCAGCTCAATGACGCCGAGAAGGCCGCGCGCAGCCCGGATCAGGCGGAGCGCTGGCAGACGGTGCTGTTTCACCTGCGCGACCTCGACGCGCGCGCCGACTCCGAAGGGTGCTTCTGGCGGTTGGTCTCCTATTACCGCCTCGGGCAGATCGAGCGGGCGCGCACCCTGCGCCAGGCTTGCGAGCTCGTGCCCAAGGACGCCGGGATCATCGAGGCCGAGGACGAGCAGGCGGAGCGCGCGCAGCCGGCCGGAACGCTCGCCGACAAGGAACAGGCACCGACGACAGCCGGAACCTTCGCCCCTTACACCGGCGACGGACCGGCCAAAGTCGACCGCTGACTAACTCGCGAAGCGGGGGAGACCGGCTTCGACGAAGCCTCTGACGGTATCGAAGAACTTCTGCAGCGGGATCGGCTTGCGCAGGAAGGCAGCGGCGCCGGCCGGACGCTCGCGGGCGACGGCGCTCAACACCACCACCGGGATCGGCGACAGCTTCGGATCGCTCTTCATCGATGCCAGAACCTGCGAGCCGTCGACGAGCGGCATCATCATGTCGAGCACGACCAGGTTGGGAAGATCCTCGAGCGGCGCGGCTGCGAGAAATTCCAGCGCCTGCTTTCCGTGACTGGCCGGAATGACGTCGTAGCCCTCAGCCTCCAAGAGGTCCTGCAGGATGTCCCTGATTTCGAGATCGTCCTCTACGAGCAGAACCGTCTTTTGCGCCATCGCCCCTCCACGTGAAAAAGCAACTTCCAGCGTGCGCGATCGCGTTTTGGGAATCAAGGCGGCATATGATCCGTATTCGCGCATACAGCCTGAAAATCGCCCCCTGACGGATCGTTTGGGGGCCGGATGAGCTCGTTCCCTGCTCATTCCGGACGTATCCCTAATGCCTGGATCGCGTATGATCACCGGCTCCCCGAAGGCCGCAAAGGAGACGCAAATGCGCAGAACTTTTGTTTTCGTC
>Ga0210388_10001689_pt1 | contig 17343 bp, 14 predicted proteins | sample IncBWC19OmetaG_FD_155485 | JGI IMG/M metagenome (GOLD analysis project Ga0210388, IMG submission 155485) | Forest soil microbial communities from Barre Woods Harvard Forest LTER site, Petersham, Massachusetts, United States - Inc-BW-C-19-O ... | reverse complement strand
GAAGGGGCGCTATGGCAACGCCGACAAGATGAACTTCGAAAAGCCGCTCACCCAGCTGGTGTGGGTCACCTCGCTGGTCTCGGTCGGCATGACCTACATCGTCTCGTACCTCCTGGTGCCGCGCCTCGGCCCGGTGGGCGACGACTCGCTCTGGTGGAAGCTCTCCACCATCATCACCTGCGGCACGCTGGCCGGCGCCATCATCCCCGAGGTGATCAAGGTCTTCACCTCGACCGAGTCCAAGCACGTCAAGGAGGTCGTCACCGCCTCGCGCGAGGGCGGCCCGTCGCTCAACATCCTGGCCGGCCTCACCGCCGGGAACTTCAGCGCCTACTGGATGGGCCTGGTCATCGTGGCGTTGATGGGGATCGGCTACGGCGTCAGCACGCTGGGTCTCGGCGAGATCATGAAGGCGCCGGCGGTGTTCGCTTTCGGCCTGGTGGCCTTCGGCTTCCTCGGCATGGGCCCGGTGACCATCGCCGTCGACTCTTACGGCCCCGTCACCGACAACGCGCAGTCGGTCTACGAGCTCTCGGTGATCGAGTCGATCCCGGGCATCAAAGAAGAGATCAAGAAGACCGAAGGGTGGGACGTCAACTTCGAGCGCGCCAAGCACCTCCTCGAGGAGAACGACGGCGCCGGCAACACCTTCAAGGCCACCGCCAAACCGGTGTTGATCGGGACCGCCGTCGTCGGCGCCACCACCATGACCTTCTCGATCATCATGGGCCTGACCCAGGGCCTCACCGCCGACCTCGACAAGCTGTCGCTGCTCCACCCGCCCTTCTTGCTCGGCCTCATCATGGGCGGCGCGGTGATCTACTGGTTCACCGGCGCCTCGACCCAGGCGGTCAGCACCGGCGCCTACCGGGCCGTCGAGTTCATCAAGCGGAACATCAAGCTCGATTCGAGCGTGGCGAAGGCCTCGATCGCCGACAGCAAGAAGGTGGTCGAGATCTGCACCCAGTACGCGCAAAAGGGGATGTTCAACATCTTCCTGACCGTCTTCTTCAGCACGCTGGCCTTCGCCTGCCTGGAGCCGTTCTTCTTCATCGGCTACCTGATCTCGATCGCCCTCTTCGGCCTCTACCAGGCGATCTTCATGGCCAACGCGGGCGGCGCCTGGGACAACGCCAAGAAGATCGTCGAGGTCGAGCTGAAGGAGAAGGGGACCGCGCTGCACGCGGCGACCGTCGTCGGCGACACCGTCGGCGACCCCTTCAAGGACACCTCCTCGGTGGCCATGAATCCGGTCATCAAGTTCACCACGCTGTTCGGCCTCTTGGCCGTCGAGCTGGCGGTGGGGATGAGCCGCACCACCAGCCTGGCGCTCTCCGCCGTGTTCCTGGCCATCTCGATCGTCTTCGTCTGGCGATCGTTCTACGGAATGCGCATCGGGAGCGTCAGCGACGAAGCGGCCGTCGCCAAGGTCGCCGAAGGGGCTTGATCGAAGGGGCCCCATCGAAGGGCCGCCTGGCCGCCAGACCCGCTGACGCTAGGCGCGGGATCGCACGAACCGGACCGCCGGAAGTACGAACGGGATCGCGGCGGCCACCAGGAAGCAGACCGCCAGGTCGGGCCCCGCGAGAGCGGGAAACCCGACAGCTGGGATCGTCGTAGAGGCCAGCAGACCGCCGCTGAGCAGCGTGACGACGGCCGCCGAACCGACCGCCATCCATCCCCAGGTCCGCATCCGCACGAGGCCGCCGAGGCCCGTGGCCACCAGCGCCAAGGCCACCAACGACAGCAGCATCCCCTGCCCCGGCTCCTTGGGCGCCAACGCCCAGAGGATCACGCTCGGCAACGACGCGGCCGAGCGGGTGATGGTCTTGCGCAGCCGGGCGACGCCAAAGTCGTCCATCTTGTATCGCTGGCGCCAACCCTCTTGGAGGTCATAGCGCGCCGCCATCGACTTTCCGGCCAGCGGCAGGACGATCGCCGCGTGAAACAGACCGTAGATCACCAGCCCTGGATCCCAACCGAGGTTCGAGATCGCGACGATGGCCACCATGATCCCGGACCAGCCGAGCCCGGTGGCGAACCAGCGTCCCCAGAACCACTCGGCCACCACCGCGAAAAAGGCGACCAGATAGCAGGCGGCCAGCGCCACGAACGGGGCTTGCCATCCTGGCACCGGCACGGTCAACGCGATGAAAAGGAAGACGATCGCGAAGAAGCTGAGCGACAGCGCCGCAATGGCCCGCCTGACGCGCTCGAATCCCAGCGCCCCCAACTTCTCGGAAAGTGCCCCAGCCGTGGACGACAAGTTCAAAGGCATGGCCTTATTATAACGACGAGATGAGCAATCCGCACCAGGCCCCCCCAGCGGTCCCCCGGGCCCCCCGGGCTCCAGTTGACGGCAGGTCCCCCGGGGACCCCCTGGACCGGTTTCCTTCGACCCCATTGCAGTCCGCCTCCGGGCGTGAGAAATAGACCGACCGTGGACGACGCCCCCACCCTGGAGCAACTCAAGGCCGAGCTGACCGACGTCACGTTGCAGGTGCACCTGGCGGAGGAGCGCAAGGACGAACGCGATCTGGTCACGGCGGCCCATGCCGGCGTGGAACGATTGTCGCAGCGTTACCGCGCGCTCATCGCCTCACTGTCGCCGGGAGAACAGCTCAGCGTGGAGCGCGCGCTCGGACGGCGCGTCGTCGACCTCAAGCGGCTGGCGTCGCTGCTCCCGAAGGTCCCCGGCGCCTCCACGGGGAGCACGCCGGATCGCGCGGCTGGTGGCGGTGCTCCGGAGGGTCGCCGGATCACCGGCGTCTCCTGGACGCATGAACGCGGCGCGCCCAAGGCGGCGCTGGGTGTCGGCGCCGACGTCGAATCCTGGTGCGGCCGCTGCGGCGAGCTCACCACCCACAGCATCGTGGCGATGGTCGGCAGCGACCCGAAGCAGGTCCTCTGCCAGGTCTGCGGCTCTCGCCATTCGCATCGGACCGCCGCCGCCCGTCGAACGGCGACCGGCGCCAGCCCGACCAGCGGCGGGGAGACCGAGGAGCGCGGGCGGCCCGTCGATCCCGAGGCCAAGCGCAAAGCGGCCGAGCTGCGCGCCCTCGGCGAAGAAGTCGCCGCCTCCACCGAGGTCCGCCTCTTCGACCCGAGGGAGCGCTACAAGGCGGGGGAGATCATCTCCCACCCCGAGTACGGTCGCGGCAAGATCCAGAACGTATTGCGCTCGAGCCTGCTCGTCCGCTTCTCGGTCGGCGGCCTCAAGTCGCTGATGCTGCGCTAGCAGGAGCGAAGCCGCGGCGCAACGCGCCGAAGCGGAGCGCTTCGATCTCGTTTGGTGAAGGCCGCTCTAACTGCCGCCGAGGGCGTCGAGCTCTTCGAGGAAGCGCTTCAATAAACCGTCGACCATGAGGTTGCGGCTGGGGCCGTCGTAGCGGCCGGCGCGGTAGCCGCCCTGGGTCTCCTCGAACTTGGTGCGCGTCTCGGCGATGAGGCTCTTGCACGCCCCGACCTTGTCGGTGATCTCCTTGCGGTTCTTCAGGACGTAGCCGCCGAGCGACATGGCCGCGGCGCCGGTGAGGATCACCCCCAGCGGACCGGAGAGCGCATAGCGCAGGCCAAGCCGCAGCGCGACCACGCCGGCGGCCCCCAGCGCCGCCTTCTTGAGACCGCTGCCGTCCCGGATCGAGTCGGCCGCCATCGACGTCGCCTGTCCCGAAGCGATCACCAGCGCGATGAAGGTCCCTCGGCGACTCTTCCAGCCCCGATCGTAGTAGTCCTTGATGACCTGCTTGAGAAACGCGTCGTAGTCGTCGAAGACCTCGGGGCCGAGGTCCACCTGCTTGGTCTTGCCTTCAGCCTCGGTCGCCATTGGCGCCTCCGTCGATGGGTGTGTCTGGATCGTACCATGCCCGTAGAGGAGACTACGGGGCGATGAAGGCGGCGGCATGGGCGCTCGCGCTGGGGCTCGCGTTCGGGCCGGCCGGCTGGGCCTCCTCGGCCCGCGCGCGGCGGCCCGCGATCCCGGAACTGGCCCGCACCGCCCCTGCTCTGCGCGCCGGCCGCTACGAGGACGCGCTCCGCCTCTGTCACCGGCGCCTCGCCCGCGCGCCGGACGACCTTGCCGAGACGATCCTCTGCGCGCGAGCAGAGACGGCGACCGGGCTCTTCCCAGAGGCGCGGCAGCGGCTCGAGACGGCGGTGGCGGCCCACCCCGGCGCTCTTCCGCTGCGCGATGCGCTCATGCGCCTCTACGAAGCGACCGGGGATCGCGCGGCCTGGAAGCCGCTCGTCGACGCCAGCTACGCCGACTGGAACGGCGGTCAGGTCGATCGGACCAAGCCGGACGATCTGAGGGCGATCGCCACCGCGGTTCGCCTCGACGAAAATTGGAAGGACGCCAACGACGTCTTGCGCGACGCCGTTCGGGCCGATCGCAAGGAGATCGGGGCCAACCTCGACTGGGGGACGTTGCTGCTCACCAAGCACAACGCCCCCGACGCCGAGACCTCGTTCCGCGAGGTGCTGAAGGTCGATCCCGACAACCCCGACGCGCACGTCGGGCTCGCGCGGGCCGCGCTCGACGATCGTTACGACGCGCCGGCGGCGCGTGACCAGATCGCGCACGCCCTGGCGGTGAACCCGGCCCACGCCGGCGCGCTCGCCCTGCGCGCCGAGCTGGCGCTGGACGCCGAGGACTTTCCGGCGGCGCGGGCCGACGTGGCGGCCATCCGTCGAACCAACCCGCGCGATCCGGGCGCCGCCCGGGTCGAGGCCGCGGCGGCCCTCCTGCTCGACGATCGCGCGGGGTTCGCGCGCGCCCGCGACGTCGATCTCGCGGTCCACCCGCGCGACGGCGGGTTCTTTGCCTTCGTGGCCGAGGCGCTCTCGCGCCAGCGCCGCTACGAGGAGGCGCGCCTGGTCGCGGCCGACGGTGTGGCCGCCGATCCCGACGACGCCGGCTGCCTCTCGGTCCTGGCCACGACCTTGCTGCGCCTCGGGGACGAGACCGCCGGCCTCGACACCCTCCGGCGGGCCTGGAAGCGCGACCCCTACAACCTGCGGACCTACAACCTGCTCGATCTCTACGAGAAGGTGATCCCCGCCCGCTACGTGACGGTCGGCAGCGCGCACCTGCGCTTTCGGGTCGAACCGGCGGCCCGCACCGCCATCACCGAGGTGGTGGCGCCCTTTCTCGAGGAGCGCTACCGCGCCGACGTCGCCCGCTATGGGTTCGAGCCGAAGGGACCGATCACCTTCGAGCTCTACGGCGATCCGCGCCACTTCGCGGTGCGCACGGTCGGCCTGCCAGCCATCGGCGTCTCCGGCGTCTGCTTCGGGCGGATCATCACCTCGCAGGCGCCGACCAACCACGCCTTCAACTGGGGGATGGTGCTGACCCACGAGCTGGCGCACGTCTTCGCCATCGAGCTGTCACACCAGCGGGTGCCGCGCTGGTTCACCGAGGGGCTCTCGGAGGTGGAGACCGGGCGGGTGCGGCCCGAGTGGATCCGGCACGACGACGTCCCGCTCTACGGCGCCTTGAAGCGGGGCGATCTGCCGTCGCTGGCCGATCTGTCGAACGCCTTCGTCAACGCGCGCAACGGCGACGAGGCCACCCGCGCCTATGCCCAGGCGGCGCTGGCGGTCGATTTTCTCGAGCGGCGATTCGGCTTCGCGGCGATCCGAAGGGCGCTCGTCGCCTATGGACAGGGTGAGCGCGGTGGGGCGGTGCTGGAGAAGATCACCGGGATGTCGACCGCGGCGCTCGACGCCGCCTTCCGCGCCGACCTGGCGCAAAAGCTCGGCCGCTACGACGCGCAGTACCTGCCGACCGAGTCGCTGCGGGGACCGCCGGCCGCGGCGGCGCGCGCCGCGCACGACGAGGCTGCGCGCGGGATCGCCGCGCTCGGGGCCGGCGATCTCGAGGGCGCCCGCCGCGCGCTCGAGCGGGCGCGCGCCCTCCCCCACCCCTCGCTCGACGACGAGGCCGACACGCTGTTTCTGTCCGGCGAGATCGCGCTCGCCCGCCGCGACGCCGACGCCGCGATCGCCGCGCTCCGGGGCCTCCTCAGCCTGGGACCCTCACCGCGCGACGGCTACGACGTCCAGGTCCGCCTGGGGCTGGCCGAGATCCACCGCAAGGATCTGCTCGCCGCGGAGGCGCACCTGAGACGCGCAGTCGACTTCGTTCCCACGCGGGTCGAGCCCCGGGCGCTCTTGGCAGAGCTCTATGGTGACCAGCAACGCGAGCCCGATCGGCTGGCCGCGCTCGAGGGGGCGCTGCGGCTCGACCCGATGAACGACGCGGTCGCCAAGGAGGTCGTGGTCGCCGAGGCGCGCGCCGGGCACCCGGCCCGCGTCGTCGAGTACGGACCGATCGCCATCTTCATCGACCCGGCCGACGCCGATCTGCACGCGGCGCTAGGCCGCGCCCTCGCCGCGACCGGTCAGAGCGCCGCCGCCGCTGCCGCCCTCGAGCGCGCGCTCATCTTCCAGCCGGCCGATCCGGCCGCCCTGCACCTGACGCTCGCCGCCCTCTACGACACGCTCGGGGAGCGCAGCCGCGCCACCGCCCACCGCGACGCCGCCCGCCGCTGAGGCCCCAGCCCCGACGCCATGCCCGCTCGCCGTTCGGATCGGAAAGGCCAGCGTGAAGGTCGTCCCCCGCCCGGGCACGCTCTCGACGTCGATCTGGCCGCCGTGGTCGACGACGATCTGCTGCACCAGCGCCAGCCCCAAACCCGTCCCCTGCGCCTTGGTCGAGAAGAACGGATCGAAGATCTTCCCCAGGTCACGCTGGTCGATCCCGCCCCCCGAGTCGGAGACGCGCACCAGGAGACGGCCCGACGGACGGTCGTGGGCGACCGAGATCGCGAGCCGCTTGGTCGGCGCCGACGCCAGCGCCTCGCGCGCGTTGCGAACCAGGTTGATGAGCGCTTGCCGCAGCTGCGCCTCGTCGGCGGGCAGCTCGGGCAGCTCCGGCGCGATGTCGACGTCGAGCGTGATCCCCTCCTGGGCGATCTCTCCGCGCGCCATCGCCACCACCGAGGCCACGAGGCCTCCCAGATCCTCGCCCTCCAGGTTCGGGCGCGGCAACCGGGTGAATCGCAGATAGGTCTCGGTGATCTCCGTCAGGCGATCCACCTCGCCGATGATCGAGGCGACCATCCGGCGCGCCTCGTCGGCCTCCGCCGACAGCTCGTCGCCCAGGAGCTCCGCGTTGAGGCCAATCGACGACAGCGGATTGCGCACCTCGTGCGCGATCTGCGCCGCCATACGGCCCACCGTCGCCAGCCGCTCCGAACGGATCAACCGCTGCTCGCGCTCCTGGATGGCGTCGGCCATGGCGTCGAACTCACGCGCCAAGTCGCCGATCTCGTCGTGCGAGGTCACGCCCGTCCGCTGGGTGTACTCCCCCTCCGCGACCTGGCGCGCGCGCCGTCGCAGGACCCCGAGGGGGCGCAACGTGCGCAGCGTGAAGAGAAAGACCGCCAGCGCCACCGCCAGCCCCGCCGCGCCCAGCATGATCGCCACCGACAGCGCCGTCTCCTCGTCGTCGGAGAGCCGCTGGGCGATCTGACCGCTGGCGCCGCGCAGCGGCTGGCGCATCCGGTTGAGGCCGTGGACCAGCGTCGCGAAGTGGCTCTCGAACTCGGAGCGGGCGTGCGGCTCGACGGCCGCCTCGGCCCCGCCGAGCTCCGCCGCCAGCGCGTCGAGCTGGCGCCCCAGCGCCGCGATCTGGCGCCGGCGCAGATCGAAGTCGGCGCGACTCGGCGAGGTGGGCGCCTTCTCCAGATAGCGATCGATCGCCCCCACGGAGTCGTCGATGTGCTTCCGCGCGGTCCGCAGCGCCAGCGGCAGGTTCGGATCGAGCCGGTCGCCCGCCCGCCCCAGCGACGGGGCGAAATCGTTGAGCGACTTCCAGGCCGCGTCGACGGCCCCCTGCAACTCCAGGTACGCCTCGTTGGCGACGACCCCCTGCCGCGCCCGGTGCACCGACAACAGCGTGAAGGTGGCATAACCGGCGAACGCCAGCAGCAGGACCCCGAAGGCGAGCCCGATCTTGCCGAAAACGCCCAACCGCATGCGAATTCACGCTAGCACGCCCGAGGCCCGTCCGAAATTCAGCGACGGCTCTCACCGGCGCGCCGCGCCGAAATGTGGCGGTCGGCAATTGACAGCGCGTAAGCATGCGGAAAAAATGGCGTCCGCATGAGCTCACGGGGCCTCGGCACTCTCGTTGTTCTGCTGGCCTCAGCGTGGGCCTGGCCAGCCTCCCGGGTGGCCGCGGCCGAAGCAGCGACCCCCACAGCGGTCCTGGGATTCGAGCCCCTAGAAGGCGTGCCCGACACGCTGGCGGCCGATATCACCGATGCACTGCGCCAGCGGGTGGCCGCCACCAAGGAATTTCAGCTGCTGCAAGGGAAGGATCTGGTCGAGGTGAAGCTGATCTTCGCCTGCTCCGACGAGGCCCCCGCCTGCCTTTCACAGGCCGGCAAGAGCCTGGGGGCGTCCAAGCTGATCTTCGGCAACGTCAAGAAGACGGGGAGCGACTTCATGGTCACCCTCAAGCTTCTGGACGTCAGCCGCGCGGTCGTCGAGAGCTTCACGACCGATACGGTCCCCGGGGGCCGCGCCAACGCGACCGCCCTGCGGCAGCTGGCGCCCATCTGGCTGGCCAAGCTGAGCGGACGAGGGAACGGGACGATCACCGTGCGCGCCAACTTCGTCGGCGCGGCGGTGAGCCTGGATGGAACCCGCGTCGGCGTCACCGGGACAGCGCCGGTGGTGGTCTCCGACGTCTCGCCCGGCAAGCACGAGGTCTCCGTCGAGAAGAGCGGCTACACGACCACCAAGCAGGAGTTCACGCTGGCGGCTGGCCAGAGCCTGCCGCTGACGCTCGATCTGAGCCCCGTCTCGGTCGAGGTCCCGAAGCCCGAGGGACAGGGCGAGGCGCATGGCGCCCAGCTGGCGGGCGGGTCGCAGCCCGGCGAGAGCGAGGCGAGCAACTCCCACCAGGGGGCCCGCGTGGGCTTCTGGGTGGCGGTCGTCGGAACGGCAGCCGCCGGCGGATTGGCGGTGAAGTACGGCTTGAACGTGCGCGATGTCAACAACCAGCTCGACCAGTACCGCCGCTTCACCTGCAGCACGGGTGTCTGCGACAGCCAGGGGAACCCCTCGCAGCCGCTCACCTCCTCCCAGAAGAGCTCCGTCAGCACCCTGACGGACCAGGGGAACAAGGACGAGACGCTGCAGTGGGTCTTCGTGGGGGTCGGAGGAGCCTTCGCGGTGGCCGGCGGATACCTTCTCTACAAGGGCTACCTGGCCGCGGAAGGCACCGAAAGTGGCAATCAAAGTGCGTCCAATCACGGACTTCGCATCTTCCCCACCGCGACCGCCTCTGCCCGGGGCATCGCAGCGGAGTTCGATTTTTAGCCCCGTTCGTTTTACAATTGGCCCGCCTTGGTGCGTCTAGCTTGTTGAGGGGAACCAGAGTTTGAGCGCGACCGCGAGCCTGATTAACCAGACGATCGGCAACTACCGGGTCAGCCGACTGCTCGGCGAGGGCGGTATGGGCGTGGTGTATCTGGCCCAGCACCCGGTCATCGGACGCAAGGTCGCCATCAAGCTGCTGCACGTCGCGCTGGCGCGCGATCAGGACATCGTCTCGCGGTTCTTCAACGAGGCGCGCGCGATCCACATGATCGCGCACGCCAACATCGTCGAGATCCTCGACTTCGGGCAGACCACCGACGGCCAGCCCTATTTCATCATGGAATTCCTGGAGGGCGAGGCGCTGAGCGAAGCCGTCGCCCGGGGGCCCATGACGCCCGAAGAGGTCGAGGCGATCGGCGTCCAGATGTGCAAGGCGCTCTGGGCGGCGCACGCCAAGGGGATCGTCCACCGCGATCTCAAGCCGCACAACGTGCAGCTGGTCCCCCGTCCCGAGGGGACCCCGCTGGTGAAGATCCTCGACTTCGGCGTGGCCAAGATCCTCGCCTCGCCGGATGGCGCGCAGTCGGTGAAGACCCGCACCGGCTCTCTCATGGGGACGCCGCTCTACATGTCGCCGGAGCAGTGCAAGGGGGCCGGCACGCTCGATCACCGCACGGACATCTACTCGCTCGGCGTGATGCTGTTCGAGATGCTGGCCGGCCGGCCGCCCTTCGTGGCGGAAGGGGTCGGCGAGCTGTTCGCCAAGCACATGCTGGAAGAGGCCCCTCAGCTCACCGAGTTCGCCCCCAACACGCCGCCGCACATGGCTGCGGCCGTCATGAAGGCGCTCTGCAAGGAGCCGCGCGATCGGTTCCAGAGCATGGACGAATTCCGCAAGGCGCTCGTCGGCGAGGTGAAGCTGGTCAGCGCGCCCGTGCGATCGACGGCCGCCCGCCCCGCCTCGGGCGTGGCCACGCAGACCCTGTCGCCCAAGACCTCGACCACTCTGTCGTCAGCCTCGTCGGAGATGGACGACGCCCTCACGCCGGCCAGCGGCCGCAACTGGAAGATCATGGCCGCGATCGGCACCGTCGCCGCGGTCGCCGGGGTCGGCCTACTTTTCTTGCCCAAGAGCCACGACAAGCCGGCGAGCAGCCCACAGGCCGCCATCAACTCGCCCGCGGCCGCGCCGCCGGTGGTGGCACCCCCGCCGCCGGTTGCGCCTCTAGCCAAGACGGTCACCCTGCGCTTCGAGGCCGAGCCTTCCGGGGCCCACGTCTTCGCGATGAAGGACGGCAAGGATGGGACGAAGGACGGAAAAGATCTGGGCGAGAGCCCCGTCGAGCTGCAGCTCCCCAAGGGGGCGCAACCCTCCGACTACCTGTTCCGGCTGGCGGGCTACCGCGAGGTCGCGCTGAGCGCGAAGCCGAACGCCGACCGCACCCTGCATGTCTCGCTGGAGAAGCTGCCCGCGCCGACGGTCACGGCCAGCGACGCGAGCAAGCACCACGCGGCGGCCCACCACGGCGGCGCCGCCAAGCACGCGAAGAGCCCCGTCGACGAAGACGGCCTCGCGACTCCGTCCTTTTAGGCGGGGACTCAGTCCTCGTTTTCTGACGGCGGCGGAGGGTCCGCGGAAGACGACAAGGGGGACGGAGCAGGAAGCGCGCGGCGGTGGCGCTGGGTGAGGAGATCCAGGAAGCGCTCGGGCGCCAGCGACACCCGGCTGCGGCTCTCCAGGTAACGGCGGCGCTCGAGCGCGAAGATGCCCCCCGCCGCCACGCCGCCGCCCGCCAGCGCGACGATGTCGTAGACCGCGGAGCCGGGCGCCATCAAGGCGCCGCCCACACCGAACAGCAGGAAGGCCATCGCCGCACGCAGCCCCATCTGACTGAACCGCTCACGGCGCATATCGGAGAGATCGATGTTGAAGGTGACGGCGGTCTCGCGGCCATCGTCCCCCTCTTGCGACAGGATGGTCTCCACGCGCGTCACCAGCGCGAAGGCGTAGCGCTTCGAGAAGTCGAGCGAGCGGACGAGGCCAGGCCACAGCCCCTGCGCGCGTTCCCACTCGACGCGATCACCGTGGTGCCGGCGCACGGTCATCAGCTGCTCGCGCAAGAATCGATCGACGGCGCGGCGCACGGTTTCGATCGGCGCGTCCACGACGCGGCTGACGACCACCCGGCTCGCGCCGAGCGCGCGGGTGAGGGCCCCCTGCTCTTCCGGCTCGATCGGCGCCCCCCGCCGCATCTCGGCCAGAGCCTGTTCGACCGCCGGGCGTCCGAGCCCCGCCTCCTCGCCGAGGCGCACCAGCTCACCGATGCTGAGCGACTCGGCGCTGGACCGATCGGGCGTCCCGGGCGGCTGCGTGTCGATCTCGGCTGCCCGGCGCAGAACGAAGTCGACCTCTGCGCGCGAGAGCTTGTCCGACACGACGATCGATTATAGCCACAAGCAGGCTTCCGTGCGGCTACGGATCGGCGCCTATGTCAGCGTCCCCAGCTCTGGCAGGAAGGACACGCGGCCGAAACGCGAGCCGCATGATCCACTCGTAGAGCCTGTCGGGGACGAACGGGCGCAGCCGGGCCGAAAAGGAGGTTGGGCCGACCGGCCAGCGCAGCCGCGGATCGGCGGCGGTCGCCGCCCGCTCGATGGCGTCGATGACGGGCGTCAGATCCTTGGCCCGCGCCAGCCCCGCCGACTGGCGGCGGTAGGCGGCCACCAGGCCCGCATACGGCCCGTCCGCGTAGCTGGCCGCGGCGAACTGCTCGTTGGCGTGCAGCGAGGTGGCGAAGGGCCCCGGCTCCACCAGCGCGACCCGCACGCCGAACGGCGCCAGCTCGAGACGCCAGGCTTCGATCATCCCCTCGAGCGCCCACTTCGAAGCGTGGTACGGGCCGGCGATGGGCACCACGACGCGCCCCGAGATCGACCCCACGGTGACGATCGCACCGGCGCGGCGCGCGCGCATCCCCGGAAGGACCGCCCGGGTCACGCGATGGACGCCGATCACGTTGGTCTCGAGCTGGGCGCGCAGCTCGTCGGGCGACGTCTCCTCGAGCGGGCCCCAGGCATAGTAACCGGCGTTGTTGACGAGCGCGTCGAGCCGCCCGTCCGTCTCGCGCAAGATCTCGCCGACCGCCGCGGCGACCGAATCGTCGCGGGTCACGTCCAGCACCGGGGTGGTCAGCTTCCACCCCTTCTCGGCGGCCAGCGCCAGCAAGGGCACACCGGCCACCTGGCGCCGCATGCTGGCGAACACGCGCCAGCCGCGCGCCGCGAAGCGCTCGGCGGCGGCGCGCCCGATGCCGGACGAGCTGCCCGTGATGAGAACAGTCTTCAGCACTGTCCCCGTATCTCACCCGCTGATGCCATGGGTCAGCTTCGCAAAAGAAACGCCAGCAGCGCCGTCGAAAGACCTCCCCAGGCGGCGCTCCCCAGAATCCACCAGACGGACGAGCGGCGGGCCAGCCGCGCCAGCATCCGCAGGCCGATCGCCACGTCCGCGGTCGAGAACACCACCAGCGCTGCCATCCAGGTGACGCTCAGTTGAGCGTGACGGTCGGGGGCGCGCGCGTAGGCCAACGCCCCGATGAGAAACACCGATCCCAGCAGCACCTGGATGATGGCCCGCTTGCGGGCCCGCCCACGAAGCCGCGCGGCCCGCACCTGTCGGAGGGTCAGCCGATCCTCGAGGGCCATCGCCCTAGTATGGCATCGAGTAGCCGGTCTGGAGCACGTGGGCGTCGCCGAAGGCGTCGTTTTGAAAGTAGCGACCGTAGGAGATCTCGAACGTCCCGGCGGCGAACCAGCGAAAGAAGGGGATCGATTCCCACGAGGTGGCGTCCCAGATCAGCTTCACCTCCGGGTACTCCGTGCGGACGGGGCCGATCGTCGGATCGGACGAGGCGTACGACGCTGACACGGACGTCGACATCGCCGTGCAGCCGGGGTTGCCCGGGAAGTCGCACCAGAAGGCGGGAGGCTGCTGGAAGTACTGGCGATAGAGAAAACGCACCTCCAGGTCGCGGCTCAAGCGGTGATAGATGCGCCCCTCGATCGTGTGGGCGCTCAGCCCCCAGGGATCAGCGCTCACACCGGCCGGAAGCGCGGCCGGGTAGAAGTCGCGGTAGTAGCGGTACTGGACCTGGAGGCCGGTCTCGATCGTTGGAAAATAGTACGCGCCCCGGACAGAGACCGCGGTCCGCAGGCGCTGGTCGGGGAAGACATCAGGCCCTATGCCCGCCACCTGGCGATAGGGGTTGGCGAGAAAGCCGTTGAGGTAGGCGCCGTCGACATTGATTTGAGCGACGGCGACAGGTGAGAGGACCTGGGTGTAACCGAGGCCGCCGAACGCCGAGTCGAGCGGGCACGAAAATCCGTCGGCCGAGCGGCAACTCGGCGTGCGGGTGCGAAATCCAACTGTGTCCAAGCTCAGTCCACCGAAGGCGCCGACCGTCGCCGTGTTGCCCCAGAAGGTGTGGCTCAGAGAGGCCCACCAGGCGTGCGACCAGTAGTCGGACTCGGCGCTGTACTTGTAGCTCACAGTGGCGTGGGTCCGGTCCCAGGTCTTGCCGACGGTGAGCCCGACCTCGTTGCGGATCTCGGTGAAGATGCTGTCGGCCGTCGTGGCTCCCGTGGCGGCGGCAGAGGCGGAGGTGATCGCATCGACCAGATAGTGCGCCGTGATGTCGAAGCCGTTCGGCAGATCCTTGGTGATCTCGACGACCGGCTGAATGACGCGCGTCGAGGGCTCCCGATAATAGGCGCCGCGGATGGTGACCTGGTCCTCCGCGCGCACGGTCGACCGCAAGAGCAGCGCCCCCGACAGAGCAAGCAGACAGAGCGCGGCGTGCTTCAATTGCAGCCGCAGCCGCCGCCGGGTTGACCGAAGCCCAGGTCCGCCCCTTCGCGCGCACCATACCAGTGTTGCCGGAAGCGATCCTCGAGCGGATCGGCGTCGAAGCGGAGCGCGCGCCGGGCCAGATACTCGCGCTGCCAGGGCTGAACCGGCGGCGGAGGCGGATGGGCGCAACCGGCGACGCCCGCGGCGGCCAGCGCGGCCACCACCAACAAGCGAAGGCGACCTGAGGAAGCCATGCCCGAGCTTTTATCACGACCGCCCACGTCCACGAATGCCCGTGCGCACGCTAGACTGCGGCGCGTGACGACCGACATCAGCTATCTCGTGCTCGACATCGAGACCATCCCAGACCGCGAGCTGTGGGACCCACCTGAGCCGGCGGGCGTCCCGGGCGCCAACGACCGGCCGTTCCCGCCGCTCTACGCCTGCCGGCCGGTGGTCCTCGGGGTGATGTGGCTGGACGCCACGCTGGCGGTCAAGCGGATCGGCACCATCGGCGAGTCGAAGGACGAGGCCGGCATGATGGCCGACTTCGCCGAGTTCATGACCAAGTACCGCCCGCAGGTGATCACCTGGAACGGACGTGGCTTCGACCTGCCGGTGCTGGCGCTGCGGGCGCTGCGCTTCGGCCTCGACTTCCGCTGGTACTACCGTGGCGAAGGCTATCGCTATCGGTTCAGCGAGGAGGGGCACCTCGATCTGTGCGACGTGATCTCCGACCACGGCGCGGCGAAGATGACCTCGCTCGACGGCGCGGCCCGGGTCATCGGGCTGCCGGGCAAGGACGGCGTCGACGGCAGCCAGGTCGAGGGGCTGTTTCACGCCGGGCAGATCGAGGCCCTGCGGCGCTACTGTCTGTCGGACGTGGCGCAGACGGCGTTTCTGTTTCTGCGCTACCGGCTGGTGGCGGGGGATCTCGACCGCGACGGCTACCGGCACGCTGCGGCGGGCCTGCTGGCTGCCTGCGAGTCCGATGGGCGGTTCGGCAAGCTGCTCGACGGCGTCAACCGACAACGGCTGCTGCTCGGTGACTGAGGCGCAACGGGTGTCGTCGGCGTCGGGGCTGCCGCCGTTGCCGCGGGCGTTCTATGCGCGGCCGACGGTCGAGGTCGCGCACGCGCTGCTCGGCAAGCTGCTGGTGCGGCATCCGCCCGGCAAGATCGGTGCGCCGCGGGTGGCGCGCATCGTCGAGGTCGAAGCCTATCTGGGCGTGCGGGACGCCGCCTCGCACGCCCGCTGGGGCCCCACCCCGCGCGCGGCAATCATGTTCGGGCCGCCCGGGTTCCTTTACGTCTATCTGATCTACGGAATGCACAACTGCATGAACGTCGTCACCGAGACCGACGGTGTCGCGGGCGCGGTGCTGCTGCGGGCAGCGGCGCCGGTCGCCGGGGTGCCCGATCTCAAACGCCCCCTCACCGGGCCGGGCAAGCTGTGCGCCGGCCTCGAGATCACCCGCCGGGAGAACGGGCTCGATCTGACCGCCGGTGGCGACTTCTACCTGGCCGACGATGGCGCGCCCCCGCCGCGCCCGGCTGCCTCGGCGCGCATCGGCGTCGCCTACGCGGGCGCCTGGGCGGCGCGCAAGCTGCGGTTCTACGTCCGCGGCAATCCTTACGTCTCCAAAGGTTGAGCGGCCTGGCGCTTGCGCACCTCGCGCTCGATCGCCGAGAACATGCTGGGGATCGAGGCCGCCACCAGCCCGTCGGTCACCTTGCGCAGCACGAAGCCGGGCACCGGCGCCTTCACGTCCAGCGCGACCCGGTAGTCGATCGCCGTCGCCTCCCCCTCGGTCGAAAAGCGCCAGCTGCCGATCGAGTTGGTGATGATCTCCCCCTCGACGAACGTCCAGTCGACGGTGTGCGCCGCCGCATCGCAGGCGAGGTCGAGGACGTAGCGCACCGGCAGCACCACCTGCGCGCGAAACTCCACCCGGGTCACCGACTTGCCGTCGGCCGACGGCGAGCCAGCGCGCAGCACGCTGGTCCCCTTGATCTCGGGGAAGAGGCCCGGATAGGTCGCGAAGTCGGTGACGATGTCGTAGACCTCCGCCGGCTTCGCGCGCGTCAGGAGATACCGCTTGTGAACCGGCTCGCGTCCGCTCATGGCCGGCGATTCCACCACGGCGCCTCCAGGTCGCCAAGCAGTTCCAGTGTTGACCTTGGGCGACCGCGCCGATTAACTTGGCGCGCCCATGCCCCCTCGCCCCTTCGCACCGCCGGGGACGCGCACGAACTTCGTCGGCGATCGACCGATCCGTCTCGACCACGTCCGCCTCGAGTGGGAGATCGATCTCGCGGCCAAGCGCCTCTCGGGCACGGCGACCCTGACCGTCGCCGCCCGCCGCCAGGGGTTGACGTCCGTCAGCTTCGACGCCGTCGAGCTCGAGGTGGAGAGCGTGATGGTCGGCAAGCACGCGGCCTCCTTCGTCAATGACGGACAGTCGCTGCAGGTGACGCTGGCCGAGCCGCCCGCCGAGAACGCACCCTTCGACGTCGCCGTCCGCTACGCCTGCCGCCCGCGCCGCGGGCTCTACTTCGTCGGCCCCGACGCCAGCCACCCCGATCGCGCGCCGCAGTGCTGGACGCAGGGGCAGGACGACGACGCGCGCTATTTCTGGCCCTGCCTCGATCAGCCGATCGAGAAGTTCACCACCGAGGTGATCTGCACGGCGCCTGCCGGGGCCTTCGTGCTGTCGAACGGCGATCTGCGCGAGCGGACCGACCTTCCGAGCCGCCGCGCCACCCGCTGGCACTACGCGCTGGCGCTGCCGCAGCCGGCCTACCTGCTCACGCTGGTGGTCGGCCCTTTCGCCGAGCTGCGCGACCGCGCCGAGAAGACCGGCGTCGACGTCTACGCCTTCTGCGCGCCGGGCCGCGAGGCCGACGCGCGCCGCAGCTTCGCCCGCACCGGCGCGATGATCGACCACTTCTCCGCGAAGATTGGCCTGCCCTATCCGCACGCGCGCTACAGCCAGATCACCGTCCCCGAGTTCATCTTCGGCGGGATGGAGAACACCAGCGCCACCACGCTCACCGACCTGACGCTGCTCGACGAGCGGGCCGCGCTCGACCACGACGTCG
>Ga0210388_10001686_pt1 | contig 17350 bp, 15 predicted proteins | sample IncBWC19OmetaG_FD_155485 | JGI IMG/M metagenome (GOLD analysis project Ga0210388, IMG submission 155485) | Forest soil microbial communities from Barre Woods Harvard Forest LTER site, Petersham, Massachusetts, United States - Inc-BW-C-19-O ... | reverse complement strand
CTAGCCACCCGATTATCCTGTTCACGGAAGGGATCTAATGACCGGTATACCAAAAGAAATACAGGTTTCTTATTCTGAAATTGCCCATGCGGTAGATAAATCCATTTCGAAAATTGAAGAGGCTATATTGCAGGCATTGGAAAAAACTCCACCAGAACTTTCTGCCGATATTTACAGGACTGGCATTTACTTAGCGGGTGGCGGCTCTATGCTTCGCGGCTTAGACAAACGTATATCAATGCGAACAAAACTACCTGTACATATTGCAGAAGATCCATTGCGTGCAGTGGCCAGGGGTGCAGGAATTGCGTTAAAGAACATACATCGGTTTCCTTTCCTCCTGAAGTCGTAAAGTAATAATGAATATTGAACATCCAATATTGAAGTAAACGGCTAAAAGAGGCATTAAACATAGATGGTTACTGATTTTAAAACTCAACATTTCGTCATTCATCATTCGTAATTCAATATTCGATATTCTAAAAGTTCATGTACGGTATAATTGCCTTTTTTAGGAAAAATTATTTTGTACTTCTCTTTGCCGCACTGGAATTTCTATCTCTTTCCTTTGTTTTTAAGGACAACTATTACCACGAAGCTGGTTATTTCAATACATCGAATAGCATAGCAGGTTCTATTTATACTACTGAATCAAATATCTCCTCATATTTCAGCCTTAAGACTCAGAACAACCAATTGGTAGAAGAGAATGCGCAATTGCATAACCTGATTGCAGGTACAGGTGATACAACCAAGCACCCAAAAGTCCTGCAGAAGAACCCTTATGGACAACAGTTCAACTTTATGACTGCTGAGGTAATTGATAATACCACCAACCTATTGAACAATCACATAACACTCAACGTTGGAAAAACACAGGGTGTTGTAAGTGGAATGGGTGTAATGGCGCCTTCCGGGATTGTTGGAATCGTGGTAAATGTATCGGATCATTATTCAGTTGTAATGTCACTTTTACATAAGAACTTTCAACTAAGCGCCATGCTTAAAAAGGGTGGTGCCTTTGGAACAATTTCATGGAAAGGCGGTGATTATCAAATGGCTTTACTATCACAAATACCTATGAGCGAAAAAGTAAAAGTTGGCGATACTGTTGTAACCAGCGGGTACTCTAATATATTCCCTAAGGATGTAATGGTTGGTGTTGTTGAAGAATTTAAACCTATACCCGACCAGTACTTCTTTTCAATAAAAGTAAGGCTTGCCACGAACTTTAAAAAGCTCCGTTACGTATATGTAGTAAGCGATTTGGGTAAACAGGAGAAAACTGACCTGGAGGATAAAACAACTAAAGAAGAAGGGCACTAATGTATGGTTACTGAATTTGTAAAAAACATATTCCGTTTTTTTCTTTTTATCCTTATCCAGGTAGCTATTATAAAGCACCTTGAATTGGGCAGGTTTATTAATCCATTCCTGTACGTAATATTTATCCTTATGCTTCCTATCCGCATGGACAGGACTCTTGTAATGGTGCTGGCATTTTTTAGCGGCATGGTAGTAGATATGTTCTATAACACCATGGGCATGAATGCTGCAGCATGTGTATTTATGGCGTATTGCAGACCCTGGGTCTTAAACTTCTATTCACCAAAGGGTGATTATGAAACATCATCGAAGCCTAATATCCAATCAATGGGAGCTATATGGGTGGCAAGTTATGCAGGCACACTAATAGTACTGCATCATTTGGTTTTATTCTTTCTCGAAGCACTAACATTGTCATCTTTCTTTACCACACTGCTTAAAGTAATATTAAGTGGAGCAGCTACGCTTGGCTTGGTTCTGCTTAGCCAATTGTTCATGCAGCAGAGGAGGCAGCGATGAATAACGCATTTGCACATAGAAAGTTTGTAATAGCAGCCATTTTCACAGCAGCTATTCTGGCGTTTATTTTCCGTTTGTTCTATATGCAATATATAGACGATTCGTATAAACTTGATGCCAGCAATGAAGCTTTCCGACATGTAACTCAATACCCGCCACGCGGATGCATATATGACCGTAATGGCAAACTACTTGTGACCAACGAAGCTGCCTATGACCTTGTGGTTATACCAAACCAAATAAAAGACTTTGATACCGCATCATTCTGTGCTGACCTAAGCATCACCAAAGACGATTTTATTAGTGGAATAAAGAAAGCCATTGTAATGAATACTGCTGCACATGCTACGGTATTTATGAAAGAGGTAACGCCGGAAATATATGCGGCCTTCCAGGAAAAGATGTACAAGTACCATGGCTTTCATGCTGAGGTGAGAACAGTAAGAAGATACCCCATGAATATTGCTCCACATATACTTGGCTACATTGGTGAGGTAAGTAAAGAGCTTTGTTTACGATACCCTAAATATAAAGAAGGTGACTATGTGGGAATGAGTGGAATTGAAGAATCGTATGAAGATGATTTGGGAGGAACAAAAGGAATAAAGATCATGGTAATGGATGCCATGAACAGAGAAGTTGGGGTATATAAGAATGGTAAATATGATACAGTACCTGTTCCGGGTGCTAACCTTACCTGCTCTATTGATGCCACTTTGCAAGCATACGGCGAGAAGCTAATGGAAAATAAGGCAGGCAGTATTGTAGCAATTGAACCCTCCACAGGCGAAGTGCTTGCATTGGTATCGAGTCCGGAATATGACCCGAATCTGATGGTAGGAAACATACGTGCAAAGAACTATGCCAAACTTGTTATGGACAGTATTAATATACCATTATTTAACAGGGCGCTTATGGCAACATACCCACCGGGTTCTACATTTAAGCCTATTGAAGCGCTTATAGGACAACAGGAAGGTGTTATATTCCCTACTACTACTTTCTATTGCCCCGGTGCATTTCACCTCGGTAATATATCCGTAGCCTGCGATGCAGCCCATGGTAGTTTACAATTGGAAGATGCAATTGCAAAATCGTGTAATACATACTTCTGTAATGTATTAATGACCATTCTAAATAACCGAAAGTATTCTTCAACTGAAGAAGCTTTTGAAGCCTGGAGAAAACTCGTAATGAGTTTTGGGCTTGGCTCCAGGCTTGATATTGATCTTCCTAGTTCAATGCGCGGAAATGTTCCATCGGTAGATTATTACAACAGGTACTTTGGTAAAGGCCATTGGAAGCCAAGCACAGTAGTATCATTGGGTATTGGTCAGGGCGAATTATTGCTAACACCTTTACAACTTGCAAACGAAGCTGCTATTATTGCCAATCGCGGTTATTATTATGTGCCACACATTATTAAATCGATTGGGGATAAGAACCAAACATTAAAGAAATACACTACCCGTCACGTTATTCCTATCGACCAGAAGTATTTTGATATAGTGGTAGAAGGTATGTCGGAAGTTGTAGATGAAGGTACTGCAGCCGCAAGTAAAATACCAGGTGTTATTATGTGCGGAAAGACAGGTACAGCGCAGAATCCGAACGGGCGGAATAATTCTTTGTTCATTGCGTTTGCACCGATGGACCATCCAAAAATTGCCATTTGCGTGGTAATTGAGCGTGGAGGCTGGGGTGCTGAATGGGCTGCCCCAATTGCCAGTCTTATGGTTGAAAAATATCTTACCGATTCCATCAAGCGGCCTGATATTGAAAAACGGATGTTGGAAGGCAATACCCTTCAATACTTAGCTATGGAGAAATTGGCACCCAAACATAAGGCGCATAAGAAATGAACGACCGCAGAAGCAGCATAGCTCCTTATGTTGATTGGCTCACAATAAGCCTTTATGCTTTCCTTGTATTGGTAGGATGGATCAACATATACTCTGCTGTATATAACCCAGAGCATGCTAATATTTTTGATTTCTCTCAACGCTATGGCAAACAATTCATTTGGGTTATAACAGGCTTTGCGCTTGCATTTATGATAATGCTTACCGAAGCGAGTTTCTTTTCAGTATTTGCATATCTGTTTTATGGTGTAACGGTATTTTCTCTTCTCGCTGTGCGTTTTATAGGGAGAGATATTGCAGGTAGTCACTCCTGGTTTCGGATTGGGGCAATTGGTATACAACCCGCCGAGCTTGGCATTTTTGCCATAAACCTTGGACTTGCGAAATACCTAAGTAACGAAAATGTAAAAATGAGTTTGGGAACAGTGCGCTTACGAGTTATCGCACTAATAGTTGTGCCCATACTTTTAATTGTATTTGAAAATGAAACAGGAGTAGCTATCACTTATACATCTTTCATTTTTGTAATGTACCGTGAAGGATTATCAGGTAACATTTTACTCATTGGCCTTCTGGTAATTGTTCTATTCATACTTGCATTAATAGGAAGTAAGATTGTTCTATCGTTTGTGATAATTGGGATAGCACTTACAGCATTTGCAATATTTACCCGGCGAAAGCGGAAAGATCTAATACGTGTTGGTGCGGCTATGCTATTTGGACTAGTTGTTGTATGGGGTACCGACTTCGCATATAAACATTTAGAGGCCCACCAACGTAAACGGATAGACGTATTCTTGCAGCAAAATGTAGACAAGAAGCATGAAGGTTATAACCTTAACCAGGCAGAGATAGCTATTGGTTCAGGTGGATTTTTTGGCAGGGGCTATTTGCAGGGAACACAAACCAAATTAAACTACGTTCCAGCTCATGCCACCGATTTTATATTTTGTACCTTGTGTGAAGAGTGGGGTTTTGTAGGAGCAAGCTTTATAGTAATTCTCTATCTCATTCTAATGGTGCGAATTGTCTTCCTCGCGGAACGACAGCGATCTTCCTTTAGCCGGATATATGGATATGGTGTAGCATCTATTTTCTTTATTCACATTGCAGTTAATGTGGGAATGACATTAGGCTTAGTACCTGTTATTGGTATACCTCTGCCCTTTATGAGTTATGGTGGCTCATCATTATGGGCGTTTACATTACTGCTATTTATTTTCCTCCGACTGGATGCGAATAGGTTGCAGATATTGAAGTAAAGGCGGCCCACCCAACCCTCCCAAAGGGAGGGCTTTATAAGTTAATCCTCAATACCTGTTATTGCAATCTTTACAATTATTTAAGAGGTATATTTTATAAAGAAATAAAGAATCACTGCCACAACAAATAATACCACAACCATTGCTATAATAGAATTTCTATTGGCAAAATTTGTTGTCCACCCTAACCTGGTTCGCTTTGGAGGAAATAATCTCTTGTCTTCCGGATTATAGTAAAATAGCCACCATTTCCAGTTTTTTGGGTCTTTAAAACGCCTTTCTTTTGTTTCTTTATTAGGTTTTTCCATTATTTTTAAAAATGAAAGTTAAACATTGGCTTACAACATTACCAGTAAAGTGAATATTTATCAGTCTCCCTTTTTTCTATCATATTTCTGGAATAATAAAACCACTTTGAACAAAGTTAATTATTGTAATGAATACTTTATAACACCTAAAACTATATTATGAAACGTATTTCCTTACCAATGCTGCTACTTAGTTGCGCCTTATTTTTTGCATCCGCTCCTGCTAAGGCACAATCGTTAACCAAACGTAACCTTGCAAAAGATCTTGACGGTTATTGCGACCAGATGATAGTGTATGACAGAGACCCTTTTAAAAAAATACGCAAAGAAGATTTTATTAAAGAAATTGACCAGATAAAAAAAGACACCGCCACAAAAAATATAGATGAGTTGCTGGTCGAACTTATGAAGGCCAATGCTGACCTGATGGATGAACATTCGGAAATTAGTACGGGTGATTACAAAGTACTTCCCTACAGGTTTTACTGGTTTAAAGAAGGCATATACGTAAACCAAACTGAAGTAGGCAATGATAAAGCCCTTTACTCAAAACTTATTGCCATTAATAATGTTCCTGTAGAGGAAATAGTAAAAAGGTTGTCTACCTTGCTGCCCGATAAAAACGATGGGTACATGAAGGAATACGGGCTGGAGATGATAAGGAGAGACAGGGTATTGCATGGTCTGGGTATTGTTCTCAATACGGATAAAATTGAAATGACACTCTTAAGCAGCTCAAACGATACCTTACATCAACGAACAAGCTTCTTAAAACGAGGTACTCCGAACTGGGATAAGCTTGGAAGAGGTAAAAAATATCTTAGGTATAAAGGCAGGACAAACTATTGGTTCGAGTATGAAGCCAAAGATAACTACCTATATGTATATTATGGTTCCTGCGAGCCTGACCAGACCTACTCTTTCGAAAAATTTGTAGCAGAAGTATCTGCTGAAGCAGAAGCTAAAAACCCAAGCAAGATTGTAATTGACCTTAGGGATAATGCCGGAGGAGAAAGACCATTGATAAAGCCTTTTACTATGTGGTTATATAAGTCGAGGTTTAACAAGCCCAAATGCATTTATGTACTTATTGGCAGAACTACCTTTTCAGCCGGTATGAATAATATATATGACTTAAAGCGTGTACTACCCGCTATCACAGTTGGTGAATCTACCGGTGGAAGCATTAACCACATGGGCCAGCCTGAAGATTTCACACTGCCTAATACAGGCCTACAAGCAAGGTACAGTACTAATTTTATTGTAAACATAGAAGATGCAACAGGCCCCACCCTACCCGATGTAGAGATACCAGAAACCCTCTATGACTATAAAAACTTTATTGATGCCGCTCTCAACTATGTAATAAAGCAGTAGATTTTATATTGCAGAATACCAAAAATAAAAAAAGGCCGACCTCTCAGTCAGCCTTTCCTCATAGAATGTTTTAATTATGCATTCACAACAGCCTTAGGCGCAGCTTTTAATATTTCAGGGCTCGCCTTACTTGCATATTGTTCAAAGTTCTTAACGAATGAGTTTGCAAGATCATTTGCCTTAGCATCGTATGCATCCTTATCTTTCCAAGTATTCCTTGGGTTAAGTATTTCGGCAGGAACATCTGGACAAGAAGTTGGAATATGTAAATCGAAAATAGGAAGTGTATCGAACTTAACCTTCTCTAATGAACCATTCAATGCTGCAGTTATCATAGCACGGGTATATGATAGTTTCATACGGCTACCTACTCCATAAGGACCACCTGACCAACCTGTGTTTACCAACCAAACATTTACCTTATTTTGTTGTAATTTCTTACCTAATAAATCAGCGTATTGGCTAGGGTGCAATGGTAAGAATGCTTTACCAAAGCAAGCCGAGAAGGTAAGTTGCGGTTCGGTAACACCTACTTCGGTACCTGCCACCTTAGCTGTGTAACCTGAAATAAAGTGATACATAGCCTGTGGTATTGTAAGCTTAGAAATTGGAGGCAATACTCCGTATGCATCACAAGTCAGAAAGAATATATTGCGTGGCAAGCCTGCTACTGATGGCTCAACTGCATTATCAATCAAATTGATTGGATAAGCTGCACGGGTATTTTCGGTTACAGAAATATTATCATAATCTACACAAGTATCACTGTCTTTATAGCACCTGGTATTTTCGAGTAATGCACCAAAACGGATAGCATCAAAAATTTGCGGTTCTTTTTCTTTTGTAAGGTTTACACACTTAGCATAGCAGCCACCTTCAAAGTTGAATATGGTTTTATCTGACCAGCCATGTTCATCATCACCAATTAGGCCACGAGCAGGATCAGCTGAAAGGGTTGTTTTACCTGTACCTGAAAGACCAAAGAAAATGGCAGTGTCTTTATCTTTACCTACGTTAGCTGAACAGTGCATTGATAATACACCCTTCATTGGCAAAACGTAATTAAGCATTGTAAACATTGATTTCTTAATCTCGCCTGTATATGCCGATCCACCAATAATTACCTGCTTATCGGTAAAGTTGAGCATGGTGAAGTTGTGTTGCCTGGTACCATCTATTTTTGCGTCGGCCTTGAAACTTGGCAGACAAATAATATGCCACTCAGGTTTGAAGGTTTTTAATTCCTCAGCAGTAGGACGAAGGAAAAGGTTATTCGAAAAAAGACTAGCCCAAGGTGTTTCAGTAATTACACGAACATTAATACGGTAAGTTGGGTCAGCGCATACATATGCATCATGAACGTATAAAGATTTGCCTTTGGCAGAATCGATCATTCTTTTGCGTAATGCAGCGAATTTTTCAGGTTCGAACGGGAAATTAACATCGCCCCACCAAACGGTATCTTTAGTAATAGCGTCCTTCACCGTAAATTTATCTTTAGGTGAACGGCCAGTAAATTCTCCGGTATCAACTCTAAGGGCACCTGTATCGTTAAGTGAGCCTTGTCCTAATTCTATAGTTTTTTGAATAAGCAGGGCAGGCGAAAGATTCCAATAAATGGTGTCTAATCCGTCGAAGCCCAGGCCAGCCAATGATGCTGATTCCGATTTAATTCCTGTATTCTTCATGTGCTTTTGTTTTGGTAATCGTTAATTGTTTTGGTTTTACTATTTCAGGTTATATATTGCTGAATATTTATTCTTGGCGTAGTTCATAAAATACTTGAAGTTTAATTTTTCACCGGTAACATGTTTGCACAATTCTTCTGCTGAATAGAATTTGCCATGCTTGTGAATTTTCTCGCGCAACCATTTTAATAATGGTAGCATGTTTCCTTTTTCAATTTGCTGGTGCAGGTCCTTAATATCTTTACTTGCCTGGTGAAAGAATTGGGCTGCATAAAAACTTCCCAATGAATAGGTAGGGAAATAGCCAATGCTTCCATGTGACCAATGTATATCTTGAAGAAGACCTTCAGCATCCGAGGTAACTTTTACTCCCAGGTATTTTTTATACTGTTCGTTCCAATATGCAGGCAGGTCAGCCACTTTTATTTTGCCTTCCATTAATGCCTTTTCTATTTCATAACGCACCAGAATGTGGAAATGGTATGTTATTTCATCTGCCTCGATACGAATAAGCGAAGGCTTAACCAGGTTAATGGCTTTATAGAATTGTTCCAGCGGAACACTATTCAGATTCTCGGGGAAATAGCCTTGTAGTTTCTTATAGTTTGCTTTCCAGTACGATAAACTTCTACCTACATTATTTTCCCATAACCTCGATTGCGATTCGTGAATACCTAATGATATAGCTTCACTTAATGGCAGACCATATTCCTCAGAAGGCAAACCTTGCTCATACAAAGCATGGCCGCCTTCGTGTATGCACGACCATATCATCGATTTAAGGTTGTTCTCAATTATCTTGGTAGTAACCCTTACGTCTTTCTGATTGAAACTGGTAGTGAAAGGGTGTATGGAAATATCTTGCCTGCCTGCTTCAAAATTAAAGTGCATTTGTTTTAGCAAGTCAATACCGAACTTCCATTGCTTGTCCTTTGGGTATTTCTTATAGGCAAATAAATCATTGTTTTGCTTGGCAGCTGCAATCCTCTTTACAAAACCTACCAACTGCTCCCTTACGTCTTTAAACAGAATATCTAATTCCGCTACTGTTGCACCCGGCTCATGTTGGTTTAACAACGCATCGTAAGGATGTTTCTTATAACCTAACATTTCAGCCTCCTTACGCTTCAGGTCGATCATTTTTGCCAAGTGCGGAGCGTACAACTTAAAATTGTTTTGCTTTTTAGCCTTTTGCCATGCCTGAAAACATTCAGATGTCGTTTTACTTAAAAGCTCAACAAATTCCGATGTGTATTTTTTGTTCTTCTTATAATCGTCAAGGCTATGGGCAACATTGCGCTTTTGCTTTTCGGTAAGCCCCTTCTTCTCATGCAGCTTTTTGAGCAAATGCCCCAATTCCTTATCGGTAGCCATGCTATGAGCGATACCCGATAGGGTGGCTAGCTGCTGTGCCCTGAATTCTGCTCCCATTTCAGGCATGTACGTCTCCTGGTCCCAGCCCTGCAGTGCCATTGTGTAGCCTATGTCTGCAATTTTTGCGAGTTGGGACCTATATGATTCGTACTTCTTCATTCCCGTGTTTATTGTTTATACTCCTGCTTACACTTTATTACTGATACAAGCAGGGTGGCCCAGGCAGCAATAAGGCATAAACCACCCAGCGGAGTAACGGGCCCCAGCCACTTAAAATCAACACCTGTTAATTCTCCTGTTGCAAGCATATATATAGAACCTGAAAAAAGGACTATCCCAAGCATGAATAAAATACCAATGGTTTTATTGTAAAGTGGAAACTTATCTTTTAAGCTAAACACGCCCATAAGTGACAGAGTATGAAATAGTTGATAATGCACAGCGGTTTCGTAAGCATGCATCATTTTAACACTAAGCACACCTGTTTCAACCTTACCGCTTAAATAGTGTGCGCCAAAGGCACCCAGCACAACGGCAAAACAACCTGAAATAGCCACAAATACCATAGCCGCGTTTCGCATTTTTTTGGTATTAAAGGCGCAAATGTATAACAAAATATTATTGGGCAGAAGCTTAGCAAAAACAGGTTATCAACAGTTATTTTTTGCCTGAATATTTTGTTTTTAAAAAAGTATTTATTACATTTGTCTATGATAAGAATGCCTTTGGATATAAACTCATTAGTATGATAAAGAAAAGTACTTATTCAATCCTGACAATGTGCACAGCTTTTGCTCTGTGCTTCAACCCACTACACGCTCAAACATTTTTCAATAATGGTGGTTTGGTTTATGTAACTACCGGTGCAGTTGTACAGATTAACGGTGGCATGCAAGATGACAACGCTATTGCAGGACCCGGTGTTATAGATAATGAAGGGGATATTACCGTTACCAGTTTAGGTATAAACCCTGGTAATATATGGATATCGAATGGTGGTACGTTACAAGGTAATGGCAAATATCACCTGGAACAAGACTGGATAAACGATGCGACATTTACCTGTGGCACCAGTTTAGTAGATATGTATGGCAATAAACAAGAACTGATTACAAGTAATAATGCAACAGTAACAACTTTCGATACATTATTATTAAGAGGTACCGGTGTAGGTATTAACCGTAGAAAACAACAAAATCTGGATGCTATTATCAGCACAGCCGGTGAACTAGAATTGACTGACAGGGTATTATTTACTGCAGGCCACACTATGTTTGTAACCAATACTGCTCTTGGTGCAATTACTAATAATACAGTTTATACAAAGGGTTCAGCTACAGAAGGTTTAGTATCTAGCATAGGTAATGGAAGTCTTTCAAGAATGACTGCTGCAAGTAACCCATACTTCTATCCGGTAGGAGCTGATTCAGTAGTGGAGCGTTACCGTAAGGTAATGTTAACACCTGCTACGGTTAACCCGAACACATTTAACGTAAGACTTGCAAATAATAATGCCACTGCTGATGGTGATAATACAAGTCAAGTTGATAACAACATTTGTACCGTTAATCCTCTTTTTTACCATAAAATTGACCATCCTGTAGGTGCTGATAATGCAACGGTAGACATTTTCTATGACGGATCTGTAGATGGTATTTGGTCAGGTATAGCACAATGGAATACTCCTACTGCTGCTCTGTGGAATGATTTAGGCGCTGTAGTATATACTCCGGCGGCTCCTTACAGCGATGTAGCAAAAACATTCTGGACTAATTTCAGTAACGATCCATTTATTCTTGATAACAACAAACCAACTGCACCTATTCTTGCATGCAATCCTTATTGCGAAAACTCACAAGGCACATTTACAGCAACTGCCGATAGTGGCAGTTATGTTTGGACAGTACCTGCAGGAGATTCAATAATATCAGGACAAGGTAGCGGAACAGTTACTGTAACCGGTAATGTAACAGGTCCTATTACTGTTGTAAATTCTCTTACAGGTTGCTCTTCAAAATCGGCTTCATGTGTAATTACTATCGTTCCTTCTCCTACCGCAGGTTTTGATACTGCTTCTTCAGGCATGTTCCATACCACGTGGGCATTTACGGATACAAGCAAACCTGCTATTACTAGCTGGTTATGGAACTTTGGCGATGGAGATACTTCTAACATGACTGATCCGGCTTATGTTTACCCTGGCGCAGGAACCTATGTTGTAAGCGAAACTGTTACTAACGCAGCTGGTTGCAAAGCAACTAAAGATGTTACTATTGTTATTCCTGAAGGTATAATAATACCAAATGTATTTACCCCTAACAACGATGGTAAGAATGATGTATTCCTTATAACAAGCAGTGGTGCAAAAACATTCTCAATAGAAATATTTAACCGTTGGGGAGAAAAAGTATTTGAATCAAATTCTCCTCAAATATCATGGGATGGCAGAACCTCATCAGGTGTATTAGCATCTGATGGAGTATACTATTTTATACTTACGGCTACCGCTCAATCGGGTACTAACTGGAGTAAAGATGGATACCTGCAGCTTATCAGGTAATAAAGAACCCGTATAGATTGGTGTGAATTTCAGAAGGCTTTCTCTTCAGCAACTCGTATTATTATGCCTGCTGAGCTCAGTTTCATTTGGCCAAAAAAATATTTGCATTGACAGTACCCACGAACCTGAAGAGGTATCGTTAGCAATAAATCGTAATAACCCTGCCTGTATTGTTGCTGGGGCTAACATTACCAATTACTATTATTCGATAAATGCAGGAAGCACATGGAAGCATCGCACGATGAAATCGATCTATGGCGTTTGGGGTGATCCTTGTGTTTTATCTGATACCGCCGGCGATTTTTATTTCGTCCATTTATCTACCCCTAAAGATGGCACCTGGCTAGATAGGATGGTTTGCCAGAAATCAACTGACAGTGGCAAAACATGGAACGATGGAAGCTATGCAGGGCTGAATGGTGAAAGAAACCAGGACAAGCCTTGGGGCGCGGTTGACTTTACAAATAGCAAATACCGCAATCGAATTTATCTTTCATGGACACAGTTTGATAAATATGAATCACGTAAACCTAACGACAGCAGCCGCATACTTTTTGCTTATTCAGATGATGCTGGTAAAAGCTGGCAAAACCCTATAAGGTTAGATGAGCATGGAGGCGATTGCCTTGACGGAGATAATACTGTGGAAGGTGCCGTACCTTGTGTTGGACCTGAAGGGCAAGTGTATGATGCATGGGGCGGACCGGAGGGAATTATGTTTGTTCGCAGTAGTGATGGTGGAAAAACGTTTTCAGAAAACGTAAAAGTGGCAAATCTTATTGGTGGTTGGGATTACGATATATCAGGTATAGATCGATGTAATGGCATGCCTATAACTTGCTGTGATGTTAGCCAAGGGAAACACAGAGGGACCATATATATTAGCTGGAGCGATCAGCGCAAAGGGAAAGATAACACATGTATATGGCTTGCCAGATCTAGCGACCAGGGTAATACATGGAGCAAGCCCATTAAGATTAATGATGACAAAGGCTACCGGCAGCACTTCATGACTTGGCTGGATGTGGACCCTGTAACCGGTTATGTATACAGCTTGTTTTATGATAGGAGAGAACATGGAGGAGATACTACTGATGTATACCTTGCAGTATCTAAAGATGGTGGCAATAGTTTTATCAATTTCAGGATAAATGAAAAATCGTTTGTGCCAACAGCATCTGATTTTTTTGGAGATTACATAAATGTAAAAGCCTATAATAATATAGTGCGCCCTATATGGATGCAATTAAATGATCACGAACTGCGCATATTCACTGCCCTTATAAATCCGGGGGACCTTGACTGGGCACTTTACACACCTGGTGGTCCACAGGCAGAAAATAATGCAAGCGAAGAAGCTATTAATAATTCAAGTATTTGGTTTAAAACGGAACTAGATAATACAGAAATTGTGAGCCTATCAGTAATAGATACCAAAGGACATACAGTATATACTGTTTTTACCAACCGCACATGGAAAGATGGAGACCATGAATACCTGCTTGATGTAAGGAAAAATAAAATCCCTCCTGGTGTGTATGCATATAAATTCGATGAGGGGTTAAAAAGCACTTATCAACCATTTTTGGTTTATTAATTACACTGTGTTTTACATTAATTAATGCGGAATCCCATCCCTCATCGGTTGCCATGGTCCCCATGCTTTGCCATCCCATATTTCATCTACATAGCTTATCTGCTTATTACTATTATCATAAGTATAAGTCCATCTTTCCTTATTCACCCATTCATTGCCATTCCAGTTTTGAGACAGTTGGCAAGTTATATTTCCTCTGTCATCGTACGTAAATACCATTTGGCTGCTATTAACCCATTCTTTTCCGCTCCAGTTTCGCTGCAAGCGCTTGTCATGTCCAAAAAAGGTTTGTGAACTATTTACCCATTTCTTTCCATCCCATTTTTGCAAAACCTCACTTGTCTTATTATCATTGGTATCGTACGTATAGAAATATTGATCATAATTCGCATAAACGGTGTCTTGCCTATACTGCCGTAACATGCTTGTCCTGTTATTACGGTTATCATATGTGAAGAAATTTTGCCAGCCATATTGCGATACAGCGCTTAACACATTATTATGTTCATCATACGTAGTTTTATTATTACCAATGTCATGCCATGTATTACCTAGCAATTCCTGTTCTACATCACTTATCTTATTGTTCTTTGCATCGTAGGTTATAACATCTCGAAATCCGTTATGTGGAACTGTGATTTCGGTATGCTGCGCCATTACATGCCCATGTATAAAAGCGAAATAACACAATTGTACAATAAACAGTCTTTTCATACTATTAATGTAGGTAAGCATGCTGAAGAAATTATGAAGATTTATTATTCAGCAGATGTGGTGCTTAATTGCCACTTTTCATTTTACGCAACCATAGGTAAACTGACCAAATTACAGTAATGCCGAACACAATAAGAACCGGAACATAATAGTTATGGATAAACATGTGAAAATACGCTCCAACTAAAGTATATGCCGAGGCAATACAGAGTTTCAACACTATTAATTCTGCATTTGACCAGCTGGTTTTGATTCTAAAAAAGTTCATTTTATTGTATTTTAAATTGTTTAAACTATTCAGGTAATAAAACTACTCTCACACAATTGAATAAAAAAGAATAGGCATCATGCGTTTACATGATGCCTATCATACAATAAAACTTTTTTACTGAATAGATACCTTAATAACCCTTTGGAAACTATCGTTACCAAGGCGAACAAGATATATTGCTTTTACAAGAGATGCGATATTAAATGAAGTTTGAAGAGTACTGCTTGATGTCACCATATCTTTCTGCATTAACCTTTTACCATTAACATCAAATAGCTCAACAACAACTCTTTCTCCAACTGGTATATTTTCTCCATTGATTATTAGTGTTCCACCATCCTGAAATGCACTAATTTTTGAATCCGGTTCTGCTACTTCATTAATTCCTGTAGGGCAAATAGGCACCTGGAAAGAGAATATCCTTGTACCTGCATTAATACCATTTCCGGCACCACTTTCGGCATACATATTCGTACCCCAGAAAGTTATACCATCACTAGGATCAACCGATAAATGTGAATAATCACCCCAACGATTACCGCAATCTTGTGGAGTAGTTACAAGCGTATTACCTGAAACAACAGTACCTTCCGCAAGCGTCATAGTATTTAGAGCGTCACAATACCTTCTGCCTGTATAACGCAAGCCTGGGTATGTAGTGGTAGGGCTGGAAACCGAGTATTCCATTCCAATATCCCCATTTTGGTTCATTGCAATACCTGCTTCCCAGCGGCTAATTCCGTCACTTGGGGCCCAGGTAGATTGCTGGTAAATACTCCATAACTGAGTTGTAGTATCCTGTCGTAGTTCATACCAGCGTATACCTGCTACCGGCGCTGCCAATGTCCCAACATTAACAGGGAATTGCATTACAGCCGAATTGTAACTCGACCATCTCAAATACGGAATTCTATAACCAAAATACCCATCGGTAGAAGATAATAAGTTGGAACTGTTGTTGCCCGGTTGTGGAATAATACAATCGAAAGCCTCTGTATTACTGAAGTTCGATGTGAATGCTGCTGAAGTAAGATCCTGGTATTTAGCATTTATGGTTCCTGTTTTCGTCGCCCAGTTAACTGTAATTTTTTCAATAACAATAGAATCTTGTCCGCCACCACAACCCCAGGTATCATCCCAGTAGTAAAAAAGATATTCGGGTGCATTGGCAGGAGGCAGTGTTCCATCACAATCCAGCATCATTGGGCAAAAAAAGTTGCCTTCGCAACCACTTATACCGGGGCCATAATTCCATGGCATGGCAATAAAAGCTGCTTTTTTGCTTCCTACAAGCATGCTGTCGCGTTCAAAAGCCACTACCATATCGGGGTTACTGCAATTACAGGTCATATAATAGCCATTACCCCATACATGGTATTTAGGGTAATCGTTAAAGCTATTTGCATAAGGTTCAAAAGCATATATCCAATAAGCGCCTTTAGGGTCATTGGTTTTTGATACTGCAAACAAAAGTGTGTCGATATTAGTGTTTGAGCCCAAGTCTCCTTCAAATTCTGTAATGATCCAACGATCTGCTATCTTATCATAAACCGTAACAGGGTCTCCGCAATCACATTCACCAACAGAACCAAAAAGAGCATCAAGGTCGGTTTGTGGAATATATACTGTACCCGATTTATCCCATGCTGCAATAGTGCTGTTAATAGTTTGCACATAATATTTGGTACCTATCATTCCGTTCGGATCCTGAGGATATGATCCCAGCCCATCTTGTCCCTCAAAATTCTCTATAGTTGAGGTTACGTTATGTCCCTGCTCGGTTTGACGAGCCTCATCTTGTTTAGTATTATCAGTGGTACCCGGATGATGCGCTTTCTTATTAAACTCCATCATAGCCACACCATCGTCAGCAGGACCAAATTTTGTCTTTAGCTTATCCAGTCCTTTGGCTTTGCGTTCAGCAATAATTTCCCCAAAAGGCTTTGTTTCTTTTACCCAATAACATTCTCTGTAAAGAGATCCGTTTGGGTTAGTAATTTCTTTTGGGGTTTGTTGAGCCACAAGAGAAATAGTACAGGTAATTCCTGTAATAAGAAGTAATTTTTTTTTCATGGGATGAGGTTTCTTATACAAGTATATTACTTTTTTGCGTGAATTCCAAATAACAAGAAGCTTAAAGATTTTACTCAAGAAAAATGCCCCCTATTAGGAGGCATTAATTTATTTGTTTTATGATAGGTAATTATTTTTTACCTTCTTCTCCGCCTCTTCCACCACCTTGAGGAGCACTGTGTTGTTGCTGTGGCGCGCTATGCTGTTGTTGAGGTGCGCTGTGTTGTTGTGGTGCGCTGTGTTGTTGTGGTGCGCTATGCTGCTGTTGAGGAGCACTGTGTTGTTGTTGAGGTGCACTATGCTGCGCAGGGGCGCTATGTTGTTGTTGTGTATGTTGTGCCGGAGCGCTATGCTGAGCAGGAGCGCTGTGTTGTGCCGGCGCACTATGCATTGGCACGTTGTTCGTGGCTGCATTTGTA
>Ga0210388_10001685_pt1 | contig 17351 bp, 16 predicted proteins | sample IncBWC19OmetaG_FD_155485 | JGI IMG/M metagenome (GOLD analysis project Ga0210388, IMG submission 155485) | Forest soil microbial communities from Barre Woods Harvard Forest LTER site, Petersham, Massachusetts, United States - Inc-BW-C-19-O ... | reverse complement strand
TCCGTGATCTCCGATCAATCCGGAGAGGCGCTCGCGCAGCTGTCGGGCGGCGAGGGCATCACCAAATCCGCCCGCGCCGACTGGCCACGCATGAACCCCGAGGCAGGGCGGTTCGTGGTCAGCCTGCTGGTGCACACTCGCGGCTTGCCCGGGCCGCTCCCGCGCGAGTCGTTCATCATGCCGAGCGAGCGCCTGCGACGCGATCCGCGCCACCCCGTCGTCCACCTGCAACGCTATGAAGCCGCTGCATTTTCCGAGGCGCGTCCACAGGCGCGCGACGAAACGCTGCTCGTCGCCGAAGCGATCTTGCCCGCGCGCGGCTCGCTCACGTTGCTCGAGGCGCGCGAAGCGGTGTTGGGCGCGCTCAAGGGCGCGTTGCCGTTCTTGGAGGAGCACCTCGTGATCGTCGATTCGACTCACGACGGCCTACCGCTGTACGACTACCGCACTGGGTCGCGACGTGAGGTCGACCGCGTACACGTGCACGACGCCGCGCCGGGAGCCGAGGCGATGGAGCGTTTGTGGGCGGTCGAGCCAGCCGGTTACCTCGACATCGCTGGTGAGCCGGTGCGTGGGCCGATCCCCAACACCTACCTTGTGGGTAAGACAGTGCTGCCAGGGCTCGGTCAAGAAGGTGAGCTCATCGCCGCGTTTGGTGCGGCAAAACTGATCACGCGTAAGGACGGAGCGCGCCAAAAAATGCGGCGCCAAATGTGGAGCAAGATTGAGACGACGTAGCAAGCGACGCGCAAACGGGAAAGCATCGCCTCGTACTCGCACTCTTGTGTAAGCTGTTCATCGATGGTGACTCGCCTCGAGATACCCAACTGGGTGACACCTTTCGTACTGCCCAGAGTAGTGAAAGGCGTGAGCGCAGGCCTCTTCGCGCTCGCCGCACTTTCAGTCGACACGCGTGCGCTCGCCGCCGAGACCAGTCAGCCCTTACAGGTGCTCGCGGTACAGAGCGACGACGCGGTGGACCAAGCGCAAGCGCTCACGCTCGCGCTCAAGAGCTCGGCCAAGCATCAATCATCGTTCAAGCTCGTGCCTGGCGACTATTCGCTCGAAGTGTTGTCGCTCGCGCTCGGCTGCGCCGATCCGCCGGACGACCCGTGCCTCGCCAAGATCGGCGCCAAGATCAAAGCAGAGGCCTTCATTTGGGGCTCGCTCGGCAAGGATGGCTCCAAGCTCGATCTCAAGCTGAACCTGTACCGGCAAGGCGAGCCGAACCGCGGCACCGAGCTTCGCTTCGACGCGAACAAAGTCGGCGACGACGCGCTGGCGGCAATTGCCGACCGCGCGCTCGCCACGTTGCTCGCTGTGAAAGGACACGCATCGAGCGACGAAGAGACGGAGGAGACCGGCAGACTGCTGCTCAGCGCGGACGACCTCGACGGACAAGTCATCATCGACGGAGCGCCCGCCGGCGACATTCGGGACGGGCACGCGCAGCTCGAGCTACCAGTCGGCGACCACGACGTGAGTGTGCGCGTGGATGGTTACCGCGACGCGGAAGGGACGATCACCATCTCGGCGAACAAGCGTGCGCTGCTCCGTCTGCACCCGGAGAAGATGGGCACGACGCACGCCACCCACGACGAGAGCGAAGCCGACGCGAGCAGCTCCAACACGAGCGCCGGTTGGGGCGCGATCATCGTAGGCGGAGTATTCGCCGCTGCCGGCGTGTACGCCACGCTGCGCGTAAATTCGATCAATCACGACGCTGACTTCAGCAGCTACCGAGCGGGAATCCCTGGCGATCAGGACGCATGCGTGGAAGCGAATCGCGACGTGATGGTGAGCGGCGCGACCTCGCCGGACCGGATTTCGAGCTTGTGCTCGCAATCGAAAACCTTCGTCGCGTTGCAGTACGTGTTCTTCGGCTTGGGCGCGATCTCGGCGGGCACGGGCGCGCTCATCTTGCTCACGAACGACGACACACCGCCGCCGAAGAGCGGTTCCCTGCGAGCCGGGCGACGGCAGAGCGCGGGCATTCAACCCAGCGTGAGCGTTGGGCCGCACTCCGCTGGCATCGATCTTCGTTTGCGTTTCTAGGAGTGCCGGAGTGCGGATCGTCGCAGGGGAATTTCGCGGGCGCGAGCTGGTCACTCCCGCAGGTGACACGACACGGCCGACCGCGGCGCGCGCGCGCGAGGCGCTGTTCTCGATCCTGGCCGACGTGCGCGAAGCGCTAGTGCTCGACCTGTACGCCGGCAGCGGTGCACTCGGGCTGGAAGCGCTTTCACGCGGGGCCGACCGGGCCGTCTTCGTCGAGACCAACAAGGCCGCGCAACGAGCGATCAAGAGCAACGTAGCGACCCTCGGCCTGGATGACCGCGCCACGCTGCTACCGCTGAAGGCCGAAGCATCGCTCCGGGCGCTGGAGCGGCTCGGGCCGTTTTCGCTAGTTTTCGCCGATCCGCCCTGGGCGGATGCGCAGGCTGCGCTCGGTATTTTAGAGCGCCTCGCCGACGCCGCATTGCTCACACCGGCCGCGCGGCTCGTACTCGAGCATGCGGCGCGCAGCGGCCCCGTGCTCGCTGAAAAATCGCCTCTCTGCGCACTCGATACACGCCGTTGGGGTGACACGGCGGTCACCCTGTTCGAAGCTCGATCCGAGAGCGAGAACGGGCCCGCGGGCGGGCCTTAAGAACCCTCGCGCTTGGTCGGTCGGGTAGCTATAGTCGGCTGCCTGAAAGCCGGCGGTTTTCGACTTGTCGATGACGAAAGTGGAGTTCCCTGATGTCTGAAACCACCCCGCCTATTCCGAAGTCGGGCGGTAACGGTCCGTTCATTCTTGCCGCCGTCGTGATGCTCTTGCTCATGGGCGGCCTGATCTTTTGGAAGATGAAGAGTGGCGGGGAGGCGCCGAAGGCGCAAGACACCGCGATCCCGTCTGCCACGCAGAACGTCCCGACACTGGACGAGGCGCCGCCGCCTCCACCGCCGGTCGCGTCGGACTCTGCAGCCCCCGACAACACGAAGCCCAGCGCGAAAAAACTGGTGAGCTCAGGCGGCGGCGGCGCGTGCGGACCGTGCAGCGGCGATGCGACACCAGCGATCGTCTCGGCGCTACACGCCAAGGGCGCGCAGACACGTAGCTGCTACGAGCACGCGCTTCGGCAGAACAGCATGCTGGCTGGGCGCATGTCGATCCAGCTGACGATCAATCAGTCGGGCCAAGTCTGTAGCTCCAACGTGGCCAGCAATGAGCTGGGTGACCCGAGTGTCGCCAACTGCGTGCTGCAAATGATGCGTGGCGGCACGTTCCCGGCTCCCGCCAAGGGCTGCGTGCAAGTCGCGCTGCCCCTCAATTTCACGCCCAAAACCTGATGACGCGCGCACGTCCCGTCAAAATTGCGCTGCTTTTGGCGGTGGGGTGCGCACTGGGAGCGCTCGCGTCGTGTAGCGAAGACGGCGTCACTCCGAACTGTCCGGCGCTGCCGCTCTACCAAACGTACCCGCTCGGTGACGCATCGATTCCGGATGCGGCAAGCGGGGACTCTGCTGCGAGCAAGGCCGCGCTCGCCAATGCAGTCGCGGCCAATTGCGCAACCGGAGTAAACGGCGTCGGCGGCCCCGTCACGAGCACGGGCGGCAGCAGCGGTAACGCGGGCGGCGAAGGCGGCAGCGCCGACGGCAATGCCGGTGCAGCCGGTCGCAACTGATCCCGACGCGAGCGTGTCGGACGAATCACCCGGAGCGCGCGACATGCCGAGCCGCGCGCCGGCCTTCGGAATATTGCTGACGGTCGCCTACGACGGTCGGCGCTTTTCGGGTTGGGCGCGCCAGAGCAACGCGCGCAGCATTGCGGGTGAGCTCGACGGCGCGATCGCGGCGGTCGATCCCAAAGCGAGCAAGACGCGAGGACTCAGTCGTACCGACGCAGGCGTGCACGCGAAAGAGCAGCTCGCTTGCTTCGACAGCGACAAGGACATCACTCTCCGCGGTTGGGTGCTCGCGATCTCTCAACACTTGCCAGACGAGATCGCCATCGTGCGCGCCGCGCGCGTGGAGCCGGGCTTCGACGCGCGCCGCTTCCTCACTCGCAAGGTGTACCGCTACACAGTGCTACACAGCTTGGTGCGCGATCCCTTTTTGGAAGGGCGCGCCTGGCGAATCATGGAGAGGTTCAACCACTATGACCTCAACGCCGTCGCGCAGGTACTGGTCGGCCAGCACGACTTCGCCGCCTTCCGTGGTGCCGCCGACACGCGCACGGACACGGTGCGACAGATATTTCGCATCGACGTGCGAGCAGCGCATAACGACGATCGCATCACGCTGATCGACGTTGAAGGTGACAAATTCCTCTACAATATGGTGCGGATCATCGTCGGGACGCTGATCGACATCGGTCGCGAACGGCGTCCGAAGGATGCGCTCGTACGCGCCCTCGCGAGTCATGCGCGAACGGATCTCGGCATCACGGCGCCACCGGATGGTCTCTGTTTGGAGCGAGTCGTCATCGAGCCGAATGGGCGAGGCGCGGACGGCGCGCCATCGGCGATAGACAAGCTCGACTCCTGGCCCGCCGCGCATTGACGGAAGTCGAGTCGTCGCGTAGCTTCCGCCGGCGACAACGCGGGCTCGGACCCGTTCGTCGAGCTACGCTCAGTCGGGTCTACAGACAGCGACTTCATCGAGCGAGCACCTAGGAGCTTCGAAACGTGATGGGCCTCAAGCAGAAAATCGTCGACCGCAGTAAGCAGGCACTCCTTCGGCCGAGCGTCTTGCGCTGGGTCACCGACGATCGCGTCATGAAAGCCACCGAGGGGTTCATGGACGCGCGCTCGCGCGTGCGGGACGCCTGGAACGTGCTGCTCAACGGCAACGAGCTACCGAATATCGATCCTGCGTTGGACGAGAACATCGGGCAATCCGCGCCGCCGGTCGACAGCAAGAGCAACGGACACACGAACGGTCACGCCGCCAACGGTGCCAGCCACTCCGTAACGAACGGCAATGGTGCCAGCAATGGCGCGCGCGTCGACCTCGCGGATCGCGAAGGCTCGTCCGACATGGCCGAGTCCATGAGGGAGCGCACCAGCCTCGCTACCATCGGCGGCAAGGACGTATTCGAGAAGTGCTTCAAGTTCATGGCCGCGGACAACGCGCGCAAGATGGGCATCTATCCCTTCTTCCGCCCGCTCGATTTCGCCGACGGCCCCGAAGCGCAAATCAACGGCAAGCGCGTGGTCATGTTCGGCTCGAACAATTACCTCGGCCTGACCACGCACCCCAAAGTACGCGAGGCCGCCAAAGCCGCGATCGACAAGTACGGCACGAGCATGACCGGGTCGCGTCTGGTCAACGGCTCGATGCGCCTGCACGAAGAGTTCGAAGAGCGGCTCGCCAAATGGTTCAACAAAGAGGCGGCGCTCGTGTTCACCACTGGCTACCAGGTGAACATCGCGACGTGCGCGGCGTTGCTGTCGAACAAGCAATCGGTCGCCGTGATCGACCGCAATGTGCACGCCTCCCTGTATGACGGCACGCGGCTCGGCCAATCGGCAGGCGCGCGGCTCGTGCGCTACCGCCACAACGACGCTGAATCCCTGGACAAAGCGCTAGAAAAGCTGGAGCTCGGCGACGGCGCGTTCGTGCTCACGGACGGCGTCTTCAGCGCTGAAGGCGAGATCGCCAAGCTCGACGAGATCGTGCCCATCGTGAAGAAGCACGGTGCACGCTTGTTCGTCGATGACGCGCACGCTCTCGGCGTGATCGGCCCGGGCGGTATGGGCACGGCGGCGCACTTCGGCCTCCTCGATCAAGTCGACCTGATCGGCGGCACGTTCTCGAAGTCACTCGCCAGCATCGGCGGTTGGCTCGTGGGCGACCGCAAGGTGCTGGACTACATCCGGCACTTCGCTCCCTCCTTCATGTTCGCCGCAGCCGCCGCGCCGCCCTGCGTGGCCGCAGCCATGGCCGCCTTCGACGTCATGCGTGAAGAGACCTGGCGCATCGACAAGCTGCGCGAGAACTTCACCTACATGCGTGACGAGCTCCGCAAAATGGGCTTCGAGCTCGGCCATACGCAAACCGCCGTGATCCCGATCTACATTCGCCAAGATCTGCGCACGATCATGATGTGGCGCGACCTGTTGGAAGAGTACGGCATCTACACGAACCCGTTCATCTCTCCGGGCGTGCCGCCGAAGAGCGCCATGCTGCGCACCAGCTACATGGCCACGCATGATCGCCATCATCTCGATCGCGCGCTCGAGGGCTTCCAAAAAGTCGGCAAAAAATACGGCGTGATCTGAGCTCGGTCACTCGACCGCTGACGCCAAAGGCCTTGGCGCGGTTCGCTCCGCGAGGCGCGATTTCGAAGCTCGAGTTCAAACCTCGAAATCGGGCTGCAAAGAGGTGATTTTGTTGCGGCTCGCTCGCTGTCTGACGCCGAAGGCTGGGCCGCTCCGCGCGCCACCCGTGACCATCAACCCAGCTCGAAGCCACGCCGGCTTGACGCACCAGGGGGCCCAAAGTTAGCTGCGCGCCAATGACTCTCGAGCTTCGGCAAACTCCGATCGGCGGCAAGATCACGGATTTTTTGAACCTGGTGGATTACATCTACCAGCGCGATCCGAACTACGTCCGGCCGCTCGACATGGACATGAAGGACAGGTTGAGCCAAAAGAACCCCTTCTTCGAGCATGGGGACGGCGTGATCTTCACCGCCTTCCGTAACGGTTTTTGCGTCGGGCGTTGCACCGCGCAGATCGATCGCGAGCACCTGGCGCGTTACAAGGACGAGACCGGGTTCTTCGGCTTCCTCGACACCGTGGAGGACGAAGAGGTTGCGAAATTGCTGCTCGATGCCGCGAGCAAATGGCTGCGTGAACGCGGCATGAAGAAGATCCGCGGGCCGTTCTCGCTCTCGATCAACGAAGAGATGGGCTGCTTGATCGAGGGCTTCGACACGCCGCCCATGGTGCTCATGCCGCACCATCTGCCCTATCAGGGCGGGCTAATCGAAAAGTGCGGTTTCCAGAAGCTGAAGGACGTGTACGCCTGGCGCTACACGGTCGGCAACATTCCGGAACGAGCGCGAAAAGCGCACGACGAGCTCCAGGCGCTCCCCGAGCTCAAGACTCGACACATCGACATGCGAAACCTCGACAGCGAGGTGCGTATGGTGATGCAGCTCTTCAATGACGCTTGGAGTGACAATTGGGGCTTCGTGCCGTTTACCGAGAAGGAGCTGTCGAAGCTCGCGGCCGACCTGAAGTTGATCGCGATTCCGGAGCTGACTTACATCGCTGAAATCGACGGACAACCCGCAGCATTCGCGATCGCGCTGCCCAACATCAACGAGCTGATCAAGGACATGAAGGGCAAATTGGGCCCGCTCGAGCTTGGCAAACTGCTTTGGCGGCTCAAAGTAAAAGGCCCGAAGACCGCGCGTTTGGCGCTCCTCGGTATCTCGAAAAAGTTTCGCGGGCAGCGCAAATACGCAGGCCTCAGCATCTATCTCTACTCCAAGCTCAATCAATCCGGACAGAAGCTCGGCATCGAGTGGGGCGAGCTGTCTTGGACGCTCGAAGACAACGGCCCAGTGAACGTCGGGATCAAGTTCATGGGCGGAAAAATCTACAAGAAGTATCGGATTTTCGAGAAAAACACATGACCATCCTCGTCACGGGCGGCTCGGGCTTTCTGGGCTCGCACATCATCGAGCAGTTGTCCCAAGCGGGGCGACCCGTGCGCGCGCTCGTGCGCCGCTCGAGCGACACGAAGTTCTTGCGCACGCTGAGTAATGTCGAGCTGTTCGATGGTGCCATCGACGACCGCGAGAGTCTGGAGCGCGCGGTGACCGGTGTCGAGGCGGTGGTGCACTCAGCGGGCCTCGTCAAGGCGCGCAGCTTGGATGAGTTCATGCGGGTCAACGCACGCGGCACAGAGCTCCTGCTCGAAGCCTGCTTGCCGCTCAAGGCGTCACTGAAACGCTTCGTGCTCGTGTCGAGCATTACGGTCGGTGGCCCGAGTGACGCCCAAGGAAACCCTGTGCCGCTCGACGCGACACCTCGCCCGGTGACCGACTACGGCCGCAGCAAGCTCGCTGCTGAAAGAGCCGCCCTGGCCAAGAAGGACGAGCTGAAGCTCACGGTGATCCGGCCGCCTGCCATCTACGGACCTCGGGACCGCGAGATTTTGGCCTTTTTCAAGTCGATCAAGCTCGGTGTCTTGCCGCTGCTCGGCTCGCCCCAGAGCAAGCTCAGCATGACCTACGGTCCGGATTGCGCGCGCGCGTGCATTCGCGCGATCGACGCAGACGTACCGAGCGGCAGCATCTTCGCCGTGGACGATGGCGCCGTGCACACCATGGCCGAGCTCATCCAAGAGGCCGAGTCGGCCATCGGCAAGCGCGCGTTCCTGCGCATTCCTTTGCCGCGCCGTGTGGTGGAAGGCGCCGCGTTGCTGAGCGAAGCCTATGGCCGCGCCACCAACCGCGCAGTGATGCTCACGCGAGACAAGTGCAACGAGCTGTTCGACCAATGGGTGTGTGATAGCTCGAAGACGCAGCGCGAGCTCGGCTGGGCGCCGACTATGACGTTCTCACAGGGCGTGAAGCACACGGTCGACTGGTATCGCGAAGCCGGCTGGCTCTAGCCATGTTCGAGCGCCTGGCGTTGGCGGCGTTTCTGTGGTTCGGCATTCACGCCTTCATTGCGGGTTCCGAGCTGCGCTGGGCGCTCGCGCGAAGGCTCGGCGAACCGGGGTTTCGAGCCTTCTTTTCCGTGCTGTCTTTGGCTTCGTTGGCATATCTCATTCAGGCCTACCGGAGAGCTCCGTTTTATCCGTTGTGGTTTGCGCCCGAACCCATCCATTGGTTGCCACTCGTCGTAATGCCGCTCGCGCTCGTTCTCGCGGTCGGCGCGTTCAGCGTGCCCAATCCCACTGCTGCTGGCGCCGAGAGAGTCCTGGAGCGCACCGATGCCGCGCGCGGGGTGCTGCGCATCACTCGTCACCCGTTCTTGTGGGCGGTGGCGCTGTGGTCGGGGGCGCATCTGCTGGTGACGGGACACGTCGCAGCAATTCTATTTTTCGGCTCGCTGTGCGCAACGGCATTGCGCGGCACGAGCAGCATCGACGACAAACGCCTGCACACCAATAGAGCCGAGTTTGCGCGCTACTCGGAGGTCACCTCGAACGTGCCCTTCGCCGCGATCGTCACCGGAAAGAATCGCTTGGTTTGGTCGGAGCTGTGGGTACCACTGTTGATCGCGACACTGCTCTTGGCGCTGATTTTGCGGCTGCACCTGCGCGCGTTCGGCTTTTCGCCGTACGGTTAATTGTCTCGCGAGTACGTCGAATTGTACTCCGCTGTATGGATGACGTATCGACGCATTGAGTTCCTCCAGTGCGTGTCGACGAAACCGAGGGAGGGGACTTCACGACTTACGACAAGACGACGGTGCGCGCGACTCATATCGACGAAACCGAGAGAGGCTCATGTCGACGAAACCGAGGGAACTCCACGCCAACCCTGTTTCATTTCAGATCTGAAGTTTAAACTTCAACATCAGATTTTGCGGCGCGGGAGAGAGTCTGGATCCGCGCGCCGGGCGTTCGGCGACTATATCCGGGCACTACCGAATCTTGGATTCGGCGCACGGTATCTCGTCGAGGAAATGCGGTTTCGGATTTCCTCGAGCCCCGGAACGGAGCGCCGGTGGTCGTACTAGTCGTCGGCGTTTTCGGCTTCGGCGCTCGCCGCATCAGGCGCAACGCCCACGCCGTATCGCTTCAGCAAGCGCCGGAAGTTCGAGCGGTCCATGCCAGCTTGCTTGGCGGCCGAGCTCAGATTCCCGGCGGCTGCATCGAGCACGTCGTTCAAGTAACGGCGTTCGAAGCGGGCGCGTGCGTCGACCAACGGTTCACTACTCAAGATAGAGCGCGGCGGGGTCGAGCTATTGCGCAATGAAATCGGCAGCGCGTCGACCGCGATTTCTGCGCCGTGATTCAAGATCACGGCGCGTTCGATGGCATTTTCGAGCTCGCGCACGTTGCCGGGCCAGTCATGCGCGGTCAGGACCTCGAGCGCCGCCGGTGCGATGACCTTGACGGCCTTTTGATGGCGCGCGGAGTGCTTGGCTAGAAAGTGATGCGCCAGCAGGAGCACGTCGTCACCCCGTGCGCGGAGCGGCGGAAGCTCGATGGCCACCACGTTGAGCCGATAGAAGAGGTCCTCGCGGAAGCGGCGTGCTGCCACCTCTTGTTCGAGGTTGCGGTTCGTCGCAGCGATCACCCGTACATCGATCGGGACGGACCGGTTCGAACCGACGGGGCGCACGTGGCGCTCTTGCAGCACCCGAAGCAGGCGCACCTGCGTCGCAGACGACAGCTCCCCCACTTCGTCCAAAAACAGCGTGCCCCCGGAGGCCTCTTCGAACAAGCCGTGGCGGCGCGCGACCGCGCCGGTAAACGCGCCGCGTTCGTGCCCAAAAAGCTCGCTTTCCAGCAAGGATTCGGTGAGTGCGCCGCAATTGATGGCCACGAATGCCCGCCCAGCGCGTGCGCTCTGCTCGTGAATGGACCGCGCGACGAGCTCCTTGCCGGTGCCACTTTCCCCGAGCACGAGCACCGTCGCGTCCGTCGACGCCACGTGGGACACGCTGCTGTACACCTGACGCATCGGTCGGGAATTGCCGACGAGGCCGCCAAAGCGTTCCGCTGCGTCGAGCCGCTGCTCTAAGTAGCGGTTGCGCGAGAGCAAGCGGTGGTGCTCGATCGCCCGGCGCAGCACGGTAGGCAGCGCGTCGCCCGTGTCGACGGGTTTCACCAAATAGTCGTACGCGCCTGCGCGTATCGCGCTGACCGCGGTCTGCACGTCCGCGTGACCGGTGAGCACGATCACGCTGATCTCCGGCCAGCGCTCGCGGACGTACATCAGCACATCCATGCCCGAGACGCCCGGCATGTACAGATCAGTCAGCACGCAGTCGATCTCGTGCGCGTGTTGGTCCAAGAGCGCGAGCGCGTCGGCACCCGACTCGGCGGACAGCGTTTGGAAGCGCTCCGCGTTCAGCGTGGCTCGCAGCACGCCGAGCGGCAGTGGATCGTCGTCCACGAGCAGCAGCGTGCCGGAACGGCCCTGTCCGTCGAGCATGAGAGGAGAGTCGAAAGGTATCAAAACCCCAGGTCGATTTGACCTCTTCAGGTCAATCTGACCCGGGTGCTGCTGAGGGTCGATTCGACGCCAGAGATCATAAGTAACTGATATTACGTCTCAATCATGGCTGGCACGTGGCCTGCACAAGAGCTGTTCGCGTCTCGAAAAGCGACGCCCCCAACTCGAGGAACAGCCGTTGAACAGCACGACAAGCAGCAAGCCCCCACGAGCGCCCGCGCCACTCCTGGTCTCGGTCAGTTTCCGCCCAGTCTGGGCGTACATCGACGGAGTCCGAGAGTTTGGCCGCTTCTTTTGCGAAACTACGTTCAAACAACCCGGGCTCGCCGAACGCGCGCAAGTCGTTTTGCAGGAGACCCTGGAAAACGCAGTCAAATACTCGGCACCGGACGTGGACGGCAAGCTCGAAGTCGAGATCTCGAGTGACGGCTCGGAGCTCCAGATCTCGACTCTGAGTCACGCTGATCCCGAGCATCTGAAAAACCTACGCGAGGAGATCGACAATCTGCGCCGCTTCGATCCGGAAGCCGCGTTGATCGCCGCCTTCGCTCGCGCAGCGCACGAGCCCGAGGCTCCGGCTCGCCTGGGGCTCGCGCGCATGCGCTACGAGGGTCAATTCGAACTGCAGGTCAGCGAAGAGCCCGGCGGCAACGTGCGCGTGACGGCGGTGGGCAAGCTATGAGCGCGCTAGCAGCCGTCGGCCTGCCGCGCTTGGACAATTTCAGTGCGCAGATCACGCCGCCCGCCACGGTGCAATTCGTGGGAGTGATCGCGATCCCAGATCCGGGGCGCGTGCTGAGTACCTTCTTCGCGGCGCTGCACCGCTCGGTGACGAGCGATGGGCTCGCGGAAATCTCGGTCGACGTGCGGCACCTGACGTTCGTTAACTCGTCTGCGATTCGCCTGTTCGTGGATTGGGCAACCTGGGTGAGGAACGCGAGTCCCGCGGAGAGTTACGTAATCCGTTTCAGAACCGACCGCCGCATCACCTGGCAGCGCACGAGCTTCTCCGTACTTCAGAGCCTCGCCCCCAAAGCCATCATCATCGACTCGGAGTGACCCGGTGCTCCGTGCAAACCCCTTCCAAAGCCCCGGCAATTCACTCACGGCCCTCACCAATCGCGAAGTGCGAACCTTGGTGCGCGTGGCCTGGGAGAACAGCGAGAACGCGGAATACTTTTACGGCTTCGTCTCGGGCTACGCCAAGTCCGTGTTCACGATGGGCGCTGCGGACCGAGTCATCCTCGCCAGCCAAGAGCTGCTGGAAAATGCGCTGCTGTACAGCTTGATGAGCAAAGAGATCACGTACGAGCTAGGCGTGACGGCAACCGAGGTTCGCGTTTCAGTGCGAAATGCGACGATCTCGTCTCGCGTGGAAATGCTACGCGCGCACCTGATACGCATCCAAGAGAATCCCGAACGCACCTACACCACCGAGCTCGAACGCTCGATGTCGGGCGCCGGGCGACGCGCGATGCTCGGCCTCGTGCGCATTTGCCATGAAGCGAACATGGTTTTGAGCGCTTCGGTCGACGGCGGCAACGTGACCGTAATGGCGACCTGTCGCCGCTGATTCGCGTTCACAGACTGCCACGTCTTCTTTTTCTGCGACCTGGAATATCTCATGTTCAATCTGTCCATCGCCAAGAAGTTGCTGCTCCTGACCGGCATTCCAGTCCTAGGAGCATTTGTCCTATCTGGGTTGGTCGCAGTCAACGCACGCCATGAGCTCGCTCGCAGCGAGGCACTCGGCTCGATCGAAAGCCTCGCCGAGCTCTCGGAGGACGTGAGCTCGCTGCTCTACCGACTCGAGGTGGAGCGCAGCAAGACGCTGCTCGCGCTGGGTGAGCGCAAACCTCACGTCGACGAGGATTCGGACGAGGCGCTAGAGGCGCCCAGCGCGGCACCCGCACCCGAGCTAGCAGCCCTGGACCGCGAGCTCGACGAAGCGAGCAGGAGCACCGACCAGGCCCTCCACACGTTGCGCGAGTTCTTGGCGCGTCGGGACCTGTCGCGCTTGCCCAAGCGCCTCACGAGCGAGCTCAACGCCGCGCTGACGCAGCTCGCCGCGTTACCCAATCTGCGAGCCAGCGCTGCCGTACTCAATGCGGATCCGCGCGCTCAACTCGAGACCTACGGCGCGGCTGCGCGAGGGTTGCTCCGCGCAATCAGCGCACTGAGCGAGCTGACGGACGACGGCGAGCTACTGCGCAGCATCGCTTCGCTCGTCGCGGTGCTCGAGTTGCAGGAGCGAGCGAGCATCGAGCACGCTCTGCTGTCGTACGTGTTCGCCGTCGGGGATTTTCCGCCCGGAACGTACCGGGATTTGCTCACGCTCCTGACCGAAGAGCATTCCTTCATCGAAGGGCTGCGCACGAACGGCACGGCCCAACACTTCGACGAATACGTCACACGCATGCGCGATCCGAACCTGGCAGCGACCGAGCGTTTTCGAAAAGTAGCCATCGAGGCAGCCGAGGGTGCGCCCGCGGCAAACGCCAACGCTTGGTTTGCCGCGCAGAATCTGAAGGTCGACGCGTTACACGGGCTCGAGGTCAGCTTGAACCGCGAGGTTCACGCGCGCGCCCTGGGCAAGCTGCACGCGACGCGTGCGGCGCTCTGGACGGGTTCGGTCCTGGCCGGCACGGCGCTCTTTCTGAGCGTCACGCTCGCGCTGTTCATCGGGCAAGGCATCACCGGCAGCATTCACACCCTAAAGGACGCAGCTTTTTCCGTAGCCCGTGGGCGCACCAACGTGCGGGTGCAGCTCAAGACTAGAGACGAGCTCGAGACTCTTGGCAACGCGTTCAACGACATGACCGAGGAGCTCTCGCGTGCGCGCCGAGCCACGCAAGAGCAGGCGCGCATGGCTCGCGACTTGGAGATCGCGGCCGGCATCCAGAAAGCGCTGCTGCCGCCGTCGCTGCGTCACCCCGACTTCGAATTCGCCGGGCGCATGCGGCCGGCCGACGAAGTGGGCGGCGACTTCTACGACGTGCTCTCCGATCCGCGGAGTGGCTCTCTTTGGTTGACGATCGGCGATGTGTCTGGACACGGCGTACCGGCGGGACTGGTCATGCTGATCACGCAATCGGCGTTCGCCGCCTACTTTCGCGCCAACCCGCTGGCGCGTCCGGACGAAGTGATCCGCGGCGTCAACGGGCTCCTGAACGAGCAGATCGGCGTGCGCTTGCGCGACGACAAGTACGTCACGGGCTTGCTCTTGGCTCATGCGGGCGGCGGTAGCTTCGTGTTCGCTGGCGCCCACGAATGGCCCATCATTTGGCGACAAGCCAAGCAACGCTGCGAGGTCATCGAGGCACCGGGACCGTGGCTCGGTATCACCGCCGAGCTCGAGCACATTCCCGTCAGCAGCTTGCACCTCGAGCCGGGTGACATCCTGTGTCTGTACTCGGACGGCATCATCGAGGCCAAGGACGACCTCGGGCAGATGTTCGACGTGAGCGGGCTCGAGCGCGCGTTCAGCGGCGCGGCGAGCACGAGTCGCGAGCTATCGGACATCGCTGATCGACTTTTCGCGACGGCAGGCGAGCACGCCCCGCGGCGTGATGACGACTGGACGCTACTACTCGTGCGCCGCGCGGCGTAACCCAGAAGCACAACAAGTCAGGAAAAACCGAATGTCAGATTCTCTCACACCTCATAGGGCGTGGGCGACGAGGCTCGCTTGCGCCTTGTTCGCGGTAACGAGCGCGATTTCGAGCTCGTGCTTAGTCGACGCCGATCATCGCTGCGGCAGCCATCAGGTCCTACAGGGTGACCTGTGTGCTTGCGAAACCGGCTACGGCTTGACCGGAAACCAGTGTTTGGCGTGCGGCGCCAACGAGGTCGGCTCGTTGACGGGCTGCGATTGCGCCGTTGGCTTCGCGCGCGGCGACGCGGGTCAGCCCTGCTCGGCCTCCGGTCTCGGCCAAGTCTGCGCACAAGATGCGGACTGCACCGATCCGAGCTTCAGCTACTGCGCGTCCGCGTCGCAAAACGGCTATTGCACTCGCCCCGACTGCACCTCGTCCGCGGATTGCACGAGCGACTATTCCTGCAACCAGCGCGGCGCGCGGAGCTTCTGTCAGCGGCCACCGACGGGCTTCGGCACGACGTGCCAAAGCAGCGCGGATTGCGCAGGCTTCGAGGCGTCGTATTGCGAGTCGCTCTCGTCCCACTCGTGCCTGCAGAACGACTGCAAGACCGACCCCAGCGTCTGCCCGGGCGATTGGGGCTGCTGCGACATTGCGCTACTCGGACAGTCGCTGTGCCTGCCAGCTGGCGAGCTCGACGCGGGTCAGTGTCCCGCCGGCGGCACGTTGATTTCGGGGAGCAACTGAGATGCGCGCGTCCACGTTGCTATTTGGCGTGGCTTGCGCGGCGTTAGTCGCGGCGCCCGCGCTCGCCGACGACGCCGCGGCGGTGCCGACGCCCGCACCCGCCGCGGTCCCGCCACCCAGCTCGACCGCATCGGCAGCGATCGCGACCGCAGCGCCCGCTCCAGCAACGGCCGCAGCGACCAGCGCGCCTGCGCCTGCGACGGCGGACAGTCAACCGCTCGCGCTCGAGGAGGACGAAGCGGGGCCACTCGAGGGCGCCGCCGCTGGCTCACCGATCAAGATCTATGGCTTCGGCGACATCGGTTATCGACAGCTCTTCGTGCCAAAGAACAGCCCGTGGCTCTTGTTTCTGAATCGCGAGCCGAGCTTCTTCGTCGGGAATTTGAATCTCTATTTCGATGCGCAGCTCGCCAAGCGCTGGCGCGCGCTGGCTGAAATCCGCTTCACCTATCTGCCCCAGGGTGCTCCGGACACGAGCCTCGCCACCAATCAGGTCATGCGTAACGACAACAGCTTCGCGGACTACACGGACTACAGCCGCAGCCACGGCGTCGGCGGCATCATGATCGAGCGCGCGACGCTCGACTACAGCGCGTTCTCTTGGCTGACCGTCTCAGCGGGGCAATGGCTGACCCCGTACGGGATCTGGAACGTAGACCACGGCTCACCGGTGATCATCGGCGTTTCGCTGCCGTTCATCATCGGCGCAGAGCTCTTGCCGAAGTCACAGGTCGGCTTGCTCGCGCAAGGCAGCACGACACTGAGTCGAGATCTGGAGCTCGGCTACGCATTCGGCGTATCGAACGGGCGCACTGACGAAGTGCCATACGAGGATCTCGATAGCAACAAGGCGATCACGGCGCGACTCTCCTTGACCTATCACGGGTTGGGCGATCTCACCCTCGGCGGCACGATGTACAAGGGCCGCGACACGACGGGGTTCAACGAGCTGTACCTGGTCAATGGCAGCCCGAAGAGTCAGCTCGACGTAACGCAGCAATTCGACGAAGTCAGTTACGCAGGCGACCTGAAGTGGGTGTGGCACGATTTTCACCTACAAACCGAGTGGATTTTGAACGATCGACGCTACACCGACGCGGGTCGACCCCCGGGACCGAACGGCGGGCTTCGCCCGGACAAGCGCAACTTCGGCGGCTACGGTTTGATTGGCTATCGCACTCCGCTGTTCGGCATCATGCCCTACGCGAAGGCCGAATATAGCCCCGAACCGCAATCGCAATCGATCGGTGTCGCGGATCAAATCGTGCTTTACACCGGCGGGCTCAACTTTCGTCCCGAGGCGCGTGTGGTGCTCAAAGCCGAATACTCTTACGGCTACTTCCCGGGTGCGGATCCCAAAGGTTTCGGTGGCAATAGCATCAAAGGCCTCGACATGCAGGCAGCGTGGGCATTCTGATGAGCACGCATTCCTTCTGCCGTCGAGATTTTCTGAGCCTGACGACCGGCGTGCTGGTCGTCTGCGGATCGCGCATCGTGAGCGCGAGCGGCGACGCTATCGCGGTCGTGGTCGGGGCCAAGAGCGGACAACGCTCGCTCGGCCTCGACGATCTGCGGCGTATCTTCCTCAACAAGGACACCAATGACGCCGATGGCGATCGGTTCGTGCCGCTCAATCAGCGCAGCGGCAACTCCGACCGGACGCGCTTCGATACCCAGGTCTTGAATATGACTCCGGACCAAGTAGCGCGGTATTGGATCGACCAGCGCTTGCGCGGCAAGCGCGCGCCCGCCACCGTGCCTTCGCTCGCCATGCTGAAACGCGCGCTCAATGAGCTCCCGGGCGCCATTTCATACCTCGCGCTGAGTGACCTGGACTCGTCGATCCGCGCACTCTTCATCGACGGACGGCCGCC
>Ga0210388_10001684_pt1 | contig 17354 bp, 11 predicted proteins | sample IncBWC19OmetaG_FD_155485 | JGI IMG/M metagenome (GOLD analysis project Ga0210388, IMG submission 155485) | Forest soil microbial communities from Barre Woods Harvard Forest LTER site, Petersham, Massachusetts, United States - Inc-BW-C-19-O ... | reverse complement strand
AGCCCGCTCGCGCTTCTTGCTTCGGTGGTGAAGGCGGTTCACGAAATCGATCCGGCGTTGCCGTTGGAAAAGCCGATGACACAAGCGGCCGTGTTTGAGGATTCATACGCAGACCAGCGCCTCTTCGCGCGCCTGGCCATGTTCTTCGGCCTGCTTGCGGCTCTGCTCGTCGGCATCGGACTCTATGGAACGCTGTCGTATCGCGTGAGCCGCCGCAGCACGGAGATTGGCGTGCGCATGGCGCTGGGCGCGCAACGTCCGCGCGTACTCGCCATGGTTCTGCGCGAGTCGTTGCTGATCGCAGCCATGGGTGTCGCAGCCGGAATTCCCCTCGCGCTCATCGCTGGACATTTCATGAGCTCGATGCTGTACGGGCTCGAACCTTACGACAAGCTGACTCTCTCCGCCGCTCTGATCGGGGTTGTTGGGATCAGCCTCGGGTCTGGATACTTGCCCGCGCGCCGCGCCGCCTCCATCGATCCCATGCGTGCGCTGCGAACGGAGTAGCGCGGCTCCGGACACTAAGGTGGGATAGCACAAGAATGGTTGGATGCCCCATCTGGGCGACCTCTGGGCACCGCGTCCTTGTTTTTGCGGCTAGGGTGGAATAGCACACCGTATGCAATTCCGCATTTCGCGAGAGCTAGAAATGCTCTAGCGTGACACGGCTTCCTCTTCAACATCCCTTGCAGTACCAATCGCTGATGATGCCTTCTCACCGGCAGCCTTCTCCTCGCGCAGCGCCTTGAAGGCCCGGAAGACAAACCAGCCAAGATACCAGCCGTCAAGGAACTTGTATGGCGTTTCGCCGGTGGTGTAATGGCCGCACGGCAGTACCCGCGCCTCGAAGTTCAGGCGGTAACGCTTGAATGCCTCCACCACCTTCAGCGAATACTCTTTTGGGAACGTCAGATCGTAGTTGGCGTAGACCAGCAGCACCTTCTTGTCCGGTCCGCCCGCCTCTGTACCGGCAAAGCGCTCGTAATAGCTGCATGGACTTACCGCCGACCACAGCGCGCGAACGCGATCCTGCGTCAGGCCGGCCTCTTCAAGCGCCTGCTTCACATGGCGCGTGCTCTGCCCCGCCCAGGTTACGTCGCCAAACGCCGTTGACGCATGGTTGAAGGCATTCACGCGGATGCGCTTGTCGTAGGTGCTGGCCAGAAACGCATAACAGGAGCCGAGGCTGGTGCCGAGCACGCCGAAATGCTCGTAGCCCTGCTCCTCCAGCCAGTCGAGGCAGCAGCGGATATCGACTACCGCCTGTCGGCATGCCGCCAGCGTGCGCCCGATATTGGCGCTGACCGAGTAGTCTGACCGCTCCAACTCCGCCGGACGGCGAATGTCGTGGTAAGGCATCGACAGCCGCAGCGCAGAAACTCCCATGCGATTGAAAAGCGTACACAGCGAATTATGGCTGAATCCATCGGAGTTCCACTGCGGCATCACCACAATGGCCTGCTTGGGCCGCTTGGGGTCTTTGTGCGCAGGGGCCGGATACCAGCGCGCGCTTACCAGGTCGTTCTCCGCGTAAGGCGACCGCTCCGGCGACGTGAAGCGAAGAAACTGAGCCGGGGCGAGCTTGCCCTCGGCGGCCTGCTGCTTGATGGCCGCGTCCTGGGCCAGCGTCTCCGGCCGCACGTTTGTCGGGTAGAGCTGTGGATGCCGCTCTTCCAGCCGGAAATCCGTGGGCCGCTGATAGCCAAAGAACTTGTCGCCATTGCGGATGAGCAGCTCATTGATGCGCACCATGGCCGCCTCGGCCGCTTCCGGATCGCGCGCAATGTCAGGGCTGGGTATCGCGGCGGCAAAGCCGTGCGAATCGAGAAACGGCTCGACCCACTCGAAGCCCCATTCCAGCGGACGCACCACGCGGTTCTCGTCGCGTGTGGTCAGCCGCGTCTCCCATTCGTACATCCAGCGCGCGTATCTCTGTTTGAACATGCTCTCAGTTAAGAGTTTATCAGCGAGGCAGGCGGAAGATGGTGGGAGCGGGAAACAGCCGTGGCGTGGATCACAATTTGTGCTGCCGGTTTAGGTAATTCGTCGCGCCGGAGAGCCCTTGAATGCCCACCCCAAACTCAGGATCGTCATCAGCGCGATGATCGCCAACGAGGTCACGCAGTAAATGCAATAGACCTCCAGGACATATTTCTCGATATAGGTCAGGTAAAGCGAGAATCCCAGCGCGGCCAGGGTAAGCCCGGCCAGAAGCTTTCTGCGGCGAGCGATTGCCAAACCACACAGCGTCAGATAGCCGGCAATTCCAATCGCGGCCACGGGAATGTGGAGAATCTCGGCGAAGGGGCTGTGGTTCACGATTCCGCAATCCCACTTGGCGTTGATGTCGCACGGCTCGGTTGCCGTGGAATAGTGAACCTGCAGCGCCAGCGCGGAAACCACCACGCCAGACAGAGCCAGAAGTGCAATGATGTAGCGCATCGTCGTCAGTTTGATGCTACCAGAAGGCCTCGCAGGCGTCGGATTTCCGATGCGGCTGCAGGATACGATAGAAAGATGGAGTCGTCATTCCTCGCGGGCAAGCGCGTAGCCTTCTTCGGCGGCAGCTTTGACCCTCCCCATAAGGGCCATTTGGCCGTGGCGCGCGCTGCTCGCGAAGCATTGTCGCTGGATACGGTGCTCTTCGCCCCGGTCGGCGCGCAGCCGCTCAAGCCTGAAGGCTCGACGGCCAGCTTTGAAGACCGCGTGGCGATGACCCGTCTGGCCATCGCCGGCGAGCCAGGTTTCGCTGTTTCGTTGGCCGATGCACCCAAGTCCTCTGCCGCCCCAAACTATACATTGGACACACTGCTCGATCTGCGCGCTCAACTGCCGCCGCAGGGGAGGCTGTTTTGCCTTATGGGCGCCGACTCGTTCTTCGGCCTCCGCCGCTGGCACCTGGCTGCCGAGATCCCATTCGTCGCTCCGCTGATTATCGCCTCGCGCCCCGGCCAGCCGCTCGACGATCTACGCCAGGCTCTGCCGCCGGACCTGACGATGGACGCTGCTCCCCCGGAGACCGATTCCATGCACGATTTGTCCGGGTCGACCTTCGGCCTCTATCGCTACATTCTCCGCAATACCGCCGGAGAAACCGCTCCGCTCTATCTTCTCCCGGGGCTGAATATCGACATCAGCGCCTCCCAGGTTCGAGAACAGATCCAGAGTGCCGCCGAAGCATCTGACTCTGGCGCTTCCGATTCTGGTTCCGAGCTACTTTGCCCATCGGTTTTGGACTACATCCGCGCACACCGGCTATACCGATAGATCCCGAATTGCGATCCGCAACTTGCCGCTGCCGATGTGAGGGACTACGATTGAAATTGGAGATTATTGCTTTCGAAATGACAACGACTGACCCCTGCCAGCAAACCCGCATCCTGGTTCAAACCGCCGCGCAGATCTGCGAAGAGAAAAAAGGCGAAGACACCCGCATCCTGGAACTCGATCCGATTGACGCCGGCTTGTCCGACTTCTTTCTGGTCACCTCAGCCAGCAACGATCGCCAGGCCATTGCCATTGCCGACGAGATCGAGCATCGACTCAAGAAGGAATTTGGCGTCTTTCCCAACTCTGTCGAGGGTCGCCGCAAGGGAGATTGGATCCTACTCGACTATGTGGACTTCGTGGTTCACGTATTTCTCTCCGAGCGCCGCGCCTTCTACGACATTGAGCGGCTGCGCAAGTCTGCCCGCCCGCTCACCCCGGCCGAATTCGAGTCCGAGCTGAAAGCCACGCTGGCCGCCAGGACCGTCGCCGCCCGGAGTAAAGCCACCACGCGGATCAAGCCCGCCGCAGCGGCGGCTGCCGCTGTCTCGAAGCCGAAAAAGATCGTCAAGAAGACTTTGCCCGTGGCTGCCGCTAAAGTGCCGGTCGCAAAGAAGACCGCCGCGGTCAAAACCCGCACCAGAAAAACAATTGTCAAGGCCTGACAACGCGGCTCCCGTTTCGCTGTTCGGGTGATTCGGAGCCGTGATGGATCTTGATTCATTCAGCCAGAAACGAAAGGGCGTCCGCCGTAGCGGACGCCCTTTTGCTCTGTTTTGCTGTTCCGGCTTGACGGCCGGGGTGAGTTAGAAGGTGATCTTGCCGTGGATCTGCAGTACGCGCTGCGTTACGGCTGCACCCTGGAACGAACCGTAAGGGCTGGTGGGCGGTGCGTTGGTGCCCTCGATCAGGCCGAATGCTGCGTTTCCGAAGCTTCCCACCGGGCTAGAGAAGTTCACATTGTTGAGGGCGTTGTACGCGTTCGCGCCGAGCTGGAATGTGAAGCCTTCAGCCGTGACGATCTTCTTTTGCAGGCTGATGTCGGTGTCCGCGTAGTGAGGCCCGAATAACGCGTTTCTCGGCAGGTTGCCGAATGTATTTGTTGGATCCGCATACTGAGTATTGTCCAGGCCGGCAGCGGAATTGGCCCCAAACGCATAGGCTCCGTGCGGGTTGCTTCCAGTGGTGTTGGTCAACTGGCCGCGCGAAACCAGCGTGTTCACCATAAAGGGGCCCGCGATGTTAGTGTATCCGGCGTCGCCCTGGGCTTGATCTGAGATGGTAAACGGCTCACCGCCGCGGAAGTAGGTCTTGAGCCCGACCGTCCAGCCGCCAACAAACCCGTTCAGAATCTTGTTGCTGGCCTTGAACGGCTCCGCATAGATCACGTCGCCCACCAGGTTGTTGCGGATGTCGTAGTCGGAGTTGGAGTAGTTCAGGTTGCCGTGACCAAGCGTTGGCGTGATTTGCGTGGTGACAGAGGCGCTGTTGAACGGTTCGCCCTCGCCGCCGTTGGAGACCATATCCAGCGAGTGGCTGTAGGTGTAGCTTATCTGGCCCTGGAGGCCATGGCCGTTGCGCTTGTAGCTGATCATGCCGCCGTTGTAGTTCGAGTGGGCATCGTTGGTGAAAGCATGAACAGCGCTGTAGCTCGGATCGGGAGGCGTGAGCGGAAGACCGCCAATGCTGTTGCCCGGCGATCCGTACGGGTCGGCAAAGGACGGCCCGTAGCCGTAGTCGCCGTCAGCCGCATTTAGGTCGGGGTTGATGATCACTTCGTTGTATCCGTAGTTGCCGGCATACGTCACCACGATGGCGTCGCTCCGGGTGAGTTGGCGCTGGAACTGAAGGCTGTATTCGACGTACTCGGGCGACTTGAACTTGCCCGGGAAGTAGGCGCCAATCCCGGGAGGCGCGAATCCGCCTCCAAGGCCTTCGGCAATCTGCGTAAGGCTTTGGCCGCTGCTGAATCCCGAAACGACTGCCGCGTTGGCGGCCGCGGCGCTGGTCGTCAAGCTGCCTGCGCCGGTGTTAGCAAGGGCTCCCGCGGTGATCTCTTCCTCATTCACATTGGGGAAGTTCTGAATCTCCGAGTCCAGGAAGCCCGCCGGGTAGAGATCGGAGAAGAAGCCTGCGCCACCACGGATTTCAGTCTTGTCGTCGATGCTGTAATTGAAGCCGAAGCGCGGCTGGATGTTGGAAAGTTGAACGCTCGGGAACGCGTTCGAATTCACAGGCTGTATCGCTCCGCCATCGGCAATATTGTAGGGCTGGTTAAGAGAGGCGCCTCCGTTGGGGAACGATCCTGTGTAATTCGAGAAGCATCCACCGTGGCAAAGCGGGTTGCCGGTGCGGTCTACGCGTACGCCCATGGTCAGCTTGAGCTTGGGCGAGGCCTGCAGTTCGTCCTGGAAGTAGACGCCCAGGTTGTAGAGAGCCAGGTGCCCGGTGCTCTGCGATACGAAGTTCTGGACGAAGTAGCCATCAAAGCCACCCTGTCCAATAGCCCCCGAAGTGTATGTTCCCAGATCGTATACCGTCGCCAGGGGGAAGTCGGTAAGGACCTGTGCGTCGAAGTCTTCTACCAGGTCGCGGCGGAAGTTGGCGCCCAGCTTCAGCGTGTGCTTGCCCTTGATCCAGCTGAAGTCATCCTCAAACTGATACTGGGTTACGTTGCGTCCCTGCGGGAAATAGTAGGGAACGCCCAGGCCGGTGAGTCCCGTTACACCTATTTCGGGGTTACCGCTATTGTCGACTCCAGCATCAAGCGTCGCGCTCCAGGGAAACGCAGCCTGCGCGGCTGCGACGTCGGCCGGTCCGAAGTAGGCTGTGTACCAATTGGCGGCTGCCACAAACACGTTAGTCTTGGTCGGGCTGATTATATAGCTGTCGTTGAACTGGCCTTCGTACTCAGGCTGGATGGAGACGGTGGAAAACAGCGGACTGATAAAGCTGGTGCCGGTGGGCTGCGAACCGCGATCCATCTTATAGCGACCATAGATGCTATTCTTGTCGCTCATTTTCCAATCGATGCGCTGCGTAAACAGCCACTCTTTGTTGATGTTGTTCACCGATGCGGATGTTTCCGTCATGCAGGGAGCAATGGGGCCAGAGGTAACGCCGTCGGGGTATTCTCCCCAGTAAGTGCCGTTTGCAAACGTTCCTGCAATCTCATCGCCGCATCCGCCTCCAATTGCCGTACCGGCATCAATGTTGGCGATATGGCCGTTGTCGTCGTTGACGGGAAGCGGGGTCGCGGAACCATAGGAAGACGCGCCCTGGTAGGCTGTGAATGCTTGCGACTCGAGGGAAGTAACATCGCTGCTGTCATGGGCTCCGGGCCTGACGCTGGAACGAGCTCTGCCCTTTCGTACTGTGTCGCCGCCACCATCCGGATCGGAAGGCGACCAGCCGGCCAATACCGCCGCCTGGTATGCAGGCGAGGGAAAGTTGATGACGCCCGCAGCGCCGGGAAGAACGTAGCGCAGGCCTTCCCAGTCGGAGAAGAAGAACAGCTTATCCTTGATGATGGGTCCGCCGGCGTTGAGCGCCCACTCGTTGGAGACGGCATGCGGCCGGGGCAGTCCGAAAGAATTGTTCACATAGCCATTGGCGTTCAGCGCGGTTCCGTTCCAGTTGTAATCCGCCATGCCGTGGAACCGGTTGGTGCCCGACTTGGTGGTGTAATTGATCACTGCGCCGGCCGCGCGGCCGTACTGCGAGTTATATCCGTTCTGTACAACAGTCGCCTCGGCCAGTTCGCCCTGGCCCAGGGTCAAGTTCGAGCTGCCGGAGTTGTTCAGGTTGAGGAAGGGATCCTGGTTGTCAAAGCCGTTGAGCACGAAGAGATTCGAAATGCCCGGCAGACCGTCGGAACTGAAGTTGCCATACGAGCCGCCCGCATTGACCACTACGCCCGGAGCCGTGAACGCAATCGTGGAAATGTCGCCGCCTGGCGTGGGCAAATCCTCGATCTGCTCGGAATTGAAGGTAGTCGCCAGGGCCACGTTCTGCGTGTCCACCAGCGGCAGGCTGGTCGAAGTGACTTCAACGACGGTATTGTTCCCCGTCGGAGTCACCCTAATGTCGCCCGGAACCGTGGTGCCGAGAATCACCGACACCTGCAGGGTATCCGACTTCAGGCTCTCGGCAGAAGCGGTAATCTTGTACACGCCAGGATTGAGGTTCGAGACCGTATAACGGCCTTCCGCGTTGGTCTTCACCGTCTGCTTGGCATCGGTGCCGGTATTGACGATGATCACCGCGGCGCCGGGAACAACCGCGCCGGTCGCATCGGAAACCGTGCCGCTCACTCCGCCCGTCACCGACGACTGGCCAAGAGCAACCGGGGCCATGGTGTTCAGCGCAAACGCGGCGAAGGCCAGAAGACTCAATCCTAGAACCGCATTCTGTAACCGAGAAAATCGCATCGAATAGTTCCTCCAAATTTGAGTAACGAACGAAAGGCTTTTGAAAGACGCCTTTTGATCCGCTTAATGTATTCCACGAATCGGTGAAGGGTTGGGGACCGATCCGCGAGTGAATTCAAAAACCTGAAATCCCTAAAGAAGACGTCGCTTAGGCTTCATCCCAATTTCGATTGTCATCGAAATCAGGCGCAATCCCAGCAAATGTCAGGGGCTACTTGCAATGGCTACACTTGCATGAGGACTGCCAATCTCGACAGATGGTGCAAATAATCGCTTTGTCACTGAAAATACATGACTTGATAATGTTATGTTCACTAACACGAAGGTTGCATACTATGGAATTGCGGATATTTCCTGAGCCGTATTCCAAAAACGGCATACCGTTTCGTTTTGCCGGGCCTTCAATCTGTCAAGATGTTTCTCTGCAATCCGGTACGATATCCTCCTCGTGATGCACCTTACGCTCGCCCATATCGGCGCTCGCCCCGCTTCGCGCGCATCCAAAGACGGGTTCGACGCGCTCACCCGCGACTATCTAGAACGCTGTTCTACATTTGCGCGCTGCCAGGCGGAAGCGTTTCGAACCGAGGAGTCCTTGGCTGATTGGCTGGCCCGGCGTCAGGGACGAACAAATCCAATCCTCGTCCTGCTCGATAGCCGCGGTCGCTCCATGACCTCCGAGGCCTTCGCCGCGTGGCTGGGCACGCGACGCGACGAGGGCGCCCAGCATCTGGTATTTGCCATCGGGCCCGCCGACGGATGGTCGAACGCATTTCGCCAGCGGGCAAACCTGCTGCTCTCACTGGGCCCCATGACGCTGGCTCATTCCCTCGCCCGCCTGGTCCTCGCCGAGCAGATCTACCGCGCATTTACGATCCTCTCCGGCCATCCGTACCACGGAGGGCACTGAGAACAGGGTGAAGGGCCCAGCGTCCAGGGTTCAGGAGTTGTGAGTCATGCTCAAGTCTTGTCGCGAGCTGCAGGTTTGGCAGCGTTCCACTCAGTTGGCAACGGCAGTATGCCGATTGGCTAGCAGTTTCCCGCGGGATGAGACCTACGGACTGAGCAGTCAAATGAAGCGCGCTGCTGTCTCCGTGGCAAGCAACATCGCAGAAGGATATGGAAGAATAACCGGAGGCGAGTACAGACAGTTCCTCGGTATTGCCCGTGGCTCAGTGCTCGAATTGCAGACGCAGTTTGAAATCGCGCGTGCGCTTGATATGGGAGATGGAACTCAGCTGGATGCGGCAGAAGCGCTTTCGGAGGAGGTGAGCAAGATACTTTACTCGATGATTGACAAGTTGAAGACGACCAAGGCGAACTAGCCTCGCACCCCGGCCACTGAACCCTAAACCCTGGACCCTGGACCCTGCCATGACCGACTCCCGCCGCGGATTAATCCTCATCAACACCGGCCCCGGCAAGGGGAAAACGACAGCCGCCATGGGCACCGCTCTGCGCGCCGTGGGCAACGGCATGAAAGTCCTCATGCTGCAGTTCCTCAAGGGCTCCTGGCACTACGGCGAACTGGATGCGGTCGAGGCCTTCGGCTCCAGCTTCGTCCTCAAACAGATGGGCCGCGGCTTTGTGAAAATCGGCGGCGCAGAGACCGACCCCGAGGACATTCGCCTCGTTGAAGCCGCCTGGGAAGATGCCCGCCAGGCCATCTACTCCGGCGAGTGGGATATGGTCATACTCGACGAGATCAACTACGCCATCGGCTACGGCATGCTCGACCCCGCCATAGTAGCCGAAGCGCTGCGCGGACGCCCGGAGATGGTGCACGTCATCCTCACCGGCCGCAACGCCCATCCCCTGCTTGTTGAAATCGCGGACACCGTCACCGAAATGCGCGAAGTAAAACACGCCTACCAGAAGGGCATTTTGGCCCAGCGCGGAATAGAATACTAAGAGAAGAGAGCTACTAGCGGGATAGCTGACAGCTAACAGTTTGATGCCGTGCAAAGTCGCTCCATCAAGCTCTCAACTGTTCGCTGTTAGCCGTCAACTGTAAGCTGCTTCTAGAGGTTCCATGTCCTGGTTCAAGCGCGACGAAGGTGAGTACGAATCCGATCCCGGCGGCAACGGCGCTTCCGATGTCGGCAAGCGCCAGGTGCGCACCGAGGGCCTGTGGACCAAGTGCATGGGCTGCCGCCAGACCATTTGGAAGGCCGACCTCGGAGCCAATCTGAACGTCTGCCCCAAATGCCAGCATCACTTCAAAATCGGCGCACGCGAGCGCATTGCCTTACTGCTCGATCCCGGCTATGAACTCGTGGACACCGGTTTGCGCTCCACTGACCCGCTCAAATTCACCGACGTTAAGCCCTACAAGAAGCGTCTGCGCGCTGCGCAGGAAGCTACAGGCCTCGACGACGCCATTCTCAACGCCGTCGGTCAGCTTGGACCCCATTCCGTGGTCCTCAGCGCCATGGAATACGGCTTCATTGGCGGCTCGATGGGCGCGGTGGTGGGAGAGACCATCGCCCGCGCCGCGGATCGTGCGCGGATCGGCCGCAAGCCGCTAATCGTGGTTGCCGCCTCAGGCGGCGCGCGCATGATGGAAGGCGTGGTGAGCCTGATGCAGATGGCCAAAATCTCCGCCGCTCTGGCACAGTTGGACGATGCCAGGGTTCCTTACATCTCCGTCCTCACCGATCCCACCACCGGGGGCGTCACCGCCAGCTTTGCCATGCTAGGCGACCTCAATATTGCCGAACCCGGCGCCCTCATCGGCTTCGCCGGCCCTCGCGTGATCGAGCAAACCATCCGCCAGAAGCTTCCCGAAGGATTTCAGCGCTCCGAATTCCTGCTCGAAAAGGGCTTCCTCGACGCCGTCGTCCATCGCCGCGAGCTCAAGCCGTACATCAGCCGCGCCCTCGACTTCCTGAAAACGCCAAGTATCACCTGATAGCGGCAGGGCGCCTTCCCAGTCCTCGTCTTGGCCTCATCACGGTTGTCATTTTGAGCGCGGCGCAGCGGAGTCGAAAGCCTGCTTCCTGGCGCAAAGAAAAGCGGCCACTGCTATGTTCACCCTCGTTCGGATGAACTTTTCGCAGCGGCCGCTTGTAATTCACAGCACTCGATTTTTACATTCGCCTGTTCGGGGCTCGCCCTCCAGGGGGGCAGCCTAGAATACGACCTTGCCGCCGACCTGAACGTTGCGGTTACCCGGGCCCTGACTGAACGCGCCGCCTGCCGCCGGACTTCCGCCACCGCCGCCGGAATAGTAATTGCTCAGGAAGCTTTCAGGAACACCATAAAAAACGGGGTAAAGCGTGTCTTCGATGTTGACATCGGGCGTTCCGTAGTAGCCGCGGTTCAGCACGTTGAAGGCGCTGACCTGCAGATTCACCTTGACACGCTCTGCAACCCTGAAGCCCTTGACCACACTGATGTCCACATCGTTGAAGGCGTCACCGCGCAGAACATTCCGGCCTACGCCTGGGAACGGATTGTTGCGGGCAATGGCTTCGTACTGGTTATTCCAAAGCCAATGTTCCGAGGACGCTGTGGTTGGGGCGCCTGTCACGTAATCGAGGTAGCCAAGTGGACCCGCATTGATGCCCACCGAGGCCAGCGGCGCTGCCGGATTTGAGAGAATCGGGCGGCACGGATTCCCGAAGACCTCTGACCAGACGAAATCGCAGAAGCTGGTGGTAGCCATCGTAGTCTGGGCGGCGTTGAGTCCAGAAATGGCGGTCATGACGTTTGGAGATTGAACCGTGATCGCGTTTTGTATCGGGTTGAACGGCTGCCCGGCGTTGTAATCGTAAAAGGTATTGAAGGAGTACCCACCAAGAAGCCGGCCGAGGATTCCCTTCTGCTCCTTGAACCACGGCTCACTGTAGGTCATCTGGATGGCGACGACATTGGGATAGGAGTTGCCGCTTACACCGCGTTCTCCATAATTCGTGTTGAGCGGATCCTGGGAGTAAGCGCTGGTGTTGCCACCGCCGCCGGTGCCGAAGATCTCACTGGTGTTGTCGATGGTTCGGCTGTACGTGTAGGAAACAATTCCCGTGAAGTTATGCAGGTTGCGCAGCGTGAACGATGTTTGCAGCGCGTTGTAGATCGAGAAAGCTGTATTGCCGGTTGCTTCCACCAGGAAGTTATTGCAATTTGCCCTCCCGAAGCCGAAGGCCCCGGGGGTAGTGCACGGAGTCTGCCCCCCACCGTAGCCGGGGAACGACGCCTGCACGGTTGCGAGATCCGGATTGCCGCTCAGCGACTGGAACTGGTCGAACGTGTGGTTCCCCACATAGCGGGCCTCGAGAACGCCTGCCGAGGCAATCTGGTATTGCAGTCCGAAGGTGTAGCTCTCCGCCATCGGGTTACGGAAGTTGGTGGGAACGGTGATGTAGATATCCTGGCGGGGATCGATACCGGTAGGAATGAATTGAAGATCCCCGGCCTGAACGGTGCCAAAAGTAAGACCGCCGTTCGGCACGCACTGCACCGCAACTCCGTCGCAGGTAAACGCTCCGGCGTTCACAGCCGGGGCGTTGCTGGCAACGTTGACGAAGATATTTGAGAAGGAGGGGTCGACATTGATAGCAAAACCGCCATGCACAACCATCTTCCTCGCAAAATCGGGAGTGTATGCAAATCCGATGCGCGGCTCGACGTTTCTGAAGGACGAGGCGATCTTCGGGACGGTGGTCGCGGAAAGCGGCAGCGATGTGTCCCAGAAGGGATTGGGGCCGGTCTGCTGGGCCACCGTTTCATTGTGGATAGCGTTGATCCCTTGCGAGAAGAATTCGTAGCGCACGCCAAGATTCAGGGTCAGGTTATGCTTCACCTTCCAGTCGTCCTGGAAGTAAACCGCAAAATCCGGTTCCGTAAAGTGGTCGGTGGTCTTTCCGGCGGTCAGGTCCGTAGCCGAGATCCCTTCCAGCAGGCCGGTAAGGCCGTTCGTCAGCGCCGTAGTTTCGGTCGGCGAGGTGCCCTCCGGCATGCGGAATGGGGTGTTCGTTTCACCGGGGGCGAAGTTAAACGAGCCTGCGGCGTTGGGCAAAAAGACGTTCGGCGAGTTCTGATAGTCCCACTCGCCGCCCACCAGGATTGTCTGACGCCCATGGTTCCAGGTTCCATTGTCCTGGACCTGCGTAACCTTCACCACCCGGCCCTGGGGTATTGCGGAGTTGTAGCCGAACCCCGAGAAGTCTCCAATCCCTACCGACGATGGGCAGGAGGTGAAGTCGGAGATGACGCAGGAGGGGTCGCCGCCGCCATCGAATGCAAGCGTGGCCTGCTGGAACGAATAGCGCAGTTGGTCGACAAAATTGGGAGTGAAAGTGTGCGTCCAGTCCGCGCCCACAGAATGGGCCTTGTCCGTAACGCCGAAGTAACCGCCCGTGGCAATGCTGCCTCCAGCGACGGCCGTGGGATTGTCCTGATAGATGTAGCGAAGATAGAAGCGGTCCTTGGGATTGGCCTGCCAGTCCAGACGGCCCATGTCTTCCTGGTCGGTACTAAAGTTGGGCAGGTGGCGCGAAAATCCGGCCACCTCAATGTTCTCCGTGGTGTTGCCATCAGTCACCGGCGCGGTGGTCACGCTGCTGGCTATTGGAGCGGGGTTGCCTATCGGGTACGCATAAGGGCCATTCTGCACCAGGGCGGCCACGCCTGGATTGTTGGGAAAATCAGCCTGCAGTGCGGCCAGTCCGGTGGGGTCGGGGAACGTTGCGCCGCCGGATGTGGAGTTAAAAGGGCCCTCAAAGCTTCGGCTCCAGAAGGTGCTTCCAAAGAAAAAGAGCTTGTCTTTCAGGATGGGACCGCCTGCAGTGCCGCCGAAGTTGTTCTGCACGAAGCGGGGCACGACGGGAACCTCGCACCCTGAGCTCGACGGCGTTCCCGGCGGGCAAAAGCCGAACTCCGCGCCCTTCTCGCCCTGCGTCATCGACGACAGCCAGTCTCCCGTATACATTTCGAACGCCGATCCGTGATAGGCGTTGGTTCCGTTCTTGGTGATGTAGTTCACCACCGCACCCATATTTCGGCCATACTGGGCGCTGAAGTTGTTACTGATGACCGAGATCTCCTGGATCGCGTCCTGATTCGAGAAGAACAGCTGCGGCCCGGCCACCGAGTTGTCGTTATTCGATTGCCCGTCAATCTCGAAGTCGTTCGAACGGCCGCGCTGCCCGTTGGCCGAGAAGCCCACGCCGTTGGTGTTGGACATGTTGTCAGCGTGCGTTGCAACCACACCCGGCACCAGCAGTGCGGTGCTATCGAAACCGCCGTCAACCGGAAGGCTCTCGAGTTGCTCGGTGCTGAAGACCGTCTCCCCTTGCGCTGTTTCGGTGTTCATCAAAACGGCGGCGCCGCCCTCCACCTGGACCGTTTGATTGGCCGATCCCAGCGAAAGCACCCGCGTCCCGATCGGAGTCGTACTGCCCGCCGAAACCGCCACCTGGCTGATCGTGTCCTTGCCAAACCCTTGACCCGAAATGGTCAGCGTATATGTACCCACAGGCACATTCGAGATCTGGAAGAGCCCCTGGCCGTTCGTCTTCGCCTGGAACGTGGCCCCGGTGGAATCACTAACCGCTGTAATCTCCACGTTGGGGACGACTGCGCCCGTCGGATCGGCCACGTTTCCACTGATCGTGCCGGTTGTGATGCCCTGACCCCAACCAAGGGGAGCGGCCAGAACACAGACTAGGGCCAACGTCGACGTCAGCAGATACCACTTCAGCTTTTGCATTTTATAGCTCCTATTCCGAACACCCCTGAGCGGGACCATCAGGATTTGTCTTGCCACGCTGGTCGAATGACCTGCGCTACTTGGATTTGGAACTCAATCTCGAGGAGATGAAGAAAGAAGGGAAGTCTATCCGTGCGCGGCGAACCCTTCGAACGCACTCTTGCAGTTGTCTGGCCAAATACCAACTCCCGAGAGAGATTTTGTGCCGGATGTGTTTCTCTTTTATTATCTGCAAGATAGAAAACGCATCTGGGATTCATCTAGTGTAGGCAGATGCCTTCGTTATTCGCGATTCCATAACTAAATCATGAAATTTAATGGGAATATGTATCGAATCAAGACAGCAAAGTCTTGATTTTGAGCTTCCGGCCAGCGAATCTGGAAGACCCTTGCAGGGTCAATTACACTCGAGCCCGAAATCAGATTCAGAGCAGGCTGGATTCGTTGCGCGCCGGCAAAAACAACGGCCCGGCATGGCTGCCAGACCGCTTTTCTATTCCCTATTCCCTGATCCCTATTTCCTGCTTTATCAGATCCGCATCGGCATCAGCACATACCGGTACTTGTACTCGGCATCGGGATCCTCGGGGCGCATCTGGCCGGCCGACTGCGAGTCCTTGAATTCCAGCCGCACTTCGCCTTCGTTGCTCAGCGCCTTCAAAAAGTCCAGTATGTATCCGGAGTTGAATCCCACCACGATCGGGTCGCTCGAATACGGCGTATCAATCGTGTCTTCGCTCTCGCCGCTCTCTGTTGAACTAGAGCTGATCTTCAGCTCGTTGCCTTCCAGGCGCAGCTTGATGGCGCCCGACCGCTCGTCGGCAAACTGGGCGACACGTTGAATCGCGGCTGACAATTCGCTCGACCGCACCACCGCGAACTTGGTGTTGTCGCGCGGCATCACCGCCTCAAAGTTGGGGAACTGCCCGGACAATTTCCGAGTGCTCAGCGTGCGATGCCCCACGCGGAAGAACAGCGTGTGCTCGTCGTCGGCAAACTCCACCTTTTCGGCTTCGGTGTTGCCCAGCAACTGCTGCAGTTCCTGCAATGCCTTGCGTGGAATTAGGACTCGCTTCTCCCCGCTGATGCCTTCCAGCAGTTCGTTGGGCTTTTCGACGTATGACAGCCGGTGCCCATCCGTAGCCACCATGGCCAGCGACTCGGCTTTGATCACCAGCAGCGCGCCGTTCAGCGTGTAGCGCGATTCCTCGTTCGAAATGGCAAAAATGGTGCGAGCAATCAGCGTCTTCAGCGCCAGCGTGGAAATGCTCGTCGCCGACACGGAAGGGAACTCAGGCACCTGCGGATAGTTGGCTCGCGCCATACCCACCATCTTGGTGTTCGAGCGCCCCGAGCGGATCTGCACCCAGTGGTTATCCAGCAGCTTGATGGAAATGTCGCCATCCGGCAGCAGCTTGATGTAGTCGTAGAGCTTGCGCGCAGGGATGGTGCATGCGCCAGGCTTCTTCACCTTCACCGCGGCGCTGGTACGGATGGCCTGGTCGAGATCGGTGGCCGTGATGCTAAGCCGGTCGCCCTCCGCCTCAATCAGAAAGTTGGACAGAATCGGAATGGTGGTCTTGCGCTCCACCACACTTTGCGTCGCAGTGAGTTCTCTCACCAGCTCCTGTCGGCTTACGGTAATCTCCATCGCTGACCCCTGCACAGCCGGCTTTTCAACTTCCGTTTCCACAATCGGCATAACTCCACCCTCGACGCGAGAAGCACATTCCGGCGCTGGCCACACTCTACAACACATTGCGGCCCGGTGGAAGTGTCCGTCTCTTCTTCTGTTTTGATTGTATTCACCTTTGCCTGCTCGTCGGGGGTGGAAAAGAGGCTAGAATTCTGAATTCCATGCGAAGAGAGGCGGGGGTTTCAACCCCGCATGGAGCCGAATGAACCCCGTGGGCTTCCGCCCTGGAGATCCCCTATTGCCAAGCGACGGATGGTTAGGAAAAGAGTAGATAGATAAAAGAAAAAGATAGTAGTCCCCGTAGTAGGGGTAGAAAAAGTGGAAATCCTTCTGAAGAGTTTGAGGCACAGCCACTTGGTTGCCCGCCAAGTTTTCTAAATCCCGTCCGTACAAATCAGGAGTTTTGGAAAACCGTCTTTAACCCGGCCTCACCCTGTCCCGGTTTCCCACGTCTCCCACAGTAAGCTGAAAAAGGCCTGTGCAAAGCAAGAGTTTTTTGTGCAGAGCACGCGCACAGCCGCTCCAGGCAAGGCGTTGCGCCGTTCCAGCTTTCCACAAATCACTGTAGATCGTCGCCGAATCCACCAACTTCATTCGGAAGCTTCGCAGAAACCTATAGCTCTGGGAACACTCGATCGGCAAACCGATTCCCACCCGCGATTCCGCGCTCCCGTTCTTCCCATTCCAGCACCGGTCAGCCATAAGCAGGGCCGTTTACGCGAGCTCGAAATCCTCCAGTCTCCTAGACTGGGCATCACGGACCTGTCGCTTGACCGAGGACTCTCGTTAATGGCCATCAACATCGCGCGCCTTGAAGACCAACTTTTGGAGATGTCCGCCGAGGGTGCGCCTGGAAGGCAATTCTGCGAGGCAATCTCCGAGCTGGCCAGAACCGGCCGCTTCGAGCAGTTGCGCGAGGTGCTTCCCGGCATTGTCTACGACGAGCTGTGGGTCCGGTATCAGCAGGACTCCGCCGCCTTCGTCGCCGATTGGCGCAAGCTGGGCCAGGAGATGCGCCAGGGCTTCATCCAGCACGCCCGCCAGCGGCTAACCTCGCTTACCCGCCTGCAGCAAGCCGGAGACAGCGCATACACGCCGGCCTGGCAGGAGATTCAGCGCGCACTCGACGCCCAGCAAAACGATCTGCTGCGCGCCGCCATCGCCATTGAGCTGCTTGAGCTCGTCGAACCCGCTGTCTTCCGCGCCACACATCTGCGCGAGTGCGTGGTCGCCTCCGCCAGCTCAGAGGATG
>Ga0210388_10001683_pt1 | contig 17358 bp, 18 predicted proteins | sample IncBWC19OmetaG_FD_155485 | JGI IMG/M metagenome (GOLD analysis project Ga0210388, IMG submission 155485) | Forest soil microbial communities from Barre Woods Harvard Forest LTER site, Petersham, Massachusetts, United States - Inc-BW-C-19-O ... | reverse complement strand
GTCAATTATACGTCAGCTCCGCAGAGGTTTGCCTCGGAGGGCGAGAAGAGGCTAGCGGCTTAGTTTGAATTTGCCCTCTTCTTGAGGGGTGTCTTCCCGAAGCCCGGTGCAGTTTAGCCGGGTGAGGGATCTCCCATAAACATGCGCATCGGCGTGGGAGGTCCCTTCGACTTCGCTCAGGGGCAAGCTCTCCGCTCCGCCTGAAAGGCGGGTCCGCTCAGGATGACGCCATCGAAAGAAATTCAACCAAGCTCTTGCAGCTTGCGCTCCAGATCAGCTCGCGCCTGTTCGAGCATCGCGCGGTGATGGAGATTATGGCTGCTTTCGAGTTGCTGCAACACGCGACGGAGCGACAGGCGAAGGTTCTCTTGCTCGCGAAGTCGGCCCGCGGCTTCCCGTGTCAGACGTGGCTTTTCGGGTGTGCTTCTTGCGGCAGCTTCGTCCTGTTGTGCCTCCACAGACTTGCTTTCCCAGCCTCGGGCCATGGGTTCAGTATAGCGTTATGCGGGAACGGTGTTGGAATCGCTGGAACGTCAGGAAGATGGTGAGGCGCTCGTAGCGTCCCATCTTGGGAAGAATCCGTTCACTAAACGGATATGGCGAAGAAAACTGATAATTCCCTGACAGAATGAGTCTATAATGCCGCTGAATCGGGGCAATTGAGCGGCGCTTTTTCGAGGGGGAAACGTCGCGAGGTCAGGTGTAGTGTTCCCCTTGAGTGCGCGACGCTTAGAACGCGATGCGCAGCGCTCCCTAGCGCTGCTGGAGATGGCGGAGGTAGTGTCTCGAAGCCGCCAACCGGCGGAAGCCCTCTTTGAGTCGGAACAGTTGCTGAGCGCTTATTTCAGCGCATCCAAAGTGGGTCTTTGCATTTTAGATGCCGACCTACGGTATCTCGCAATCAACAAAAACCTGGCAGAAATGAATGGCATACCGGCTGAAGCGCACTTGGGGAAGAGCGTGCGCGAGATGTTGGGCGATTTTGCCGAATTGCTGGAGCCGCAGTTCGGCCAAGTATTGGCTACGCGGCAACCCATCCTGAATCTTGAAATCAGTTCCATAATCCCCACCCGGTCCGAACCTGGGCACTGGCTTGAACATTACATTCCCATCAAGGGTGCGACTGGCGAGGTCACGCAAATCGGTGTAGTCGTGGTCGAGATTACAGAACAAAAGAGACTCGAGGAATCGTTGCGTGGAGTCTCGGAGATGTTGCGGGAGGAGAAAAAGCGGCACCAGGTGTTGCTGGAGGTGAGCCGCGTGCTGGCCGCAAAGTGGGATGCGCGGCAGGTTTTTCCAAAGATTTCTGCCTATCTGCGCCGGGTGTTGCGGCAAGAATATGCGGCTCTCGCCGTGCACGACGAAAAAAGCGGTCAGTTGGTGCGGCAGGCCGTGGATTTTCCCCTGCGGAAAGGGCCAGCCGTTGATATCGAAATCAATTCGGCAAGAGATCCCCACGGCAAAGCCCTGCTGGAGCGCGCGCCGTTGATTTTCAGCAAAGACGAAATGCAAGAGTTCCCCGCCGGAGCTACGGACCACTTGCTGGCCGAGGGCTTGCAGGCGCTGTGTTGCGTTCCAATGCTCCGGCCCAAGGGGCCGCTGGGAGTTCTAGTGCTCGGCAGTACTCGGGCCGAGGCCTTCACGACGAACGACCTGACGCTGCTCAATCAGGTCGCTGCGCAACTTGCGATTGCCATAGAAAACGCGCGCACCACGACCGAAGTGGAGCAGCTCAGAAGCCGGCTGGAGCACGAGAAACGCTTTCTCAAAGGTGAACCCCGCACTCGCCTTCATTTTGAGGAGATCATCGGGGAAAGTTCCGCCGTGAAGAACGTTCTGGATCAGGTTGCAATCGTCGCCGCCAGCGATGCGACTGTTCTGGTCCTGGGAGAAACCGGAACCGGCAAGGGACTTATCGCACGCGCTATCCACAACACAAGTAAACGCAGGGACCGAAACTTCATCACGTTGAATTGCGCCGCGATTCCCACCGGACTGCTGGAAAGCGAATTGTTTGGACACGAGAAAGGCGCATTTACAGGCGCGGTCAGCCAGAAGGTCGGGCGCCTGGAACTCGCGGACAAAGGCACTCTCTTCCTTGACGAGATCGGCGAAATCCCTCTGGAGCTGCAGCCCAAGCTGCTCCGCGTGTTGCAGGACCATGAGTTCGAACGGCTAGGAGGGACGCGGACGATTAAGGTAGATCTGCGCCTGATCGCGGCTACCAATCGCGAACTGGCACGGAGCGTGGCCGATAAAGAGTTTCGAAGCGACCTGTTCTACCGCTTGAATGTATTTCCGATTCGACTGCCATCGCTAAGGGAACGGCGTGAGGACATCCCATTGCTGGTGCGCTACTTTGTCCAGAAATTTGCCCGCGGTATGGATCGCGGCATCGAGACAGTTCCGAGCGAGACCATGAACACACTTGCCAACTGGGATTGGCCGGGCAACGTAAGAGAGCTGGAAAACTTTATTGAGCGATCGGTCATTCTCACCGAGGGAACGGCCTTGCGCGCGCCCCTGGCTGACCTTCAGACCCAATCACCCGGCTCTGGCGCCGCAGCGCATACGCTCGAGGGGGCAGAACGCGAACATATCGTTCGCGTGCTGCGGGAAACTCGCGGAATGATCTCCGGTCCCACGGGAGCGGCCCGCCGGTTGGGTCTGAAGCGCACCACGCTGCAGTCGAAGATGCAGCGGCTGGGAATTACGCGTCGAGACTATGCCGGCCGGGAAACCGACTAGCGTTCTTATTTCAGCTCCACGGTATTCCGCGTATTGCTATTTCAGCTTAACAAAGAGCAGAACAAAGATCGCCCACACCCCGACCGTGATGGGAAACTGCACCAGGGCAGCATCGCGCATTCCACCTCCCCTGGGCAGAGCGTACGTAAGCACCATCATTGCCAGAGCGGTAAGCACACCTAGAACCAGTTTGCTTTTCCAGGTCATGAATGTTTGTGCCTCACTTTCCCCTTTTGCTCGGACGTATCTTCTCGCCGGCCGGGAGTATATCTCGCAAAGACAACCTGAACAAGTAGCAGCCGATAGCTGGCGATGAGGCGCGAAACTTTGAGACTGTCATTAAAGAGTAGAGGTTTCAAGTGCCGATTGATGCTCGGGTTGCCGAATGGTCGGCAGCTTGCTAGTTGTAGGGGCTATGGGCTGAGCTTTCCCTTCAGAGAGTTAGACCGCTTTCGGGACTGGGCCATTCTGGAACTTCGATTGCATCAGCGTTCCGTGATCGGGAAGTAAGTCGAGCAGATTTCCCCCAAACGCGGACCGAGTCGCACTCACCCTGGCGCAACGTCGGCCGCATCCGGATCAGGAGTGAACCGTGTTAGTGGCTAGGAATTATCAGCCGAGCAATCTGGTTCGATTACTGCCGGCGCCTGTCAGGAACTCCGCTCTGGCGGAGGATTTGTCGAGAAGTGAAGCGTGGCGGGGGAGATCGCTGGCCCGCGAAGAAGCGTGGGCAGAGGGGCGTCAGTTCGGGGCAGGATCGCGCCCGGAGCCATGGCACGATGCAGTTCTCGGCGACAACAATCCCGAGGCGGTTGATCCTCTGTATCTATTTGCCTGCCAACTGGAGTGGGAGCGAGGCGCCGCCCCCAGTGCCGCTTGGGAAGTGATTTCCGCGGCGCGCAGTCCGCACGCCGATACACGGGCCCATGCCCGCTCTTTGCTCGAGCGTTCGCAGCAGACGAGGTCGCATCAAGAGGATGTCCCCGAAGAACAGGGACACCGGCGAAGTTCGACAGCGGAGGCAGGCATGAGAACTCCCTACGGTATTGAGATCATCGAGAGCTGCATGGGCTGCAAGGCGAGCCGGGCAGGCTTTTTCTGCCGCTTTTCGCCGGCGGTGCTGCGATCAGTGGATGAAGACTGTCACCACAGCGTTATGCCGGCAGGAGCGGTGCTGTTTGTGGAGGGGCAGACGCCACGGGGCGTGTTTATTCTTTGCTCCGGCAAGGTGAAGCTGTCAACGACATCGAAGGAAGGCAAGGTTCTGATCCTGAAGCAGGCGGAAGCCGGTGAAGTGCTGGGATTGAGCGCCGCCATTTCCGGCACGAACTACGAAATGACTGCGGAGACCGCTTCTCCCTGCCAGTTGAATTTCATTGGCCGCCAGGACTTGATGAACCTGCTGCAGAATCAGAGTGAAGTGGGTGTGCACTCCGCACTGTGGCTGAGCCATGAGTTCCAAGGTGCGTATCGGGACATCCACGATCTGGTGCTGGCCCGTTCTTCGTCGGGAAAACTGGCGAGGCTTTTGTTGTCGTGTGCTCCCACTGGGATTCAGAACTCGGCAGAATTACATCTGCGTTCGGTCATGACCCACGAAGAAATGGCACAACGCATCGGCTCCTCGCGGGAAACCGTTACGCGGCTGTTGAGTGATCTGAAGAAAAAGAGGTTGATCCGCCTGGAAGGCGCGACCCTGGTAATTCGCGACCGGACCGGGCTGGAAGCTCTGGCAGTTTAGCCCTTCCCCCACCCGGGAGGACGGCCCCGAAACTGGGGCCGCCCTCCGTTGTTTCGCTGCACTGTCATCGATCCCCATCCGAGCGGAAGTGAGTAGGTTTGTATTCCGGCACGCTGATTACCGATCTGATGGCAAGGGTCGAAAGCGCGGAGCAGGCGGCTGCGTCCCTTCCCACAGAAGAGAACCACTCTCACTGCCGCGCCATGGGAGTTAAGCGCGCAGACGCGGCGGCCTCAGAGGCCGAAGAGCTCGCGCAGCCGTTTAGTTTGCGCCCGGCTGACTGGAATCTCGCTCTGCTTCTTATCATCCATGCGCAACTGGTAAGAACTCTTGAACCAGGGCACGACTTCGCGAATACGGTTGATGTTCACCAGGTAGGAACGGTGTGCTCGCCAGAACAGGCCGGGGTCCAGGCTGCCGAGTAGTTCTTCCAAGGTACGGCAGTTCGAGTGCCCCTCCATGCCTGCGGGGCCGGCGGTGACGACCGTGATCACTCCGTCCTCGATGGAGGCATAACAGATTTCCTTTTGGTCCACCAGGAACATTCGCCCTACCGCCTTGAGCAGGATTTTTGAAGTTTGAACCTTGGGCGCCTGCAGCATGCGGACAAGCGTGTCGATCTTTTCCGCGGGCAAGCCTTCGGCTCCCTGCTGGGCGCGGGCCCGCTGCACCGATTGTGCCACGCGCTTCTTGTCGAAGGGCTTGAGCAGATAATCCACCGCGTTGACCTCGAATGCTTTCACCGCATACTGGTCGAAAGCCGTGGCGAAGACGATCTTAGGGAGAGGAATCTTCCGGTCGAGAAGTTTCTTGATCACGCCGAAGCCGTCGAGTCCGGGCATCTGGACGTCGAGAAAGACGACGTCAGGGCAGTGTTCTTTGATTAGGCTGATCGCCTCGAGGCCGTTTTTCCCTTGCGCTACGACGTTGACGTCGCCGGCACTCTTGAGCAGGTACGCAAGTTCGTCGCGGGCGAGTTGCTCGTCGTCCACGATTACCGCAGAAAGGGACATTCCGTCTCCAGTCGTCAGAGGTCTGCCCTGAGTATAGTGGCGGCGTTTTAGCAGCGTCAACGCAGGCGGCCGGGAACTTCAGTGTGGCTGCTGCATCATGCCGCCTAGGTCCATCTTGGTGAAACCGGCGGGGATCTCAAACAGACTAGCTGGTTGCGCACCCTCTTGAATGTTGCGCAACTCTCCGCTGTTCGACTTGCCCTCCCACTTGACTGGAAACCGCAGCTTGGGGTCGAGCCAGAAGTGGCTGATATCGCCGTTCGCGTTCGTGGTCTCGTATTTCACTGCGCTGCGTCCGTTGACGGTTTCACTGCCGACTTTATGGCAGTTGCTGCCTTCGTGTCCCATCTTTTGCCAGTCACCGCAGGCATTCTCGACATCGCCGGCCTGGAAGAAGGCGGAGGCATATCCCATGCGCTGGCTTTGAGCCTGCATGGGCATCTCCATATACATATGCTGCTGGGCCATCAGGACGTCCCCGGTCTGGGTTGCATAATTGATGATGACTGCGCTGCCGTGGGCGCTGGCCGTCTGCGATTCGATGCGCATTTTGTCTTTGGCGAAGTAGATCTTGGCCTGCGTCGGCGTGCCCGATTTCTGCAAGTCAATAATCTCGGCAGAAAACTCAGCCTGCGCCACTGCAAAGCTGGCAGCAAGCATGAGAGCGCAGAAACACGAAGCACGAGTGGTCCATCGCAGCATGTGATTCTCCTTCATTTCGCGTCCGGCATGGCCGCCGGCTCTCGCAGACCTCAGAGCAAGAGCGGAGGAAGAATAGCAGAAGCATCGGACTGCGGACAGGGCGGGGGAACAAGAACAATCACGGGGACTGTCGGGTCTCTTCGCGAGTCAATGCCCGCTTTGTCCTTGAGGCTTGGCGAAATCGCGCGCGATCCATTTCGACAAGAACCTGCTCTCGCGATCCTTGAAGCCCAGCTTGCGATACACCTGCAGCGCCGCTGAGTTCTGCCGGACGACTTCCAGATGAAGCGCTCTGACGTTGAGCGACTGGGAAGCTTCTTCGACGAAGGACATGGTCTTGCGTCCCCAACCATGCCCTCGGTATTCAGGCAACAGGTAGAACTCGTCGACAAATGCGTCGCGGCCCAACCACTCCAGGCTGTAGCTGAAACAGATCACGACATAGCCGACGGGCGCCTCGCCATCCAGAATGAGCCACACGCGCCCGAGGTTGGGGTCGCGCAACAGAGTGGTCAGAGCGACGCCCGCTTTCTGCTCGTCGAAGCCGTGTCCATCGAAAGCGTAGTAGGCGCCCATGAACTTCAGGAGTGCGCCAGTGTCGGATTCCGCTGCCAGCCGAAATGAGGGCTCGGCCGTCACACCACGTTCTCCAGCGCCAACGCCATGCCCAGGCCGCCGCTGACACAGAGCGTAGCCACGCCGCGCTTCGTGTTGCGCTTGAGCATTTCATGCAACAAGGTGACCGTGATGCGCGTCCCGGTGCAGCCGATGGGATGCCCGAGGGCGATTGCACCGCCATTCACGTTCAGCCGGTCGCGATTGAAATTCAATTCGCGGTCGCAGGCGAGCACCTGCGCGGCGAAGGCTTCGTTGAGTTCGATCAAGCCGAACTCATGCAGCCTGAGGTTATGCTTCTCCTCCAGTTTGCGCAGCGCCGGTACGGGTCCAATCCCCATCGTGCGCGGATCGACCCCAGCCGAAGTCACCGCGGAAATTCCCGCCAGCGGCTTCAAGTTGTTCTGCTTCACGAAATGCTCGCTCGCTACAACCGCGGCGGCAGCGCCGTCGGTGATTCCCGAGGAGTTTCCCGCGGTAACAGTTCCAGTTTTCGAGAACACCGGAGCCAGCTTGCCCAGCTTTTCCATGCTTGCATCGGTGAAGGGATGTTCGTCGCGGCTGAAGGTGGTCGCGCCTTTTTTGCCTTCGATCGTCACCGGGACAAGTTCGGCGTCGAATCGTCCGGCGGCAATCGCCCGCGCGGCGCGGGCTTGCGACATCAGGGCAAATTCATCCTGCTCCTCGCGCGAAATCTTGTAATGCTCAGCCAGCACCTCGGCAGTCTCGCCCATCACCATTTTCGCCATGGGACAGAAAAACCCGTCACGATACATTCCGTCGACCAGTTCCTGATTCCCCAGACGGTATCCCCAGCGCGCTTCGAGATAGTAAGGCACGCGCGACATGGATTCAGCGCCGCCCGCGAGAATGCAGCTCGCGTCGCCGAGCAGAATCGACTGATAAGCCAGCGCAATCGCCTTCATCCCCGAAGCGCAAGCTTTGTTCACGGTAAACGCCGGTGCTTCCTGCGGCACGCCGCTGCGAATAGAAATCTGCCGCGCCAGATTCGGTCCGCCGCCCGCCTGGCGGGCGTTGCCGAAGATGGTTTCTTCTATTTGCTCGGGCTGGATTCCGGCACGCTCAATCGCGGCCTTTGCGGCCACCGCCCCTGTGTCGGCTGCCGTAAGGGACGACAGCGATCCGCCGAACTTGCCGATCGGCGTGCGTACAGCGGAGAGAATGTAGACTGCTTGCAAAATGCCGCCTCCGAAACATTTGAGTTTAGCAGGGTGGGGAAGGATGCTAGGACGGCGCTCGAAGGGAACAGTGAGGGGAGGGCTAGCGTTCGTTCATCTCGTCGCGGCAGTAGGGCCCGGACGACTTTACGTGTTTCAGGCTTCGCATGAGCGCGGAGATCGTTGAAACTTTCTTGTCAACGTGCAGCAGTCGCACACTTTCCTCATATCCGTCGCGGCTCACTTGCACTTTAGCTTTCCTGCGCATGGCAGCATTCTATAGCAGACAGGATGTTGCACGCTGGGTTGTTAGTTCGTCCTATCGCGGGAATTTCATATCGGGAATTGGCGCCGTTTCTGACAAACGCAGTTGCAGGCTACGGAACCAACACCTAGGGTGGCCTCAGGGCCCGTGGTGTAACCGGCAGCACATGAACCCGTCATGTTCCAAGGTGCGGGTTCGAATCCCGCCGGGTCCACCGCTTTCCCGGTTCTGGTAGGGAAAGTGGCGAGGAGGTCTCGGACGGGAGACCTCCTCAAAGTAATATTGACTTCGTTCGTGAACCTAACCATAATTGTCCTGGAACTTGACGGGTTCATTCCCCGGGCTGAATGTGGCCCGGGGTTTTGTTTTTAGCGGGCTGCCGTCCGTTCCACCCTTGCCATTCCCGCTAACCTCCGGCATAATAAGTGTTTGTCTTGACCTCGCCGGACTCTTCCGGAACAAGGATATACATCTGTGTTAATGATTCGACTGTCGCGCATGGGTGCGCGCAAGCAACCGCATTACCGCATTGTGGTCATTGAGAAGGCTCGCGCGCGCAACGGCCGGCCAGTGGAAGTTGTGGGGACATACAATCCTCGAACCAACCCCACCAGCGTGGACTTCAAGCGCGACCGCGTGGATTATTGGGTTTCGAAGGGCGCGCAAATGTCAGAGCGGGTGGGCAAGCTCTACTCCAAGCCTCCAGTCGCTCCGGCAGTTCCCGCGGCATAAGCGAATACCATGACTGAACCCACCGGAAATGTTCGCGTTCTCATCGAGCAGATTGCGAAGTGGATCGTCGATGCTCCCGACCAGGTCTTCGTCGACCATCTCGATGACGATGTGATCGAACTGGAGGTCGCGGAAGCTGACGTGGGCAAAGTCATCGGCCGCCAGGGGCGCAACGTTCGTGCCCTGCGCACTCTTCTGAGCGCGGCAGGAGTGCGGGCGCGCAAGCGATACACTCTGGAAGTCATCGACTAGAGACCGGGACTACAGACCAGGACTAGAGACCAGCGAAGAACCAGCGCCAGGGCAGGGAACCGGACCATTCGCGATCCTGAAACAAGTGGTGAGTTCATTACGCTGGCCCGCGTGGTGAAAACGCAGGGCCGTCGCGGCGAAGTCGCAGCTGAGATTCTCAGTGACGTGCCCGATCGATTCGCCGCGGGCATGAAGCTGCTGGCGTTGCCGCGGGAGTCGAACGCAGGCCGCCGAGAACTGGAAGTGGAAGAGCTCTGGCCGCACAAAGGGCTCCAGGTTCTGAAGTTCGCGGGAGTGGATTCGATCTCTGAGGCGGAGACGCTGGTCGGAAGCGAATTGCAGGTGCCGCGCAGCCAGCGTTCGGAGCTGCAAGCAGGCTGGAATTACGTCAGCGACCTGGTGGGTTCTGCGGTGCTTGATCGGGGCCGCGAGATCGGGCGCATTGAAGATATTCAGTTTGGAGCGGGCGAAGCGCCTTTGTTGATTGTGCGCGATGCTGGGGGCAGGCTGTTGGAAATCCCCTTCGCTGAGGCGTATCTCGACAGCGTCGACGTAGAGCGGAAGCAGGTGCGCATGAAGCTGCCCGATGGCCTGCTGGAAGTCAACGCTCCGCCTACAGCGGAAGAGAAACGGGAGCAGGCGCGGGGAGCTAGAAAAGGCATTAAACACAGGGGACACTGAGGATCACAGGGTAACCGCTGTGTAACCTTGTGTCATCTGTGTTAAAGGTTTTGATCCGCGATGAAGGCCGACATTGTTACCATCTTTCCGGACTTCTTTCGCGGGCCGTTGGAATACGGCATCACGCGCCGGGCTCAGGAAATGGGGCTGGCGGAAATTAAGGTGCACGATCTGCGGGAGTTTACCCACGATCGTCACCGCACCGTGGACGACCGGCCTTTCGGCGGCGGCGAAGGCATGGTGCTGAAGCCAGAACCGCTGTTTGAGTGTTTGGAGTCGATGGGCGTTGCGCCGCGCGAAGAGCGGCTTGTGAGGAAGGTGAAGCAGTCAGTAGTTTTACTTTCGGCGCAAGGGCAAAGGTTTACGCAGAAAGTCGCGGCGGAGTTGGCGCTGCTCGACCGCATCGTTTTAGTCTGCGGGCGGTACGAGGGTGTGGACGAGCGGGTGGCGGACTTTCTCGCCGATCGGGAACTTTCCATCGGCGATTACGTTCTGAGCGGCGGCGAGATGGCTGCTGCCGTGATTGTGGAAGCTGTCATGCGGTTGCTTCCGGGCGCGGTGGGAAACGAAAGGTCAACCCAGCAGGAGTCATTCACCGTAGACTCGAAAGCGGTTGACTCGAAAGCGAAAGACGCGAGCGGTGCGGATTCGACTTGCGGGTCAAACGGATTGCTGGATTATCCGCACTACACGCGGCCCGCGGAGTTTCGCGGGATTAAGGTTCCGGAAGAGTTGATGTCCGGCAACCACGAAGAAATCCGCAAGTGGCGGCGGCAGAGGGCGCTGGAAAAGACATTGCGCAACCGTCCTGACCTGCTGGAAGGCGCTGTGTTGAGCGAAGAAGACAAGAAGTTTCTGACACGGATCAGGCGAGACGGGATCGGAAAAGATCGCGGCTGACTTTGAGGGATCAAGATTTCAGAATTCAGAAGGATTAACCATCATGTCGAACTTAATCATCGAAAAACTGCTGGCAAAAACCCAACGCACCGACATTCCCGCGTTTCACCCGGGCGATACTGTCCGCGTTCACGTGAAGATCAAAGAAGGCGACAAAGAACGCCTGCAGGCCTTCGAAGGTGTGGTGATCAAGCGCGACAACGGGCCGCAGGCCAGCTTCACTGTTCGCAAGATCAGCTTCGGCCAGGGCGTGGAGCGCATTTTCCCCGTCCACTCCAAAGTGATCGACAAAGTGGACCTGCTGCGCTCATCTAAGGTACGCCGCGCCAAGCTGTATTATCTGCGCGGCCTCAAGGGCAAAGCGGCGCGGCTGCGCGACGTCGAAAGGCCGAGCTAACCTGCTTCGCGCACCGAGGTTCTCGGATCGCCTCTGATCTTCCTGCTTTTCGCGCTTGCAGGAATGGGCGTCGCCAAGTAAAGATGGTGGGGCAGTCCTCATTTCCAAATGTCGAGCCCCGCGAAGGCTTCCCTCGAGTTCACGCTTTCTCCTTCGGCAGCCAAGCTGCGCCTGCTCAAAAAGCTGCGCTGCACACTGCGCTATGAAAAAAAAGCGTGGGAGTCAGGCGCTGCGCTAGTGGCCGGAGTCGACGAGGTAGGTCGCGGATCGCTGTTCGGCCCGGTGGTGGCTGCAGCAGTGATTCTCGAACCCGGTTATCGCATTCGGGGATTGCGCGATTCCAAACTGCTGTTGCCGGAGCGCCGCGAACAGCTCGCGCCGCGCATTCGTGAACATGCCATCGCGTGGGCCGTCGCAGCGGTGGATGCCGCGCGTATCGACCAGATCAACATCTACCAGGCTTCACGCGTCGCCATGCGCGAGGCAGTAATGCGGCTTGAGCCTGCTGCGGACCATCTTCTGGTCGACGCCATTTGCCTGGATTGTTCGCTTCCGCAAAAAGCCATCATTCATGGTGACGCGCTTTCCGCTTCCATCGCGGCGGCTTCGATTCTCGCCAAGGTCGAGCGCGACCGTATGATGTGCGAGTGGGATGCAGTGTTCCCCGAGTACGGCCTAGCCTCGCACAAAGGCTACAGCACGCCGCAGCATCTCGCGGCCTTGGAGAAATACGGTCCCACGCCTTTGCATCGGCAGTCGTTCGCTCCGGTTTGGAGTAGTCCGGTGGAGCAAGTGATTTTCGAGTTCGACTGACACATTCGACCGACTTGACAGTGGCAGCGACGACCGGCGATTTTTGCTTGACACCTATCTCCTCTCAATTAATCTTTCCTGATGAATTCAACACTCAAGGCAGTTCTCTGGGCGGTTCTTTGGTTCGTTCTGGGTCACCTCAGTTGCGCGGTCATGCGCCACTGGCATCACCACATGGCGAGATAGCCATCAGGCGATAGCGCCTTCGCTTACTCTTGCCGGCTCCACCGCGGTTCTACTTTCCCGCGTCGGCTGTCTCGGATTGGAGGCTCGAACTCAGTTGGTTGACCAGTTTCGTATTGTTGATCAGCGCCTGCCGCAGAATCTCGGCTTGCTGTTTCGCGGTTGTCCAATCCTGTTTTTCGACTGCTTCGGTCAGCCCCGGCAACTCCAGGTGAGCGTAGGTGAACCGCGCGCCGTAGAGAATGTGTTTGAACCACGGCCTGCCGGGGATGCCGTCGGGGTTGAGCCAGTTTCGTTCGACCTGCATGGTGCCGTGGTTGATGGTGTCGGCTAGTTTGGGGTCGATTGCGCCGGACGCTAGCGCACGGTTTGCAGATTCATCGAGTCGTTTGCCGGCCGCTTCAAAGTCGTCGATGGCATTGAGTGCCGGCTTGAGATCCAGTTGGCTGGTGTCGTTTCTCGTCGCCATGCCTTTCGTCAATTCGTTCACGAACTGGCGGATGTTGCTGGCGTAGCTGGCGAAATCGAAGGGGAGCAGGTCAGCGTTGGCGAGGCGCAGCGCGAGTACTCCCCACAACTGCGACATCAGAGTGTGATAGCGATAGCCGGGATCGCCGAAGTGGTTCATCCAGAAAAAGTCGTCGTAAGCGGAGTGGTACACGCCGTAGGGTCCGTCGAACTGCAGTCCGAGGACGGGCATCCCAACAAAGTTGAGGAACACGGTGTGGTCGGAGCCACTGCCGATGCGAGTGTCGGCCAGATTTGAATCAGTAACGTTGAGATCGGAGGCTGCTTCTGAGGGTTTGGCTCCGCTGCGTTCGCGCGTGGATGATGCCTTCCATGCTTCGTAAAGCGTCTTGCCCGAAGGATCTCTTAGCGTGCGGCTGGTCTCGACCAGCATGGGCGCAAGCGATGCCACTGCCTGGCCGTGGAAGTTTGGTCCTGAGGTTGAGGAATCGACGTTGATGTAGGCGATTGCCTTTTTGCGCAGTTCGTCGGCGAACTGCTCTCCCCACTCAGTGGAGCCGGTGAGGCCGACCTCTTCTCCATCCCAACTGCAGAAAACAAGGGTCCGACGCGGACGCGTTCCGGCTTTCGCCAGCTTTCCCAGGGCGCGGGTCAGTTCCATCATCGATGCGGTGCCACTGCTGGGGTCGACGCCGCCGAAAACCCAGGCATCGCGGTGATTGCCGAGCACGATCCATTCATCGGGCAACTGCGCGCCGCGAATGCGGCCCTCGACCACGTAGTAGGGTTGCGTCGAGTTATCCATCTCGATCTTTACATGCACGCGAACGCGCTCGCCGCCGAGGTGATATTTGATCGGCAGTCCACCCTGCCAATCGTCCGGAGCGACCGGGCCGTCCATATTTGCGAGCAGTGGTTTGGCGTCGTGCCAGGAAAGCGGCAACGCCATGATCTTTGGGATCGACACTGCTTGCTCGACGGGAATGCGTTTGGCGCCGGGCACCGAGGCCCAGCCCGGCGTAAGTGGATCGCCGGGCACCATGAAATCGTAAGTGATGGCGCCGCGCTGGATGTGATATTCCGGGCCCCAGGGGCCTTTGGGGACGACCTGACCTTTCTTGTATCCGTCTTCAGCGGGATCGCTGTAGATGAGAATCGCGGCCGCGCCTTCGCGCTCCGCCGTGAGCGCTTTGAAGCCGCGATAGCTGTAGGGGTTCGAGTAGCGGACGAGAACAACTTTCCCTTTGACGTCGATGCCCTGCTTGCGCAGAAGTTCGTAATCTTCGGGATTGCCGCTGTGAGCGTAGACGAGCGGGGCAGTCACCTCGCCGGACGCGGACATGCCGCTCCACGCCGAACTTATGCTTTTGTTCTTCATGTCGGGGTCGCCGGGGACGGGCAACTCACGGAGGCCAGCACGGTAATGCACGGGTGCAACCATCTCGAGCGAGGTGAACTTGGGATTGCTGCCGTAGACGTCGTAGCGGCGGATGATGACGTCTTCCAGGCCTTCGTTGCGCCATTCGTCGGCGATGTAGCGAGCCAGTTCGTTGTTGCGAGCGGATCCTGCAACGTGCGGCTCGGCGGTGAAGATGTGATGCTGGCGGCGCTCTTCATCCGGTGAGGGGATGGCTTTGAACTTATTTTCGATCTCGGCCTCGTGCGCGGCGGCAGACGGAGTGAAGCCCAGGATGGACGTTTGGGTTTGGGAAAACAGCGGTGAATAAAACGCTAGCGCCAGATAACACAGGGCGCTAACGGAAAGCTGCATGGGCCGGCGCAAGCTCATGATCGGCATCTCCTCGTGGAACGAGTGTTAAGGAAGCGAGCCAAACGCGCGATTATTGCGTCGCAAAAGGCGCGACGCTTCGCGCGGCTTGCCCGAATCCTTCGCTGCGCAAAAAGCGCTTGCTCCGGATGACAAATCCATCTAACTACTTCGCTTTGTAGATCTCCGACAGCAAGTCCGGCTTCGAGTCATCGCGCACCAGGTGAGGGTAGCGTTCCCCGCCGTGGTAGTCGAGCGCGTAGGTCTTGAAGTAGTCTGTATTCTCGACCAGAAGTTCCAGGGGAGCGGTGCTGGTCTTGCCCGTCCTGAGCGCGTCGCGCAGCACTTCCGGCGAGTAATGGCGGCCGTTCACCGCGATCAGTTTCATGCCCGGGCCGATTCCAGCCAGCGCCGCGGGCATACCCTCGACGGTGTCTGTGATGGTGCCATCTTCGCGTAGATCAATCCCGATCGAATATGCAACGTCGATGAAGTGCATGCCACCCTCACCGCCGCGATCCATTTCGGAAGGAAATTCGTCGTAGACCACTTTCCATCCGCTGCCCTCAATGCCCCCGAGTGGCGCACCCGGTCCGTGATTTGTCAGCCGTTCAGTCCAGAAGCCCCGCCAGTCGTAAGAGGCGACCTGATTCAGAGCATTGACGACATCGTCGAAGGTATAAGTCTTCACCATGGGCCCCGTGCTGGGAGCGCCGTGGAAGAGCTTGCAGAAGTCATCCAAAGATTTCTTGCCCTTGCTTTGCTGACGGATGATGACGTCGGCCCACAGCCAGTCCAAAGTGCCTTCGTCGTAGAAATCGGTTGAGCGACGCCACGACTCCCAGGCTTGGGGAGAAAAATAAAGCTCCGGAGCGGCGTCGGCCGTGTCTTGCAAGTTACGCCAGTCGCGGCCCGGAGTGTGATCTAGGGCGGCCGCGGTCATCGACAAGTCGTCCCGAGCCTGCTCCGGAGTGAGCAGTCCGCTGCGAGCGGTGAGCACCGTGCCGAGATAATTCGTCAGACCCTCGTAGACCCACAAGAGATCGTCCTGCATGGGTTGTTCATAGTCAGGCGTGGCCAGGTCGGCGGGCCTGCGGTATTTTCCGTTCCACGAATGCACGTACTCGTGGGGGAGCAGGCTGGCTTCCATCTTGCGCGCGCCTTCATCGACTAAGCCGCGCTCATCAACGCGGCTGTCGTCGGATTCGTGGTGCTCCAGTCCGAAGTGGGCCACGTGATCGCTCAGGCTGAACAGGAAATGGTAATCGCGATAGTGATGTGCGCCGAAAAGCTTGTTGGTCTGCTCGACCAGATTCTTGTAATGGTCCCAGACTTCTTGTGGAGGTTCAAGAGCGGCGGCGCTGTCGGCGGCAACGTCCATCTCGACGAGTGGATCGTCAGCCAGCTTGACGACCTTGAGGAACTCGCCGGTGATCACCGGAGAATCGATCAGCGTGGTCAGGGAAGTCGGCTGAAAGATGATCTGGGTATCGCCATTCTGTCCGGTGAGCGACGTCGATGCGATGGGCAATGGCGTTCCATATTTCCAACCTGCGGGGAGTTTCAGAGTGGCCACGTAGGTGAGATCATCCGACTTCCAGCCTTTGGGGTAGAGCAAAACCTGATTCCAGCTAATAACGGCCATTTTGTCGGTCGCGGAAGAACCCGCAGAAAAGCCGCCTTCGAAGGTCGCGGGAGAAAGGAAATCCAGTTCGGCGTTCACTTCATTCTCGCCGGCGGGGACTTCGACGTGAATCGTGAAGCCGTCGAGCAGATCGCGCCGCCATTTCAGAGTCTTGCCGCCGGCGGTGAACTTGAGTCCGGCAAGGTCAATCACGGGGCCATCGGGAGCGTGCTCGCCGGGAATCCACTTTGGATAATAGAGGGTGAGATCTCCCGCGCTGGCGGGGATCTTCAGCTTAGCGTGGAAGATTTTGCGGGGTGTGGAAGTGGCGTCCACGAAGAGGGCGACGGTTGGCGGCGTGGCTGACCAGCTGGCAACTGAGAAGAAAAGAACACAGACTACTCCCAAGATTCTTGAGAGTTTCATTATTAAGGGCCCCCGTTTGTTCGATGAACCGGATCGCATTGCGCGCTGCAGAATTTTAGATTCTAGCAGGGAGTGGGAGAAGCGGTACAGGAGTGGACGTACAAGAGTGGACGTACAAGAGTGCACCAGCGCTGCTATCATCTCCACGATGTCGCGGCGCGGGAAATTCATCACGTTCGAAGGGCTGGACGGAACCGGCAAGAGCACGCAAATGCGCAAGCTGGCGGCCGCTCTGCGCGCGGCAGGGCATAAGGTGATAGAAACGCGCGAGCCCGGAGGAACGCCGACTGGCGAGAAGATTCGCCGCATCTTGCTCGACTCGGCGACCGAGGGACTGTCGCCGTTCGCGGAAATGGCTTTGATGTTCGCTTCGCGGGCGCAGCACATTGCAGAGGTGATTGAGCCGGCGCTCGAGCGCGGGCAGATTGTGCTTTGTGATCGCTTCACTGATTCCACGGAAGCTTACCAGGGCGGCGGCCGGAAGCTTGGGAGCGAAGCGGTGCTTGAGTTGCATCGCGTGCTTTGTGGAGATTTGCAGCCCGATATGACGATCCTGCTCGACTCTGATCCGGCGATGAGCGTGGGGCGGGCGCGGCGGCGCAACCGGCGGGCTTCGCATGGTGCCGGCAAGACTTCGCACAAACATCATTCTGACGAAAACCGCTTCGAGCAGCAGAGCCGAGCTTTCTTTGCGCGCGTGCGTGAAGGGTATCTGGCGATTGCGGCAAGAGAGCCGCAGCGCGTCGCGGTGGTGAATGCCAGCGGCACGCCGGCGCAGACGCATGGACGGATTTTGGACGTTGTGGGGCGGAAGTTGAAGTTGGGGAAGAGCCAATGACAACGGCACAGGTT
>Ga0210388_10001682_pt1 | contig 17366 bp, 14 predicted proteins | sample IncBWC19OmetaG_FD_155485 | JGI IMG/M metagenome (GOLD analysis project Ga0210388, IMG submission 155485) | Forest soil microbial communities from Barre Woods Harvard Forest LTER site, Petersham, Massachusetts, United States - Inc-BW-C-19-O ... | reverse complement strand
GCGCCGCCGCGCACCCAGCCGCTGCGAACTCGCACCGCCAGCTCCCGGTAGGCCTGCAGCAGTTCATCGGCGGCGAGCGGCGCAGCGGCTGGGTGCGCGGCGGCGCCCGGCGCGGCGGCGCCCGGCGCGGCGGGGCCCGGCCCCGCCGCGCCCGACGCAGGGGCGAGCGCAGCATCGCGAAGCGGCGGGGTGCGCGCGCGCAGGCGTTCTACTTCGGCGATGCCGATGCGGTGGACCTCATCCGCGGTCAAGCTCGTACTGGTCGCGCGCTTGATACGGTAGGCATACCATGCTGCGCCCAGCGGCAGTTCCGACAGAGCCAGACCCGCTCTGGCTCTCGGCAAGTATTCGTTCCGCAGAAAATCATGCAGCGCGCGATTTGCGGGCAGCAATTTTTCCGAGATCGCGGCGGAAATGATTTTCGTCAGCTGCGACCGCCGCGGCTCCTTGATGGCCGCCGGCATCGAATGCAGAGGGGTGTAGAAAACATTGCCGGGGCCGTCCGCGCCGAGACGTTCGAGGATCGGGAGCATGCGTTCGACCAGCGCGCGCGGCAAGATGTAGCCGCGGCGTACTCCTTCGCGCATATTGGCGGTTGCCTGCCGCGTCCAGCTTACGTATTCATCGATCCGTCGCAGCCAGCTGTCGAATTCCGCGGCGCTTGTCAGCGGATATTGGCCGGCATCCGCCGCCGCCGCCGCGAGTTCAAGCGGCATTCCGCCGAACGGATTGATCGGCAGCAACTCGGTGGGAAAGGTGAAGCCTTCGATGGTCAGCTCTCGTTGCCTGGTGAAAATGTCGTATGTGCGCCGCGAATCGGCATCCAACCCATCACGCGCAACGCCGAGAACCTCGGCAAGATAGCGGCGCTCGACATTCAGGGCGTCCGCCAGCAACTGCGGTGCAATCACGTCCTCGGTGTCGACGCGTTCCGCCCAATAGCGCTCGACGATTCGACCGAGCGGTTCGGACGGCGCTGCCGATTTCGCCGCATTGGGCGCAGCGGGCTGCGGGGCCCGGCCGCACCCGATGAGTGCGAATAGCGCAAGCCCGAGCAGTGCCCCATGAGAAAATCGAGTCATTGGTAGATTATATGCCGGTGGGTAGGTCCATAATTCGCAATACACATCGAGGGCAGAACCTATGTTGGTCGGAGCGAGTCCACGACGCGTCGCGATTGTCGGCGGCGCACGTATTCCGTTTGCGCGCGGCAACGGCGCTTACGCGCAGGTGGGAAATCAGGAAATGCTGGTCGCAGCCTTGCGCGGCGTGGTCGAGCGCTTTGGATTGATCGGCCAGCGCGTGGACGACGTCGCCGCCGGCGCGGTGATGAAACACTCGAGTCAATGGAATTTGACGCGCGAGTCCGTGTTCGACTCGGGATTGGCCGCAGAAACACCGGGCCTCGATCTGCAGCGTGCCTGCGGAACCAGCCTCGAAGCGGCCATCCTGTTGGGCAACAAGATCGCGCTGGGCCAGATCGAGTGCGGAATCGCGGGCGGAGTCGACACGGTTAGCGATCCGCCCGTGGTCTTTCCGCGCAGCTTTCAGCAGCTGTTGCTACGCAGCTTCCGCGGCCGCAGCGTACTCGAACGATTGACGCCATGGTTCGGATTGCGGCCGGGCAATTTCCGGCCGGTGCTGCCGGGAATCGCGGAACCGCGCACTGGTTTATCAATGGGGGAAAGCACGGAGCTGATGGTCAAGACCTGGGGTATCTCGCGCGCGGAGCAGGACCAGCTGGCGTTGGAAAGTCATCAACGGGCCGCGGCCGCCTACGCGGACGGCTTTTACAAGGATTTGGTGCGCGACTATCTGGGACTTTCTCAGGACAATAATATCCGCATCGATACCACCCTCGAGAAGCTGGCAAAGCTGCGGCCGGCATTCGATTTTTCGGGCGCCGGTACCTTGACCGCAGGAAACTCCACGCCGATGACCGACGGAGCCGCGGCGGTGCTGCTCGCCTCGGAAGCCTGGGCCCGGGAGCGCAATCTCCCGGTGCTGGCGTTTTTGAGCTACGGCAAGGTGGCTGCGGTCGACTACGTCGAAAAAAAGGAAGGGCTGCTGATGGCGCCGGCGTATGCGGTTCCGCGAATGCTGAAGGACGCGAACTTGAGTCTGCAGGATTTCGATTTCTACGAGATTCATGAAGCATTCGCCGGACAGGTGCTTTGCACGCTCAAAGCCTGGGCCGATGCGGATTTCTGTCGGGATAAACTCGGGTTGCCCGGGGCTCTCGGCGCCATCGATCGATCGAAGCTCAACGTCAAAGGCGGCAGCCTCGCAATCGGCCACCCGTTCGCGGCGACCGGCGCGCGCATCGTGGCCACACTGGCGAAAATTCTCGATGAAAGCAAAGCCAAGCGCGGACTCATTTCGATCTGCACTGCCGGAGGCATGGGCGTCACGGCCATTCTCGAACGCTGACAGCAGAGGAACGGTAGTATCAAATGAAACTGGACGATCCAACACTGCTGCGCGAGCAGTGCTTCATCGACGGCAGCTGGGTGGCCGCTGACCACGGCGCTGTCTTGGCTGTGAAAAACCCCGCCACGGGCGCGACCCTGGGCTCGATCCCCGTCATGGGCGCCTCCGAAACGCGGCGCGCGATTGCCGCCGCGGACGCCGCACTGCCGGGATGGAAGGCGCGCACCGCCAAGGAGCGCGCCGTAATCATGCGCCGTTGGTTTGACCTTATATCCTCGCATCAAGAGGATCTCGCGCGGCTGATGACCGCCGAACAAGGCAAGCCGCTGGCTGAATCCAGAAGCGAAGTACTCTACGCCGCCAGCTTCATCGAGTGGTTTGCCGAAGAGGCGAAACGTTTGTACGGCGATGTCATCCCGGGACACCAGAGCGACAAGCGCATACTGGTGCTGCGGCAACCGGTCGGCGTCGTCGCAGCCATCACTCCATGGAATTTTCCGGCCGCGATGATCACCCGCAAGGCAGGGCCTGCGCTTGCCTGCGGCTGCACCTTGGTCTGCAAGCCGGCCACGCAGACGCCCTATTCGGCGCTGGCATTGGCCGAACTCAGCTCGCGAGCGGGGATACCGAAGGGCGTATTCAATGTGCTCACGGGTTCCGCCGCAAACATCGGCGGCGAGATGACAAGTAATCCCACGGTACGAAAGCTCACCTTTACCGGCTCGACCGAGGTCGGCAAAAAACTCATGGCGCAGTGCGCCGGCACGGTGAAGAAGCTGTCGCTCGAACTGGGAGGCAATGCACCCTTCATAGTCTTTGACGATGCCGATTTGGACGCCGCGGTGCAAGGAGCAATCGCCAGCAAGTATCGCAATACCGGGCAAACCTGCGTTTGCGCCAACCGTCTGTTGATCCAGGCCGGCGTCTACGAGAAGTTCGCGGCGAAACTGAAATTGGCCGTCGCGGGATTGCGCGTAGGAGATGGTCTGGCCGGGGTTACCGATCAGGGCCCCCTGATCGACGCCAAAGCAGTTGCCAAAGTTGAAGAGCACATAGCGGATGCGCTGTCGAAGGGCGCGAAAGTAATGCTCGGCGGCAAGCGGCACGCGTTGGGCGGATCGTTCTTCGAGCCCACGATCCTCACCGAGGTCACGCCCAAGATGCTGGTGGCCCGCGAAGAAACTTTCGGACCGGTGGCGCCATTATTCAAGTTCGCGACCGAGGCCGAAGCGATCGGCATGGCGAATGATACGGAGTTCGGCCTGGCCGCCTACATATACACACAGGATCTTGCGCGTAGTTGGCGGGTTTCGGAGGCGGTCGAATACGGAATAGTCGGATTGAACACCGGCATCATCTCCACCGAAGTCGCGCCGTTCGGCGGCGTCAAGGAATCCGGCACCGGGCGCGAGGGTTCCAAGTACGGCATTCTCGACTACACCGAGATCAAATACGTATGCGTCGGCGGAGTGGGTTGAAGAACGCATGCTGGGACGGTTCCTGGAGTTTTCGCTCGCAACGCCGGATATCCGGGCTTCCCTGGATTTCTACACCGGGCTCGGATTCTCGCAAGCCGAGGTCGGCGAGGCATGGCTGCATCCTTATGCCGTTGTGACTGACGGCAGGATTTGCCTGGGACTGCATCAACGCGCGACCCCGGCGGCGCTGACTTTCGTGAGGCCCGGCCTGCTCAAGTACTTGGATGAGTTGGAGCAGCGGGGGGTCGAATTCGAGTTCCGGCATCTCGGCAATGACGTGTTCAACGAAGCGGGCTGGTTCGATCCTTCGGGTCAGCTGGTGAGGCTGGTCGAAGCGCGGACCTTTTCGCCGAGCAAGCGACTTGCCACCGACACGTCGCGCTGCGGCTATTTCTTGGAAATCGCGATGCCTAGCCCGGAGCGCGAGTCGGCGAAAAAATACTGGGAAGAATTCGGCTTCGTCGGAATGGACGAAGTGGATGATTGTCTGCCGCACATCTCCTGCACCAGCGATTTCATCGACCTCGGACTGTATCTTCCCGCGGATCTCAAGCGCGCTACGTTGCGGTTCGAAGTCGACGATGTTGGGGGCACCTTGGGAAGACTCGCCGAAGTGGGCATCGTGCCGCACGGTGAGTTGCCACCGCCGCTGCGCTCCTTGCCGGCAGCCGTATTGACGGCGCCCGAGGGGACACCGATTTTGTTGACTAGCTGATCGGCACAACGAACTTGAACTTCAGCCGCATCGCGTCCTGCACCTGCAGTGCGCCCAGCATGAGGCTGTATGGCGTCAGGCCGATCGCCGTCTGCTTGAGCTCCAGCGACCCGGCCGCGGTCAAGCTGTGCGAATCGCTGTCGAGCGTGAAGGGTGCATGAACGATTGACTCATGGCCGGCAATATTGATCGTCAGGGCGGCGCTGAGCGCGCCTTGCGTACTGGTGATCGCCGTACTCTTCACGGTGATCGCGGGGAACTGCCCGGCGTTGAGCACCATGGCGCTCTGCAAGTTGCTAAAGGTGCCCGCTTTGGCATCCTCCGGAACCCCGTCCGGGAAATCGCTCCCCTCTTCCGAACGCGCTTGGCTGTCGTCGACGATGAAGCTTTTGACCGGTACGCTGATCGAGAACGACGACGCCGACAAGGTTGCGGCGATCTGCACGGACCCGCTCACGGCGCGGTTGACCAAAACGTGGTTATGGCCGAGCCGCGCGAGCGCTCCCGCCCGATACACCAAAACGCGCAGCTCCGACTTGCTGGAATCGATTGGGTAGGTGCCGGGAGCAGGCAGCGCCTGCAGAATTGGCGCAGGTTGATTCGGAGTTTGCGGCGCCAGGGCGCGCGGCCGCGGCGCGCCGCACGCGGCCAAACCAAGCACCACGAGGGCGACGCCGACGCGCTTGCACATAACTTAGATCCCGCTGGCTTGTTAAACTAGGCGGCAGTCTTGCACCTGGAGCGATTCGATGCCAAATGAAAGTTCCCCCAAACGCTACGGTGCGGTCGCGCAAGGATTTCATTGGATCATCGCCGGGCTGATCGTCACCCAGTTCACTCTGGGCTGGATGGCCGATGACCTGCCGCTGGGAATGCGCAGGTTGGCGCTGCTCGCGCGGCATAAGAGTTTCGGCATGACCGTACTGATGCTGGCGGTGCTCCGGCTGCTATGGCGCCTCTTCAATCGCCCCCCGGAATTGCCTGCCGGCATGACCAGGACCCAGATGACTCTGGCGCGCGCAACACATATCGCGTTTTACGTACTGTTGTTCGCGATGCCGTTCACCGGCTGGACGATGTCCTCCGCCAAGAATTATTCGGTGAGCTGGTTTGGCCTGTTCACCTGGCCGAATCTCATCAGTCCGAACGAGCATGCATTCGATCTGCTGAGGTCGACCCACCACTTACTGAGCGACGCGCTCCTGGCGATTGCCATTCTGCACATTCTCGCGGCGCTCAAACATCATTTCTGGAACAAGGACGATGTATTGATTCGCATGGTGCCATTTACCAAATCGGAGAAACGCAAATGAAAAATTGCTTTGCCGCCGCGTGCGCCGGACTTTTACTGGCGGCGTCAGCCGCGGCGGCCGGCGTCGCCGGCTACACGGCCGATGCCCAGCAAAGCCGGCTGGAATTCGTCGGTGTCCAGGCCGGGGCGGATTTCAAAGGCGTGTTCCACAAGTTCTCGGCAGTCGTGGACTTTGCGCCGGACTCGCTCGCCAGCTCGCATTTTGATGTGCAAATCGACATGAACTCGGTCGATTCGAAGGATTCGGACCGCGATAAAACGATACGCGGACCCGATGTCTTCGATGTGGCGAACGCGCCGACGGCGCACTATGTGACCAAGACAATCACCAAGACTGCCGCTGGCTTTTCCGCGGTCGGTGCGCTGACGCTGCGCGGCGTTACCAAGGACGTACCCATCGACTTTCAGTTCGCACAAGCTCCTGCCGGCGCGACGCTGTCGGGCAGCGCCAAGCTCAAGCGCCTGGACTTTGGCGTGGGTCGTGGGGACTGGAAGAGCACCGAGTGGGTGGAGGATGCCGTGAAAATCAATTTTTCCCTGGTGCTCAAGCCCAAGACTTGACATGCCGCGCACTTTCGACGACGTGGCCGAATGCGTGGAGGACACCTTAAGCCGCGTTGGACCGCGCATCGTGCTGGCGCTGCCGTTGGGGATTGGCAAGCCGAATCCGCTGGTCAATGAGTTTTACCGCCGCGCACGGCGCGACCCGGCGATTGCGCTCAAGATTTTCACGGCCTTGAGCTTGCGCGCGCCGCAATGGAACGGTGAGCTGGAGAGGCTGTTTTTGCAGCCCATGGTCGAGCGGCTGTTCGGCGGCTGTGTGCCCCTCGACTATGTCGGAGATCTGCACCGCGGGGATGTGCCGGAAAATGTGCAGATCATCGAATTCTTTCTCGATCCCGGCGCGCTGCTGAACGTTGCGCATTCGCAGCGCCACTATGTCAGCAGCAACTACACGCATGTTGCCCGCGATGTCGCGGCCCACGGCGTCAATGTCATCGCGCAACTGGTGGCGAAGCGCGGCGTCGAGGGGCGCGCGGAATATAGTTTGGGATCGAACCCCGATGTCACTGTCGATTTGTTGGAAGTATTGGCGCCGCAGCGGCGGCAGGGAAGAACCGTGGTCGTCATCGGAGAAGTCAATCGGCAGATGCCGTTCATGTTCGGTCCCGCGGCCGTGAGCGCCGAGACATTTGATTCCCTCATCGAGCATCCACGTTACGACTACGACCTGTTCGCGCCGCCCAATCAGCGCTTGACCACGAGCGACTATGCCATCGGCCTGTATTGCGCGCGCCTGGTGCGCGACGGCGGCACGCTGCAGATCGGCATCGGCGAGCTTGGCGACGCCGTGGTCTACGGCCTGCAGCTGCGCCAGCAGCAGAACGCGGAATTCCTCGAGATCCTGCAGGGGCTGAAAGCTACGCGGCGCTTCGCGGCCACCCTCGACTCCATCGGCGGCGAGTCGCCGTTCGAGGCGGGCCTGTACGGGTGCACGGAGATGTTCGTCGACGGATTCCTTGATTTGTACCGCAGCGGCGTTCTGCGCCGCCGCGTCTACGATGATCTGCGCATCCAGCAATTGCTGAACACGGGGGCGATCGGCGAGCGCATCGACGAGCCGTTTCTCGCGGCGCTGGCGGGCGCGGGCTTCGGCAGTCCGCTCGATGCGCCCGAGTTTGCGCTGCTGCAGAAATTTGGAGTGTTTCGCCGGGAATGCCGTTATGCGGACGGTTTCATCGAAAATGCGGAGGGTCTGTGCGCCGCGGCGCTGCTCGATACGCCGTCCGCGCGCCGCGAACTGCTGTCGCTCTGTACCGGCCGGCAATTGACGGGTGGCATTCTTCTGCATGGCGGATTTTTTCTCGGGCCGCGCGGATTCTACGCCGCACTGCGAGATCTTCCGGATACGGAGCGGCGCCAGTTCTGCATGAGCGGCGTGTCGTTCATCAACCAGCTCGACGGCGGCGATCAAGCGCTCAAAATCGCGCAGCGCAGGGACGGGCGATTCATCAATTCAAGCATGATGGCGACCTTGCTGGGCGCCGCGGTGTCGGACGGCCTCGCCGATGGTCGAGTCGTCAGCGGCGTGGGCGGTCAGTACAACTTCGTGGCCATGGCGCACTCCTTGCCGGGGGCGCGCTCGATTCTGACCCTGCGCAGCACCCGCGAGAGGAACTCATCGCTCACATCGAACATCCTGTGGAGTTACGGCAATACCACCATTCCGCGGCATTTACGCGATGTGGTGGTGACGGAATACGGCGTCGCCGACTTGCGCGGCCTCACTGATCAGGACGTGATCGCAGCCATGCTCAACATCGCGGATTCGCGCTTTCAAGACGATCTCAAGCGTCAGGCGCAAAACAGCGGCAAGCTGCCGCGCGACTATCAGATACCCGACGTGCATCGTAACAACACGCCGCGCGCTTTGGAGGAACGATTCATTCTTGCGCGCGCCCGCGGTTTGTTTTCCGAGTTCCCCTTCGGCACCGATTTTACCTCTGAGGAAGTCGTGCTGGCGAAGGCATTGGCGAGTCTGAAGGAGCACACCCGGGACGGCGGGCCGCGGCTCAAAACCGTGGCGACGGCGCTGACTTCGCTCGGCACGCCCGCGCTTCTGAGGCCGTATCTTAAGCGAATGGCACTGAATGCGCCGCGAACCCGCCAGGAATGGCTGTGGCAGCGTTTGCTGGTGCAGGAACTGCGCCGTCTGGCCTGAAGGACCGCGTCTGGATTGTGTCCGGACGCCCGTGTGAGTAACCTTGCCACCCCGGCCAACCCGTCAGCGGAGCGACTTTATGAAAATCGGCGTACCCAAGGAGATCAAGATTCACGAATATCGGGTGGGATTGGTGCCCGCGGGGGTTCGCGAACTCGTCGACGCGGGGCACCAAGTGCTGGTGCAAAGCGGCGCGGGCGCGGGAATAGGCTTCGACGACGCGCATTACCAGGCGGCTGGCGGCAGCATCGAGCGTCGAGCGGAGGACATTTTCGCATCCGCCGACATGATTGTGAAAGTCAAGGAGCCGCAGCTCGGCGAGTGCCAACAGCTGCACAATGGCCAGACGCTGTTCACATACCTGCATTTGGCGGCTGACCGCGAGCAGGCGCAGGCGCTGTTGGCCTCCGGTGCGACCGCGATCGCCTACGAGACCGTCACCGCTCCGGACGGTTCGCTGCCGCTGCTGACACCCATGAGTGAAGTGGCGGGACGCATGTCGGTGCAGGTGGGCGCCAACTGCCTGCAGAAGGCCAACGGCGGATTCGGCGTGCTGCTGGGAGGTGTACCCGGCGTCGCACCGGCGAAAGTAGTGGTGCTGGGCGGCGGCGTATCCGGCACGCACGCCGCGGAAATGGCGGTTGGATTGCGGGCGGATGTGACCGTCGTGGATCGCTCGGTGAAAAGATTGCGCGAGCTGTCTTCCATCTTCGGCAGCCAGCTGAAAACGGTGTACTCCACCGCGCATGCGATTGAGGAGCTGGTGCGCGACGCCGACCTGGTCATCGGCGCCGTGCTGATCGCCGGCGCCGCTGCACCCAAGCTGGTGACGCGCGCGATGGTCAAGGCCATGAAACCAGGAGCGGTGCTGGTCGATATTGCGATCGATCAGGGCGGCTGCTTCGAGACCAGTCGTCCGACCACTCACGCCGAGCCCACGTACGTTCTCGACGGCGTCATCCATTATTGCGTGACCAACATGCCGGGCGCGGTACCGCGGACCTCCACGTTTGCGCTCACCAATGCGACCTTGCCCTACGTGAAGGCATTGGCGGATCATGGCTGGCGCGCCGCCATCTCCAAAGACCCGGGGTTGGCAAACGGCTTGAACGTGCATGCCGGCCAGCTGACTCACCAAGCGGTGGCCAGCGCGCTCGGGCTGGATTATAGGGCGTACCGCGCCGCCTAAGGCATTTTCGGCGCGATCATTGCACCGCCGTATTGCGCGGGGACGCGCGAAATAACAACAACGGAGTGTCAATGATAAAGAAGCGGCATCAACCGAAATTTCGCCGTGCGACGCCCGCGGTACGCCGCGAAGCGCTGGTCGAAGCGACATTGCGGTGCCTGAAGAAGTACGGTCACGGCGGCGTTTCCGTGCGCCGCATCAGCGCCGCCGCCGGCGTTTCCATCGGCTTGATCAATCACCATTTTCCGAGCAAGGCCAGCTTGATAGCGGAAACCTACGAAACTCTGGCCCTGTCATTGCAGGACTCGATTCGCGCCCGGGCTGAAAACCGCGCGGCGTCGCCGCGTGCGCGCTTGAGCGATTTTTTCCGCGCCTCGTTCGCTCCCGAGCTTCTCGACCCGCAATTGTTCAATGTGTGGGTGGTGTTCTGGAGCATGGTCGCCCACTCGCCCAAGATTCGCGAGGTCCACGATCGCACTTACGGCAAGTATCGGTCCATATTGGAGGCGCTGTTGGGAGAACTGGTGAAATCCGGCGCTGCGCCCGCGCTGAAGCTGCGTTCCGCCGCAATTGCGCTGTCCGCGCTGCTCGACGGCCTTTGGGTTGAGCTCTCCCTGAGCTCCGCGACATTCAAACCCAGCGAGGCAATCGCGATCTGCGAAGATTGGGTCAACGCCCTGTGCGGCGGCGCATTTCCGCGGATGCTGCGCAACAAACGCGGCAAAGCGTAGGCCGCGGCTGCTGATGGCGCGATCCCTGGGTGGTGCCATGCCCTCCTCCTTGTTATACTACCGTTCAACAAGAGTAGGAAAGCCCGTCATGGATGCAAAGCGCGCAGCGTACGACGAATCAATGGCGCCGGTCGCCGCCGATCTGGACGGCTTCAGTTTGCCGGGCTGGATCTATCGCGATGCAGATTTTCTGGATGCCGAGAAGGAGCGGGTATTTGCGCCGTCCTGGCAGATAGTCTGCCACCTGAGCGATATCCCGAACCCGGGCGATTACCACACGCTGGATTTTCTCGGCGAGCCCTTGGTCGCGGTGCGCGGCCAGGATTACGCCGTGAATGCCTTCTTCAACGTCTGCCGGCATCGAGGCGCAAGGCTGCTCGACGGCGGCGCCGGACATTGCCCGGGACGAATCGTGTGTCCGTATCATGCCTGGACCTATGGTCTCGACGGGCGCTTGGCCGCGGTACCGCGGCGCGGAGAATTCTTCGGTTTTTCGTCCGATCAATATGGCCTGAAGCGCGTCGAAACCGAGATCTACCAGGGATTCGTGTTCGCGCGCCTGAAGGCGGGTCTTCCCGGCGTCGCCGAGATGCTGGCGCCTTATCACGACGAATTGTCCCAGTATCGGCTCGAGGAGCTTAAGCCCCTGGGGCGCGTGACTTATCGCACCCGCCACGTGAATTGGAAGAACGTGACCGACAACTATTCGGACGGCATGCACATCACGGTGGCGCATCCCGGTCTCACGCGCCTGTTCGGCTTGAGCTATGGCGTCGAGGCGCAGCCCTGGGCGGACAAGATGTGGGGCTATCTTCGCGACATACCGTCATCGCAGCTGTCGGAGCGCATGTACCAAGCGCTATTGCCCACATCACCGCACCTGCCCGAGGATCGGCAGCGGCTTTGGACCTACTTCAAGCTGTGGCCGAATGTGGCCTTCGACATTTATCCGGATCAGGTCGATTTCATGCAGATGATACCGATCTCGCCCACCGAAACTCTGATTCGCGAGATTGCCTACGCTCATCCCGACCAGCGGCGCGAGATGCGTGCGGCGCGCTATTTGAACTGGCGCATCAACCGCAGGGTCAGTCTGGAGGACAAGGCGCTCATCGAACGGGTGCAGACCGGCATGGGCTCGCGCAGCTACAGCCCCGGCCCGTTGGGCAGCAGCGAGGTCGCTTTGCGCAGTTTTGCCCGCCGTATGCGCGAACTCATTCCTGAGAGCCGTCTGGATCGCGCGCCGAGCCCCGGCTGGCGCAGCGGCAGAAAATCGCCGTGAGCGGCCCGCAGCCGCGTGACGCCGTCATCGTCGGCGGGGGTCACAACGGGCTGGTGTGCGCCGCGTATCTCGCCGCGGCGGGTCTCAAAGTCACCGTGCTCGAGGCGCGCGGCGTGGTGGGCGGCGCGGCGGTCACCGAGGAATTTCATCCGGGCTTTCGCAATTCCGTCGCCGCCTATACCGTATCGCTGCTGAATCCCAAGGTGATTCGCGACCTGGATTTGCCGCACCATGGGTTGCGCATCGTCGAGCGCAGATTGGCTAATTTTCTGCCGCTCGACGCGGCGAACTATCTGAAAATCGGCGCGGGATGTACGGCGCGCGAAGTGGCGAAATTTTCCACGCGCGATGCCGCCCGCTTGGATGCATATGGCGCGCGGCTCGATGTGATCGCCGACGTGTTGCGAGACCTGGTGCTCGAAACGCCACCGAATGTAACCGCCGGCGGCTGGCTCGAGGCATTGCCGCAGCTGCTGCGCAGTGCGCGATTGGGCAAGCGCGTCAGCGGCTTGGATATGCCGATGCGGCGCGAGCTCTTGAGTTTGTTCGTGCAATCCGCCGGCGACTATCTCGACTCGTGGTTCGAGAGCGCGCCCATCAAGGCGGCCTATGGATTCGACGGCATCGTCGGCAACTACGCGAGTCCCTACTCGGCAGGCTCCGCCTACGTGCTGTTGCACCATGTATTTGGCGAGGTCAACGGCAAAAAAGGCGCATGGGGACATGCGATCGGCGGCATGGGCGCCATCACGCAGTCGATGGCGAGGGCCGCTGCGTCGCGCGGCGTGGACATTCGAATCGCGAGCCCGGTGCGGGAAATTCTGGTTGAAGGCGGCCGCGCCGTGGGCGTGGTCACGGCGGGTGGCGAGGCGATTCGGGCGCGCAGCGTCGTATCCAACTTGAATCCGAAGCTGCTGTACGGGGCGCTCATCGACCCGGCGGTGCTGCCGCAGGATTTTCGTGAGCGCATCAGCCGTTGGCGCTGCGGCTCCGGGACGTTTCGCATGAACGTCGCGCTGTCGGAGCTGCCCGACTTCACGGCGCTGCCGGGGCGGACGGCTGCCGATCATCACACCGCCGGCATCATCATGGCGCCGAGCCTGGCGTACATGGAACAGGCCTATCTGGATGCGAAGGCCGGCGGCTGGTCGAAGCGGCCGATCGTCGAAATGCTGATTCCGTCCACTCTCGACGATAGTCTGGCGCCGGCCGGCCAGCACGTGGCCAGCCTGTTCTGCCAGCACGTGGCGCCGATCCTGCCGGGCGATAGATCGTGGGATGCTCATCGCGAGGAAGTTGCCGACCTCATGATCGATCTTGTCAATACTCATGCGCCCAATTTCAAGGCCTCCGTGCTCGGGCGACAGATCATGAGTCCGCTCGATCTGGAGCGCACCTTCGGGCTCATTGGCGGCGACATATTTCACGGCGCGTTGAGCTTGGACCAGCTGTTCTCGGCGCGGCCGATGCTAGGGCACGGCGATTACCGCGGCCCGCTCAAGGGCCTGTATATGTGCGGATCGGGCACCCATCCCGGCGGCGGCGTGACCGGTGCGCCCGGTCACAACGCGGCGCGTGAAATCATCGCCGACTTCCGCCGCGGCCGATTGAAGCAGGCCTGATTTAGGATCTGCTTTCGCCCCGGGCGTGCCTTCTTTAGCCTATTTCTTCGCTGGATCCGGGTACGCGAATGGATCGGTGACCCGAGGCTGCGTGGGCACTGGTTTGCGCGGCAGAGGTTTTTCGGAGTTCGCGGCCGCCAGCAGTACGGTCGCCAGCACCACCGAGGCTTGGCGCATATCCTGCGGTCGCAAATGATCGAAGGTGTCGAGGTCCGTGTGGTGAACCCGGGTCTCGTAATCCAAGGGGTCTTGAATGAATTGGAACGCCGGCAGCCCCAGCCGGCTCAAGAAGACATGGTCGGTACCCTCCGTCGGCTCGGCCACGACCGCGTTTGCGCCGAGGCTGGCAAACGGGGATAGCCAGTCGCGAAAAATCGCTACGACGGCGAAATTACCCTCCGTATAGATGCCGCGGATCTTGCCGGATCCGTTATCGATGTTGAAATATCCGATCAGCTCGGCGAAGCCTGGCAGAGTCTGCACCGGATACGAATCCGTGGAGAAATAGGGTGGCAGGTCCGCCATGGCGGGATCTGCGGGCGGCGGGCGATGCGCCAGATGCTTTTCCACATAGGCTGCCGATCCGAGCAGACCCTCCTCTTCTCCGGCCCACAGCGCAAAGCGAATGGTGCGCTTCGGTCGCACACTGAGACTGGCCAGAATGCGAGCGGCCTCCATGACCACGGCGCTGCCGGCGCCATTGTCGGCAGCGCCGTCGCCGGCGACCCAGCTATCCAAGTGCGCCCCGGCCATCACGTAGCCCGCCGTCGAGTCGTTACCCGGAATGTCCGCAAAAATATTGTAGGCGTTGTGGTCGGCATCCTCGTAATGCACGCGGCTGTCGATCTCGAGCCGCACCTCGCCCAGCTTGGCGAGCCTCGCAAGCTTACGGTAGTCCTCGGCGCCGAGCTCCAGGCCCGGAAGCTTCGGAGTTTTGCCCACCCGATAGCTGTAGCCTTCACCATGCACCAGCCGGCCCTCGGAGCGCGACATTTGTATCCAGGCCGCCGCGCCTTCCTGCGCCAGGAAGGCATCGAGTTTGCTTCTAAAACGATAACGCTCGATTCGCTTCTGGATCAGGTCAGGGTCGAAAATCGGCTGCTGGTACTTGTCCAGTTTGGCGATATCGGCGTCAGCCAGGCGCTGGAAGGGCGCCAGATCGTCGTCCTTGGGCGGCGCCGGCCAAGTCACCAGCACGATTTTGCCGGCCAGCTTACCGCTCCAGTCAGCGAAATCACGCTCGCTTTGCATCGGAGCCACGATCACCGCGGCGGACAATGGGCCGTTGGTGGCCGGCGTCCAAGCTACGGGAATTCCGCGAAGCTGAAGCGGACGCGGTGCGATCATTCGCACCTGCGAAGACTCGATCCACCAGCCGCGGCCGAAATCGAAAGCTTCGGCCCTGACATCCTTCAATCCCCAGCTCCTGAATTTTTCCTGCGTCCAGCGCTCGGCTTTTCGCATGGCGGGAGAATTGGTCATGCGACCGCCAATCTGATCTGCAAGGTACGCGGCGGTATCGACAAACTCGCTATGATTGAAGCCCACATCGGCGATGCGATTGATCGCACTGGGTTCGGCGGGGGGCGCCGCCGCCAGCGCCGTTGCGCCAAGCAAAATACATGCACACGATCCGGCTATTCGTATCAGCACTGCGCCCCCTCGAATAATCTCAATATATCCTAGCAATCCGCGGCATCGCTTACCAAAAGCGTCAATCGCCTTCCCAATCGAATCGCCACACGGCGATCAGGGCAAACAGCGCACTCCAGCCCAGCAACACGGCAACCGGAGCACAAGCCGATGCCAGCGGCAGCCCGCGCCAGGTCATGGCATCGAGTCCATCCACCGCCCAGCGGGTCGGCAGGATCTTGCTGGCGTTTTGCAGCCATTCGGGAAACAGGAACGCCGGCACCCAGGCGCCGCCAAGCATAACCAAGATCAATATCGAAAACGTAGCCACACCGCGAGTTGCCGCCACCGAGCCGCCTACCGCGGCAATCATGAGCCCGGTAGTGGCCGCCAGCACCGCAAAGGCGAAGGCAATCATTGCAAAGCCCACGAAGCTCCCGGCGATAGTTACGCCAAACACGAAACGGGCCACGCTATAAACGACGCTCAAGATCAGGATGGCAATCAGCGTGGTTGCCGCCACGCGGCTGCCGAGCAACATGGCGCGGGATAGAGGCGCGGCGCGAAGCCGACGCCACATGCCGGTTTCGCGCATCAGTAGCAGGGCAACGCCGGCATCGATGCCCATGAATAGGATGAACTGCACGCTCATCCCGGCGAAGGCATGCGCATAGCCGTTGTATCGCGGTCCGGTGCTCACCGGCTGGCTCGCGAGCGTGAATGGAATCGACATACCATTGCCCGAGGAGAACGGACGGGTGACTTCCTGCATGACATGCTGCGTGATGATTCCCGCAAACACCGAGCGGACGATGGATTGCGAGGGGTCATAAAAGAGCTTGACGGACGGCTTGTCCGCCCGGCCGAGCAGCGCGCCGGGGACCGACGCGCCAAAGCCCGCAGGGATAACGACCGCCGCGCGCAATTTGCCGGTCACAACCCGCTGATGCGCCGTTTCCTCGGGCAGCAATTCAGTTGCGAGCGATTGATCGTGGCGCAGGCTCTCGACAACCGCCTTTGACAGGGCGCTATCATCCAGGTCGGTGACGCCCACCGGAATCCGCGAGACGGTGTCGCCGCCGCCGCCGAACAAAGACCCGAAGAACGCCGCGACCACGATAGGCGTCAGTACGCTCACCACCAACGCGCGGCGGTCGCGCAGGAATATCGCGACATCCTTGCGAACCAGAGCCCGAAATGCAATCAGGGTTGAGCTCACGTGTCACGCAAAGTGCGGCCGGTCAGCGCCAGGAAAACATCCTCGAGGTTTGCCCGGCGACTCGTCAGTTCCTGGCAGCTGAAGCCGCGGGCCGCAAGCCGTTCCAGCACTCGCGGCGCGGCGGTCCCCAGGTCGGTTGCGGACACCGAAAGCTCGGGCCCCTTGAGGTCGACGCGAATGACCCCGGGCAGGTTCTTGATCTCCTCCAGTGCCGCGCCATCCGGCGACACATCATACTTGAGCGTCAGCGTGTTCGAGACCGGCGCGCCGGCCAGCAGGCCGCTAAGCGTGTCATCGGCGAGCACCCGACCGTGATCGATGATCACGACACGATCGCAAAGTCTTTCGACCTCTTCCATATAATGCGTCGTGTAAACCATTGTGCGCCCCGCGCCCGCCAGCGCCTCGATGGTGTCGAAGATCGCATTGCGGCTTTGCGGATCGACGCCCACGGTGGGCTCATCCAGCAGCAGGATCTGCGGCTCGTGCAGCAGTGCGCAGGCAATATTCAAGCGTCGACGCATGCCGCCGCTGAATTCCTTCGGCACATCCGCGGCGCGGTCGCCGAGACTGGTCAGCTCCAGCGCCGCCGCGATCCTGCCGGCCAGCAGCCGGCCGGCAAGACCATACAAGCCGCCGAAGAATTCCAGATTCATGCGCGCGGGCAGCTCATCAATCAGGGCAATCTCCTGAGTCACGAGCCCCAGCCGCCGCTTGGTCGGGTCGGCACCCGTGCCCAAAGGTATTCCGTCGATAAGCACCCTACCGCCATCGGGCCGCATCAGGCCAGCGAGCATGCTGATGGTGGTGGACTTGCCGGCGCCATTGGGTCCGAGAAGCCCGAGAACTTCGCCCGGCGCGGCGGCAAATGATACTTCCGCGACGGCGGTGGTTGCGCCGAATTTCTTTTGCAGACGGTCAGCAACCAGATGCATGGATCAATAGTGCCAGAGAGAACGGGCCGGGCGCTATGTGTCGAGTCCCTGCGATCTCAAATACTCGTCATATGTGCCGCGGAAGTCGATGATCGCGGC
>Ga0210388_10001681_pt1 | contig 17371 bp, 16 predicted proteins | sample IncBWC19OmetaG_FD_155485 | JGI IMG/M metagenome (GOLD analysis project Ga0210388, IMG submission 155485) | Forest soil microbial communities from Barre Woods Harvard Forest LTER site, Petersham, Massachusetts, United States - Inc-BW-C-19-O ... | reverse complement strand
GGTTTCGCCCTGCTCGCCCGGAGAACTCTCGCGGGGGTGAGCCGCCAAGGCCCGCAGACCTCCGGGAGTCGGCTCTAAATCGAGGACCTCGTGAACAAAGCCGCGGAAGCATTGTGTGCTGTCGAGCTGTTTGTCGAGTTGATACATCGCACCAATCCCTTTGATGCTTGCAAGATGACCTCTCAGCTTGGACGGTCCTGTACCTTCAAGCGTCTTCTCGCAAAAACAACCTGGCCGAGCCATCTCTAGCCGAACAATCTGAGTTTTACTGTTCGGTACTGTACATAGCAGCGGATTAAGGTCATCCGACTGCTAAATTTGCGATTAAGGGGCTCTTGGGCGGCGGGGTGTGCGGCGTCGCAATAGCGCGTTAAGCTTCTGTTGTGCGGCGGCCGCTGTTGCCAGGCTTAAGGATTTTGCACCCTGTGGGCTGGGCCCATTCCGACTCGGGTTACTTTCCGCTAGTCGCTATCTGGCCCACCAACGCCAGCGGGTTTCCGTCGGGATCAGAAAATTCCAGAAGTTTGAGTTCGTAGGATTTCGTTCGTTGTACGGTTTCAATCGGGCCGGCGAATTTGACGCCACTGGCCTCGAGCCGAACTCGACTTCGCTCAAGTTCTGAATCATCAAAATATAAAGTCGTCGATTGGCCCGGCTTGCCACGTTCTATCATCAATCGCGCATCACCGACGGCGAAGAAGACCATACCATTTGCAACAAACAGCAGCCGCAATCCAAGAACGTCACGATAGAACTCGGTAGCGCGATCAAGGTCGGTTACCTGAATGGCTATTTGAGCGAATTTGTGGCCGCGTAATGGACCGGGCCCGGCATTTTTCGGCAGGTCCGCGGCCCGGAAAGACATCGATTGTCCCGTTAGGGCTAGTGCAACGATAGCCAGTGTCGGCAGAAAGGTGCGCCTATTCTTCATGATAAACCTCGCTGGATGAATCAATGCGCGCTCGGGGCAATCCGCAATGGTTGCTAGTTCGAGTACCTATCCGATTCGGAATGCCATCGCATACTACTGTCGAGACTTCTGATTTACCCTCCCCCTCATAATGCGTTGAGGAGTTGATTGGTAGATTGGCTCTGGAACGGCGCGTGGTGGCGACGGACGCCGGCTATTGCCCGGTCTTGAACTTTTGCCACAGGCGCGTGATGGCACGCGTCTGCTCACGGGATTCCTCTGCTGGTCGCGCTGCTCGTCTCGCGCGGGGTTAATGGCCGTATCCGAGGCAATTGAGACATCGAGCTGCCGTGTGGCGCTGGAAGAAGACACTGCCTAGCGACGTAAGTGGCGCGCCACCACAATAATCAGTCACGCAGTATTGGGGTCGTCGCGACTGCATGGAATAAAAAGCACGGCTGTGTGGTCTTGCATCGGCAGATCAATCTGCGGACTTAAATTGAAATAACCCCTAAATGAGACATACATGAACAGCATGACCAGTACTATCCGTTTTCGCACCGTGATTGCCACTGCGCTCTTCGGCACTGTCGCCTCAAGCCTGGCCGTCCTGCCGGCGGTTGCCGATAGCGTCGACGCACCTCAGATTGCCGTGAAATACGGTGACCTGAATCTTTCGAATCCGCAGGGATCAGCGGCGCTCTACTCGCGTATCCAGGGGGCGGCGGAGTACGTCTGCTGGCAGGTCGACGGTCCCGGTATTCAGGCTACTCTGCAGTACAGTGCGTGCGTCGATGAGGCGATTGTGGGCGCGGTGTCCCAGGTCAATGTTCCTGCGCTATCCGCCGTGTACAGTGCACATGCAGGAAAAGAGGTGCCGACCCGCGTCGGCTTAACATCCTCTGCTGCGCGGTGAGTACCTCTCGCAGCGTCCGGGAAGCATCGAAGCAGGAAACCGTGCTGATGGTCGGTCCGCTGCCGTTATGCATCATTCTTTAGGGGCCCCAATGCGCGATGCTGTGGAAATGCTGGCCAAGGAGCATTCATCAATTGGCAATGCGCTTTAAGGGGCGCGCAATCTGGACGGCAGGGATCGTCTTTACGGCGGCGGTCGCAGCGCTCGACGCGGCGCAATTGTCGCGATCCCGCATTCCGGATCTGCATCGCTTGTACGAAAGCGGCATGGAGCGGGTCCGAGTGCCGCCGGTGATCATCGTTCCAGGGATATTGGGGTCTCGACTGCGCGAGCGCGGCAGCGGCCGGGAACTCTGGCCGGGATCGCTGTACAACATCCTGATTTCCGCAAAATTCGTTGGGCCTCAAAATAGATCCGAAGACTCTCGAGCCTAAGGCGGACGATGTCGAAGCCTACGATTTGTTTCGCGGTCTGTTGGGAAACGACTTTTATGGCCAAATCATCGACACGCTCGAGAAGCAGGGAGGCTATGTGCGGGGCCACCCGGGACGCATCGCCGATGCCGGCACGCGACGCTACTACGTCTTCCCCTATGATTGGCGTCAGGACAATGTCGTAACGGCACGCAAGCTGGACGCGTTGATCGATCAGATTCGACAGGATTACGGCGATTCCAAGCTCAAGGTCGACATCGTCGCTCACAGCATGGGTGGACTGATCACTCGGTATTACATTCAGTATGGCGTGACCGATGTTCTTGGCAGCAACGACTTTGCTGCCAATTTCGAAGGCGCAGATAAGATTCGCACGGCAGTCCTGCTTGGCACGCCCAACTTGGGCTCCGTCAACTCCTTGCACAGTCTCCTGTTTGGGCACCACGTGGGTTGGCAGGCGATTCCGGTCGAGGCGCTTGCTACCATGCCGAGCGTTTACGAATTGCTGCCGCACCCGGTCACCAATTGGATCGTCGATATCAAGGGCCAACCTGTGCAGCGTGATCTATTCTTCGTCGGCACGTGGATGGCCTATCAGTGGTCGGTGTTTGATCCTGCCGTTGAAGAGCGCGTGAAGGCGCGCAATCCGAGCTCGATAGAAGGGCAGCAACAGATTGACGTGCTGCACGACTATTTTGCAAAGCGCATTGAGCGAGCAAGGCGATTCGTCTGGTCGCTCAGTTACAACACATCAGAGACTGCGCCGGTTCGCCTGGTGGTGTTCGGAGGGGACTGCACGCTGACGCCGGCGCGAGTGGTCGAAGAGCAAGATTCCATACACGCGCCTGAAGGGCATGCAGCGGTTCGCCTGCTTCCGAAAGACATTCACAACCCGGAGCCATCGATCGATTACTCGCGCCTGATGCTCGAGCCCGGCGACGGGGAGGTTACCAAGCCCTCGTTGCTTGCGCGACAGTCATTGGACCCTACCGTATCGCGCTCCGACGATGTCTTTTTTCCGCTGGCGTACGCCTTTTTCCTGTGCAGCGATCACGAACATCTCACGGGGAACATCAATTTCCAGGACAACCTGCTCAATGTCCTGTTGGAGCGGGAGCGGCCGTGGGAACAGCCACCCGCCGGATCGCCGGGCGCCGCCCGATAGAGGCCTATATTAGGACCAGGGAGCAGGAAGGCACAGCGCGCGGGGGCCGATGACTTCCGAACCTTAGGAAGGCGTCATGTTGGCCAGAGGCGCGCTAATTATGCTCAGCGAGAAGCAAGAGCACCGGAAGCATTGCCAATCTCGTGAGCAAGACCGACACGATGATTTTCTGGAAGTCCTTGCCGCCGCCCCGATAGAGGTTGTTCTCCCCAGTGAATTGCATAGAAACAGAAGGGGAAGGGCGTAATATGCGGAGGGATCATAAAAATAATCCGCGAAGGGGTACTTCATGAAGCGGTTACACATTGTCATGGCGATGGCGGTCATGCTGCTGGCGAGGAGCGGCGGGGCGGAGAGCGAAGTCAAATCATTTCATCTCGAAGAAGCGACGATTGCCGATGTGCACGCAACGTATAAGTCCGGCGCGCTCACGGCGACGCAATTGGTGCAGGCGTATCTGAAGCGCATTCAGGCCTACGACCAGGCGGGGCCAAAGCTCAATGTGGTGATATTCCTCAATCCCAACGCGCTGGAGGAGGCGCGGGCGCTCGATGAGCATCTGCGCAAAACCGGGAAGTTCGTCGGTCCGCTGCATGGGATCCCGGTCCTGCTGAAAGACAACGTCAACACCAAGGACATGCCGACCACGGGTGGCTCGCTTAGCCTGGCAGGATACATGCCCGCGACCGATGCGGCGATCACGCAGAAATTGCGCGCCGCCGGTGCCATCATTCTTGCAAAGGTCAACCTGCACGAGTTCGCGATCTGGGGTGAGACGGTCAGCTCGATCCGCGGGCAGACCTTGAATCCCTATGATCTGACCCGCACGCCTGGCGGTTCAAGCGGGGGCACGGGCGCAGGCGTGGCTGCCAACTTCGCAGTGGCAGGTATTGGCACCGACACCATCAACTCCATTCGGTCGCCCGCGTCGGCAAACAGCATCGTGGGCATACGCCCAACGCTTGGGTTAGTGAGCCGTGCCGGTATCATTCCGTATTCGTTCACGCAGGATGCGGCGGGTCCGCTGGCCCGCACCGTTGCGGACGCCGCACAGATGCTCAATGTGCTCGTGGGCTTCGACCCCAACGATCCTGTCACGGCATGGAGCGTAGGGAATACGGAGAAGGATTACACGAAATTCTTGAAGGCCGAGGGCCTCAAGGGCAAGCGCATCGGCGTCTTGCGCAGCTTCTTCGGCAGTGCCTCCGTCAACGAAGAAGTCAACGTCCTAGCGAACAACGCGCTCGAGGATTTGAAAAGGTCGGGCGCGACATTGATCGAGCTGAACACGCCCGACCTCAATAGCGGGAAGATCAGGGACGACATTTGCGTCGATCTCTACGAATTGAAGCCGGCCATCAACGCGTACCTGGCGGAAGGCAACGCGCCCGTGAAATCGCTGGGGGAGGTCATCGCCTCCGGCAAGTTTCATCCGAACATCGGGGACAACATCAAGAAAGCACAGAGCCTCGAGATGGACGACGGGTATCGGCTGCGTCTACAGAAGCGCTCCGAGTTGCAGCTGCGTGTGATGAAGATCATGGCTGACGATCGACTCGATGCCATCGTCTTCCCGCATCAAAAGCGGCTTGTGGTGCCCATCGGCGAGACCCAGGTGGAACGCAACGGCAGTCTTGCAGCGGCGACCGGTTTTCCTTCTATCGTCGTGCCAGGCGGCTTCTCGATGCCAACCCAGACCGCCACGCTCGGCGTACCGGTGGGCATCGAATTTGTCGGCAGACCGTGGTCAGAGAAAGTGCTGATCGAGATTGCCTACGGTTACGAACAAGCGACCAAGCACCGCCGGCCTCCGGCCTCCGCGCCGCCGCTGGAAGCCTCGACGCGTTAATACTCGCGTTTCGGCGCCAATGGCAGCGCGTTGGTGACACTGCGCGATCCTCAGACGGTCGTTGTCGAAATGGTCCGATCGGCTTCTGCAAATGCTAGTGCAACGCCCAATTGATTTGCGGTGGATTGGAAGGACAATAAGAAGCGGTCGCATGACGGAAATCAGGCGCTGGTTGATGGGTTCTGCAGACTGAATGAAATCATTCTTTCGCAGCGATAACGGCGATCGTCGCCAGCGCGGTTGCAGTGTGCTTCTCGTCTGCTCCAGTCACGCTGAACACGTCCGCAGCGACCACCGAAAGAGTTTTGCCGGCTTTGATGACACGAGCGCGGCACACTAGGCGTTCCCCGAAGCCTGGGGAAAAAAGACTGAGTTTATATTCGGCGGTGAGAACCGTCTGACCCTGCTGGGTCATGGTTGAGGCGGCGATGGTAGTCGAGTTATCCACAAGAAACGCGGTAACCCCGCCATGAAACATGCCGTGCTGCTGCAGGAGCTCAGGACGCTTAAGCACAGACATTTCGCACGTCCCTCTCGTTAACTTCCCCAATTCCGCGCCAATCAGGGTCATAAATCCTTGAGCGGCAACCTGCTGGCGGATGGTTTGTTCACGCTCATTTAAGGTGACGTCAGTCATCATATAGGCTCTCACAATGTGGCTGAATTGAAGTAAAGCGGAGAGAGTATAAACCTACGTCTCGTCGCACCATGCAAGACAGACTAAGGCCGAGGCCGAAAAGCGGGCACCCCGACTGGCCGCCAGGGTGGTGGTAATCGATGGATCTTGATTCGATGCTTGACCTACATAGCCGACCAGCGTCTTCGGCGTTAAGATAATTCTCTCGATGTGGGTTGCCGATTCTAAGTAGGAGTTGCCATGCGGTTAAGGATGAGTTTCGTCGCGCTTACCATTCTTGCGCTGTCCACCGCCGTTCAAGCAAGCATCATCGCGGGGCATGACTATGTCGTGCTCAAGACGCCACAGCGACCGGAAAGCAGTGGGAAGATTGAGGTGCTGGAATTCTTTTCGTGGGGCTGTCCGCATTGCTATGAGTTCTATCCAATGTTGTCGCGCTGGATTGCGGCGCTTCCTAAAGATGCCAGTTTCAAGCGTGTTCCGGTGGGTTTAGGCCATCCGGAATGGGAGGCGTTGGCGAAGGCTTTTTACGCCCTGCAGGTGACGGGTGATGTGGATCGCCTGAATTCGCAAATATTCGAGGACATCCATAGGAATCACGTGATGCTCTACGATGAACCGAGCATCACCGCTTGGATCGGGAAGCACGGCGTCGATGTGGTCAAGTTCACTGCGGCGTATCGTTCCTTCGGTGTAAACATGTCCGAGGCCCAAGCGGAGCAGAAGAGCATTGATTACCGTATCCCGGGTGTGCCCACTTTAGCGGTTGCCGGCAAGTACACGGTCAGTGGAGACCAGGAGAGAATGCTGGCTACATCGGATCAGCTCATCGCGATGGAGCGGGTAGCGGATAAGAAGTCCGGCAAGTAAAGTCTCGCGATTGACGCGGACGATGTTTGAAGAGGAAGAGAGACGAAGAAACCCGGCTCGTGCTGCGGCGCTAAGATGAAGAAGTCTCCAGGGGAGGAGTGGAGACTTGCAGAATGCTATTAAGACCTTGCGACAGGGAGATCCGGGAGGCGGACCTGAGTCGCGATTCTGGGAGCGGCGGCGACTCTTTAGAGGAGTGAGAACATGCCAGTTCAGCTGAATCATACGATCGTCTGGTGCCGCGACAAAAAGAAATCCTCTGAGTTTCTGGTCCGAATTCTGGGTTGCTCCCCCGCAATACAGATTTACCATTTCATGGTGGTCCAACTGGCCAACAACGTTTCGCTCGATTTCATGGAAAAGGACGGACCTATCTCGATTCAACACTATGCATTTCTTATCGAGGAGAGCGAATTTGACGCGACATTCTCCCGAATTCGCAAAGAGGGGTTAAGTTACTGGGCAGATCCCGCGAAATCTCGGCCTAACGAGATCAACCGTAACGATGGCGGTCGCGGTGTATATTTCGAAGATCTCGATGGCCACGTGCTCGAGGTCATCACGCGCCCTTATGGCAGCGGATGATCTCGTCACCGCTCGTTACCTCGCGGTGCCGTTTCAGGCGCCGGCGAGTCAGAGGCTGTGACTCCAACTCGTCTCCGCATTCTCCTGCGAAGCGACGGTAGGTAAACTTGCGTAACCTTGCAATGGCCTTACGGTCTCGGCGACGACCCTGCAGTTCTAGGTTAGTAGGGCGAGCCGCACCCCGGCGGCGGGGCAGGGGGCCCGCGCGGCCCTCGCGCAGAATGCGTGCGAAGGGACCCTGCTGCGGGGGTGTAGCGTCTCACGGTGACACCGAACAGGTTTCGACGCGAATCGGTCTAAGAACGCAGCGTAACAACAAAGCAGCTGCGGCCGTCATCCATGGACATGCACCGCGCATCGCCGCCGTGACGGCGCGCTATTTGCCGGACCAAGGACAGCCCCAATCCGCTGCCAGTGCTGTTGTGGCTGTCGCGGCGGCGATAGAAGGGCGTGAACAGCTGTTCGAATTCTGCCGGCGCTGGACCGGGGCCGTTGTCCCAAACTTTCAATACCACAGTGTCACCTTCGTTTTGCAACCGTACCTGGGTCGGCGGCTCCCCATGGCGCTTGGCATTTTCCAATAGATTGCGTAGCAACCGGCGCAATAGCCGCGGGTCGCCCTGAATTTTAACGTGCGCTCCCTCGAGCTGAACGTCGTCGTAGCGGGCGCATTCCTCAGCAGCCAGGGCAAGCACATCAATCTCCTCGCGCACATCGTTTTGCGCAATCGTGTCCAATCTGCTCGCCAGCAGAATTTCATCGACCAAGCCGTCCAATTCAGCGATGTCCTGCTCCAAGCCGGCTTTGGTTTTCGAATCGGCGGATGGCTTCAACATTTCCATTGCCAGCCGAATGCGCGCCAGCGGGGTACGCAATTCATGAGAGGCATTGGCCAGCAGGGACCGATTCGCCTGGATGAGCTGCTCTATCTGACTCGCGGCGCGATTAAAGCTCTCCGCCAAGCCGGCGATTTCATCGCGGCCTTCGACGGCGACGCGAGCGCCCAGATCGCCGGCACCGAGAGAGTCGACGCCACGCTGCAGGCGCTCGAGACGTCCGGTGAGTTGCCGAACGATGGGATAGGCAGCCACGCCGATTGCCAATGCCGCGAAAATCACCAACAAATGAAAATTCAAGCGTGAGGCGGCGAAGCCGATCGGTACGCTGGCAACCAGTAGACGGCCGTCAGCCAGGCGCACGCTTGAAAACGCGCTGCCCCGCCAATGACCAAAACTCAACGGATGGTATTGCCGCGCGCTCGGCATGGGCAACGGACGCCCGACGGCGGCAATGACGGCTCCATTCCCGGCAAAGAGAGTGACATCGGCGTTGAGTCCGGCCGCCAATTTTTGCAACGCTTCCTGCTGCTCCGAAGCCGGCGCCTGGGCGGGCGGTAGCACATTTTGGACCAGTCGTCCTACCGTGACTCCAACTTGTTCCATTGGGCCGCCAGCGAAATGCACCAGCACCGAGGCGGCCAGTCCCAGCAGCGCGAGGCTCGCCAGCAGTGCGATATAGAAGCGTAGATACAGGCGCAGCATCAATCCTGCGCCTTGGCGAAAACGTAGCCTGCCGCACGCACTGTGATAATGCGCCGCGGCTTCTTGGGATTGTCCTCGATGGCAGCCCGAATGCGCGAAATGTGCACATCGATGGAGCGGTCAAAGGATTCGAATTCCTCGCCTTTGACAAGATCCATCAGGACCTCGCGCGACAATACGCGGCCGGCGTTCTTTGCCAATGCCACCAGTAGATCGAATTGGTACCCGGTCAGCTCGCAAGGCTTGCCGTCCAAGCGGACGGCTCGCGCGGCCGTATCGAGCTCCAGACGTCCGAAGTGCGATGGTCTCTCGCCCGTCGCGCCGCGCACGCGACGGCGCATGATGGCGTGCAGCCGCGCGACCAATTCCCGTGGTTCGAACGGTTTGGGCAGGTAATCATCCGCACCCAGCTCCAATCCGACGATTCGATCGACCGCATCGCCTCTCGCGGTCAGCATCAGCACGGGGGTATCGTATTTTGCGCGCAACTGGCGGCAGACGTTCAGCCCATCCATGTCGGGCAGCATCAAATCGAGCACCACCGCGCCGAAATCGGCTTCGGACAGTTTCTCGAGCGCAGTGGACCCTAAGGCTGCAACCGTAACGGCAAATCCCGCCTGACCGAGATACTCAAAGAGCATGTCGGCCAAGCGGGGATCGTCCTCAACCAAGAGAATTCGCTCAACCATTGACCGGCGACTCTAAAGAGAGCGAGCCGTCAACGCCAGCGCATTATGACTTGGCGTGCATTTGCTTGAGGTGAGCGGCCAGGGCACTGCGTTGCGCCGGCGTCAGCACCTCATCGACATCGGCGAGAAGCTGCGTCAATCGCTTGGAGGCCTGGTCGGCCAGCTGAAGATGCGCCACGCGCGCTGCCTCCAGCGCCGTCCGATCAACCGTGTCCTGCGTCAGTGCCTGAACCGCTTGTTCATGAGCCGCTTGCAGTTGCGCATGCATCGGCAGCAGATCGTTCACGGCTTGGTGCACCAGCGGGGTGATTTGTGCTTTCTGTGCATCGGTGGCATCGATTTCAACGTACAAGTGCTTGAGCACGTGATCGACGTGCGCTGAGACATCGGCGGCGCTCTGGGGACCGCTCATCATGCCGTGATGAAAGCCGCCCATCCCAGTCGCGGCCGCCACCGCGGCGATGCTTCCCGCGAGGGCGGCTCCGGCGAGAAAGGCAACCAATGTCATGCGGCTAAAGATGGATCGACGCGGCGTTGCGTTTCCGGGTTCGGTTGAAGTATTCATGGAGACCCCTTGTAGGTAAGAGAGACGATGAACACTCTGCTCCTCAACTGTTAGCCGTCTTTGCAGGGGGCGTAAAGATTTGTAAAGCAATGCATTCAAGCGGGCAGGGCGGCCTCCTTGCGGCAATCAAGACAGTCCGGATGGCAAGGAATCCTCGACCAGACGAAAAAATACCAAAACGACTAAAATTGTCGGACCCACTACGGCATCGGAGCGAATCATGGAGTTGCATGTACCGCATGGATCAATTCGATCCATCAAAGATTTCCTCGTACACATTGGCATCGTGACAGTGGGTGTCATCATTGCACTTGGTCTGAGTCAAATTGTTGAGAGTCAGCACCGGTCGAGGATGGCTGCGGAGACGCTCGGGGGATTTCGTCGAGAGATCATCTTTGCGGAGTCACAGGTGAAACAGGTACTAGATTCGATTCCGGCTTGGCGGAGCCAGATTGACACTGACATTGCCAGGCTTTCAGCGATGCCGACCGAAAATCCAGAACAAGAGCCGATTCACTACCCGGAGCCCGCCTTTCAAATCATTAGGAAAGCGAGTTGGGACACGGCAGTCGCAACGCAAATCATTGGCGCTTTGCCACCCGATAAAGTCAAGGGTTACGAGCTTGCATACGAGGAGCTCACCATCTTTGTCGATCAGGAGCGAATTGGAGTTGCTTATTGGTACGATCTAAAGAAATACGGTGAAAGTGCCGCGGCTTTGAGTGCCGAGGATCGCCGCGCCTTGATTAAGGAGCTGCGTCGTTTTAAGGCCTTTGCCTGGTTCCTCGAAGCGATAGGCACCGATGCGCTTAAGGTTTGCACCAGCACTCTCAATTGAATAACGGGGCGCGGATCTAATCATAGGTGTTGGCGCCTTATAAGCGCGTAGCTGATTGATTTTTAATGTTTTTGGATAACAAATATTGATCTGACGTCGCAGACTGACGAATCAGAACTGAGTTTCCTGCGGGAGCGTCTCAGCAATGTTGAGTTGTGATTTCGAATCGTAGCCAACCCTTGAAAGGCTAGAAGCCAAAGCCGCCATTAATGTCCATTCGACGACGGATCGTGCTGTCGAAACTCACAATTGTTGTCAGGGATAAGATTGTAGAGATAATCTCTTTAACTACATGATTACTATACTAACATTAATAGCTAAATTCGTCAGTAAACTTCGCGTTGCCAACTGGCCGCCATAACTGCACGTTCACACAGGAAATTGACAGTTACTCTGAGCCTGCCGCTCGGGTTGGATCGCAGAACGCATATGTTGCATGGCCCTAGCTGTCGAGATCCGCAGGATGATTCAGGATCAAGCGCCGGCGTTCGAAGGTGTTCGAAATTTGCTCGCGGTTCGACAGGACGCCTGTAAGCTGTTTTTCGAGAGTCGCAGAACTGCGCGGCAAAGTCACAGTAACTGTCAATTTACCGCTGACTCCTGAGTTGCGATGAAGGATTGGGTAACGCAGGCTCAGAGATAATGGCAGTAAGATTCGTCAGTAGTTTGATCGCGTTGCCAAAAGATTGATTGCACTGACTTATCTAGGCTCACAATTGATGGCAGGGTGCCAACAATATTGAGCCGCGACACGTGCTGAGCCATAACCAGTTAGAGCGTACCATTATTTAACATAATATACATTATGCGAAGTGTGCGCCGTGAGGCGCTAGGAGGATCGGTGAGCATCGGACTCACCACGACTCATGTCGGATTGAGTCAGTAAGGGCGCCGTGAACCTCGTCTAGGTTGGAATGACGAGCTGCAAAAGCCGAACGGCGTTAAATGTCTGCAAAGACCGTGCGAACGCTCTTGGGCAGGCTACCACAGGTGTCATGGTGAAACACGCGTGCTGATTGGCACGCACGTTGAACTCAGTGTTGGACGCTTCTGTACGGATAATAGAGCCACGATCTTCGTGGATACGCAGCGCGATCGGGTCGGTTTAGATTTTGGCCTGACCCGAGCACCGGATGAGTGCCGGTGCGTCGTCTTTTAGTTCCGAAACGAAAGATGATCAGAGTTGCCAGGAGTAAAGCTGAGCACCTACCGCACCAGGGATTTTCCTAGTGAACACGGGAACCTCGATTTTAGGCGTCAGAAGAGGAAACATCTGACAAGCCGCCAAGCCCGGTGAGGCCAAATCGAGGGGCGGAGCCTTCGTAGTAGTCGGCGCGCGGGAAAGCCGCGTACAAGGCGAAGGGAGGCAGTCGAGGAGTAGAGAGGCGCGGCCGCTGGGGGAATCGATGTATATCGACACTAAAGAAGCAGTTCTTTGGCTCCAGAGCGTGCAACGCAAACTCTACGCGCGAAGTCGGGAAAATCCGGACTATCAGTTCAAAGAATTATGGGGACTCGTTACCGATCCTCATAACCTTCGAATCGCCTTCGTTCGCGTGCAACGCAATCGCGGTGCGCGCAGCGCGGGCGTAGATCGGATCACGGTAAGAAAAATCGTGCAGCAGGGTGTGGAGCAGTTTTTAGCCGCGCTTCGCAAGGAGCTTCGGGACGGGTCGTTTCGCCCGAGTCCGGTACGGCGAGTGCTCATCCCTAAAGCCGGTAAACCTGGGGCTTTCCGGCCTTTAGGCATTCCTACCGTGAAAGATCGGGTGATACAAGCGGCGATGAAACAGATCCTGGAGCCGATCTTCGAAGCGGGGTTCTACCCTACTTCGTACGGCTTCAGGCCAGGTCGTTCCGTGCGAGGAGCATTGGCGCATTTAAAGGCGCTCTTGCCACCACGCGGAATGAAGCGTTGGAAGACAGCTGAGAAGCTGCCTTTCCCGTGGGCGATTGAAGGCGATATCAAGGGCTGCTTCGATCATATCGATCATCATGCACTGATGAACCGGGTGCGCCATCGCGTGAGTGATGGCAAGCTCAATCGATTGACCGTCGCGTTCTTGAAAGCCGGTGTCATGTCGGAGGCGCAATTTACACGCAGCGACAGCGGGACCCCGCAGGGCGGAATCTTATCTCCCCTGCTCGCCAATGTCGCGCTGAGTGTCATTGAGGAGCGGTACGCCCAGCATGTGTGGCCCTGTGGCGCCGTGCAACGGTCAGGTGCTCGTGGCCGGCCGACAAAGGCGCTGACCGATCCGATATTGATTGCTCGGCGAGCGTGTGCCAATCGTGCCAATGACCGGCGTCGGGGAAATCCGGTCTTCATGCCCATCCGCTATGCCGACGACTTCATCGTGCTGGTGACTACCGCCGACGGAGATCCAGAACTTTGTCGTGCCGCTGCTGAGCAAGAAAAGTCAGCTCTCGGGGAGATGTTGTTGGCCGAACTCGGCCTCTCGCTCTCTGTGGAAAAGACCCTCGTCACTCCCGTGACGAATGCGATGCGCTTCCTGGGACATCACTTACGCGTGCGACCGCATCCGAGTGATCGGCATACGGTGGCGCATCTCTTGATACCCAAGGATCGCTCGCAGCGCTTGCGAGGCAGTATCTCGGCGATCTTCGATCGATCGACGGTGGTAGCAACACTGGACAACCGTTTGCGTTTGCTCAACCCGCTGCTGCGCGGTTGGGGTAACTTCTACCGGCATGCGTGGGGAGCAAAGCGCGTCTTTGCCGCCATTGACCACCATGTCTGGTGGACCATCCTGCGATGGCTCCATAAGAAGCACCCCGATGCACGCATGCGGGACATCGCGAAGCAATACGGTTGGCATAAACCTCGCCGACGTACGCTACGGTGGCGCGACGGGGAGACTGTTCCAGTCTCGCTCAGCGCCATACGTGTCGTGCGTTATCAGCAAGGGAGTGACCCCGGTCCCGCCTATGCGTAAACATCGATGGAGAGCCCGGTGCGTAACGAAAGGCGCACGCCGGGTTCGGCGAGGGGCATCCGAAAACCCGCGGCGACCCCTGCTGGCGGGCGTCGGATGCCCACTCTCCGGAATTAGGAGTTCCCTCGGGCGTTAGCGAACAACACCGCCCATCGCGGCTAAGAGCATCAAGCCAGGCTCCACGACCATATCAATCGCTGCATGGGCTGCGATCGCGGGATTGAGACTTCTCCGACCGATGACGTAAATTACTGCAAAGAAAGCGCATAAGACGACTGAGGACATTGTCGTCGCGACGACTCCCGAAAAGTCTGGGTGGATGGGATAGCTGGTGTACGCAAAGCGCGCCAAAACAAGAGCACACAGCACCGCGGACATCGCGATTTGAATCACGGTCGGCATCCCAGCGTCGCGAGCTTGCGTCATGACGAACCCGCGAAACACTGTCTCCAGACAGATCCCTGCTGTCGCGCCCATGATTATTGCCAATAAAATGCGATAGAACGACCAATCCGATAGCAGTTGGGCAGCTTTCCCAAGCGGGCCAAATAGTGCTCCTCCTGCAACTAAGGCGACCAACGCAAGCGCCAACCACCAGGAGCGCGTTGTCGCGGGGCGTCTCCAGCCAACATCAGCAAGAGTCTGTCCACGCCAGCGCAGGAAAAGGATACATATCCCGAGCATTGCCCACATGAGCCCGACGCCAAATACCGCGCCGACGGCAGCGCGGCCCCGAATGCTCGGAAGCTGGAGTGTTTCTAGAGACCACTTAGTCGCAAATTCAAAAAGCGCTTCAACGATGACCCAAACGGCAGCGAATCCCGTCAGCGCCTGCCAAGGCGTAAGGCGGCTGCTCATTTTATTTTTTACTCCCTAGTCCGTGGGTTTGAGTGGTCAGCACGTCGATTGTATTCGAGGAATTGTTGGAGCACCCCTTGTTTTCGAACTTCGCAACGACCGCAGGGGGCTGCGGCCGGGAAGCCGGAGGCGAATCGGACTCGCGCGCCTGAGTCGCCGCATTCTAAAACGACATGGCCGCGCAAGGAGCCATGTCGAAAGCCTTTAGAGCGGCCTTCCTAAGCGCTTTTCGATCTGCTTCTTTTCCCAGTTGGGTCCTAAGAAATTGATGACTTCAAACACGTTGAGGCCGTGCACCACTAGACCTATGCCCCAACCAATTGAACCCCAGAGAATCAACGGATGCTTGAATCCGAAAAAGAACCCAAAAACGGCAACGAAAAAGAGATACATGAAGACGTGGGTGTAAAACTCCTTGACGCTCTTTACGTACTGAATCGCGTTTTCCTCATCTGCGGTGATCGGGGATGCATTCGGCATGGGATTTTCTCCAGGTTTGAACAGTGAACGATCAACCTCGAAGACCGCCGCCAATGAATTCATCGATTCGAGACTGCCAGGTTGGCCACGTTCCAAGCGTTGAATGCTTCGAACGCTCAAGCCAGTCAGATGCGCCAGGTGCTCCTGAGTCCAGCCCCGCTGAAGTCTCAATTTACGAACGATCATGGGTACGCCTTGGTTGAGTGGCCCGATAATGGATCGACACCTAAGATTCGTACACGCCAAAGACCTGACAGTCGCCCGACAACCTGGCGAATAAGGCGATTTTACACCGCCCGCTTGGGGGAACGCCGCTCTCCGGAACTTCCGAGCGGACCTGCCCGCTTTCCACAGTGATGAGGCGCGCTTATATAGTCGATCCGGGGTAGTCGTTTACCTTTTATGCTAGTGCTTTGTAGATGCAATCGAGCAGCTTCAGGTGGCCCGTGAGAGAGGTACTAAGGTCCTGAATGGTTTTTAACGCAACGTCGTTTCCGGAATTAGTCACCATAAGAATGACGGTGTCGTGCTCCGGATAGATGAGAATCTCTGCCATCCAGTAGCCATTACTGCCCATGTGAGTTAGTAACACGGGCGCTCCATCTGGCCCCTGGTGAACTCCCCAGCCCATCGCGACGTTATCAACCACCGGCGTTTGTAATACTCGGTACGTTGCCGGCTTTAGTAATTTTCCATGGCCAATGGCACCATCAAGTTGGTCCTGCGCGAAGAGTGCCCAATCCTTTAAGGCAATATTGATCGTGCCAGCGGGCCCGATCAGGGCGGGGTTGTCACTATCAGTATCGCCCGGATCGAGTGAGGTAAGTTGCCCAGCAGCGTCACGGTGTCCGCACGGTTGGTCAAATTTGCCGGGCGTGCCAGGCGGACCGAAGCCTGCGTTCGTTATGCCGAGAGGCGCGAAGATCCTCTCGCGTATTAGGGTTTCCCAAGTCTTTCCGGTACGCGCTTCGGCAATCGCGCCGGCGATGACAAAGCCTACGTTTGAATATTTGAACTCCCCGGCTTTCGAGGCGGGCGGCATGGTCAAGAAGTATCGGGCAAGCGCCGCGCGCTGGGCCGATACTCCGTGAGCCGTTTTAATCGCGGCGAGGAGTGGGGGCATCTCGTCGTCCGCGGTCAACGTCGGTAAGCCTGCGGTGTGGCTCAGCAGTTGCCCGACAGTGATACCGCGGTAGGCAACGTTCATGCTTTTCACCAGAGCGGGGAATGATGCTTCGAGTGTGTCGTCAAAGCTCATTACATGCTGATCCACCAGAGTCCCGATCATAGTCGCCGTGAAGGCCTTGGTATCGGAACCGATGTGCCACCTATCGTCGACAGTCACGGGCTCGGGATGGCCTAACGCACGAACTCCAACCGCGGCTTCGGCTTCCACCTTGCCATCAATCTGAATCAGGGCGGCGATTGCAGGATCATGATCCCGATGGCGAAGGAAGATTAGTGCACCGCCGAGATAGGATTGAAGCTCTGTATCGGCGTGCGCCGGCGCTCCTGTCACGAGGAATAGGCCGGCACAAACCCAAATAACAGCGCTTGGTATCCGCATCCTCGTTGCTCTCATCCATCTATGCGTATGCTTTCAAACTATGAACACACTGGCGCGGGATAGGTTCCGACAATGCTAGCTTTATTGGTAGATTGCAGGCTCGCAGCGCCCCGGCGACGCGAGGTAACGAGCGGTGACGGGGCTCATATGAGCCCCTTTTCGGCCATGCTGGTCGTATCTCCGCCGGCGACGATGATGTGTTAGGAGGATTTCAGGAGTGTCAACCGTATTTACATTTCAAAGAGGGAGACTAGAGTTCGTCTGGCCCAGTAGGCCATGACTTTGTTGGAGGCGAGTAGCTCCGCGTGGTTAGGATCATTCATAAGTCGGAGCTTCCGCAACCCGATGAGGTTCCGCTGTCACTGCGGGCCGCAGCCGTCGCTGCGCTTGGGATGCGTGTGCGAGAACCGAGACCGGTCGGCTTTCCACTGCTATTCACTTCCGATATGCAGCTCATCGAACCTGCCGTCTCTTTCTTGCATGAGCATCTCGTTCAGCGAGCGCACACCG
>Ga0210388_10001680_pt1 | contig 17376 bp, 15 predicted proteins | sample IncBWC19OmetaG_FD_155485 | JGI IMG/M metagenome (GOLD analysis project Ga0210388, IMG submission 155485) | Forest soil microbial communities from Barre Woods Harvard Forest LTER site, Petersham, Massachusetts, United States - Inc-BW-C-19-O ... | reverse complement strand
TTCTGAATTTGCTGGCAATTTGGCCAAGCGCATTCAGGACGTCCTCTTTTCTCGCCGCTTGCACCTGTTCCTCAGCAAGAACATCTCCCGTGCGACAGTCCTCTGCGCGTAATCCCAACACATACTGGCTGCCGAGGCTTGCAATCGAGCCGTCGAGAACGGCCGCGCTTGCAGTTCGCTCGCAGATTTCCCGGGCGAATTCTGGAGTGAGCCGGGCATCGGCTGGCTTGCCCATCAGCCTCAGTACCTGCTGGATGCGCTGCTCAGAGATGATGCTGAGGAAAGGCGACTGCTCAAGTTGCACCGCCAACCCTTGCCTCAGTGTTCCGTCAAACACGGAATCGCCCGTCGTGTTACTGAAGTCAGCAAGGACAATCGTGTCTTTGTCCGTAAGCTTCGGTGTGCGGCGGAAATAGAAGTAGACACCGACTGACAACGCCAGCACCGCCACGATAGCGGGAACAATCACCTTCCAGCGCTTTCCAATACTCGGGGAGGCAGGCGTTGCTTCGATGGTCATCGGCGCTGCACGAGTAGCAGCACTCGGACTCGAATTCGAAGCCGTTTGCTCCTGGGCGGACGCTTTCACCTCTGGAACAACCACCTCGGATATCTGGCCTATGAATCGGTAACCTCTCCCCGTAACGGTCTGGATGAAACGCGGTTGTTCGGGATCGTCTTTCAGGACTTGGCGGGTTTTCCGGATTGCCGTGTTGATCGCGTTATCGGTATCGAGGAAGGCGTTCTTGCCCCAAAGCTTTTCGATGATCTCTTCCCGCGTTACCAACTGGCCCCGGCGCTGTACCAGCAGGAACAGGACTTCCATGGGGATTCGTTCCAGCCTCAGCGTACGCCCAGAGCGACGCACTTGGTAGGAGCGAAGGTCTAGTTCAAAATCCTCAAATCTGACCAGATCTGCAGCCACGCTTGAGCTCTCCACCCATGAGGCTGTGATTTTACATCCCTTCTTCCCCGGTCAATAAGCTCAGACTTCAGCAATTCGGAGTACAGAACCAATGCAGGTGAATACATGATTCTTCAGACCTTCTCCATTGCTTGTTTGCTCAAACTGAAACATCATGCGCCCCAGCGTGAAGACAACCCGAGCACGATCCGGGCATAGTCCTTGATGGGTTGATTTCTACAAACGACCTTGCTTTTGAATGGCATGCGTATGCGCCGGGGAGAAATGCACGGCCGCAGCCGCAATGATCCGGGTAAATCTGCAAAGGAGAGCCACAAATGAAGACACAGAAAGTTGTCAAAATGGCAGCGGCAGCTCTCTTGACGCTGGGTATGATTGCACTAACGGGACGGTTCAGCACTCCGCCGAGTGTACAAGCGCAAGACAACCACCAAAGCACCCACAAAGGCGACAGTGAGGCATCCCTGGTTCGAATCGGTTTCGAGATAGCGCCCGTCCCGCTAAATCTAGCGGGGAAAAACCCCTGGAAGGTGGGCTTGGGCAGCTTTTTGGTGAACGCTGTTGGCGACTGCAACGGTTGTCACACCGGCGGAGGGCCCCCAAACTTCAATTACGCTGCAGGGGGAAACCCCTATTTTGGCCAGCCCACAAAAACCGACCCGACCACCTACCTGGAAGGCGGCACCGATTTCGGTCCGGCCGTCCCGCCGGTACCCGGGGTGTATCCGCCACCAGATTATTGGCTACCCTCGGGACCATACGTCGGGCCAGACATCATTACGCGCAACCTGACACCGGACCAAACGGGGCGAGCAGAAGGTGGCCGCACGCTTGAACAATTTAAGGAAATCCTGCGGCATGGAACGGATTTCGACAGGATCCATCTGACCTGCTCGGAACCTCCGTCAGATCCAAATACGGCAACCTGTCTTCCGCCTCCCGTCGATGGCAATCTTCTCCAGGTGATGCCATGGCCGGTGTTTCACAACCTGACCGACTATCAGATCGAAGCCATATACGAATACTTGGGTGCAATCCCTTGCATCGACAACACAACGAGCACTCCGCCCAGAGGCGCTCCTAACGAACTGCGCAACGATTGTGGGGATGACCAAGGCGTCGCTGCAGACAACGCTTCAGGTGCGCCACACAGGACAAGAAGGCCGTAACGGCATTTCGAACATGGGGAACCCTTGGCAGTGGCCGGCGGTTCCCTTTCTACGCCACCTCACAAACCGTCGCCACTGGGGACACGAAATGAATTGTGCTGGAGGCTCGTCATGTCAACAACAGCAGTTACAGCACTAAAGCCGAGCTCGTGGTTCGGTCCAAAATACTTGCTGTTTGCTGCCATAGGGCTGATGTTGGTCTACGTGATCCCTCACGATGAGAGTTTCCTTGTGCATCCTAAGGATCCAATGTGGCAGCACTATGAACCCTTCAAGTGGTGGCTGTTACCACATGGAATTGCCGGTGCGTGCTCTCTACTGCTGGGACCGATGCAGTTCTCCGACCGTCTTCGCCAGCGTTTCAGAAAATTACATCGTGCAGTCGGCCGAATCTATGTCACAGGCGTGTTCGTGGCCGCGCCACTCGGCGTTTACATCCAGTACTTCCAGGAGCGCATGGGCGATCCCCGATCTTTCAGCATTGCCGCCGCGGTGGATGCCACGTTGTGGATGACCACAACCGCGATTGCCATGGTCTTCATTCTTAAAGGAAAGGTTCAGGAGCATCGGCAATGGATGACTCGTAGCTTTGCGGTCGCACTTGTTTTTCTTGAGGGGCGAGTGATCGGCGGTGTGACCGGGTGGGAGAATCTCGACACGAAGGCGAACGAGACCATCGTTTGGGCCTGTCTTGCCTTCTCGATCCTTTCGGCGGACCTTGTGCTTCAGTGGGAGCAACTGGGGCCCTCACGCTCAATGGTTCGGCAGCGCTCGCTCGCTTCTCCTGAGCGGAAGCTCGAAGGTCACCTTCCAGTTTTCTTCGAGAATACGCATCCACCAAGAATAGGTCCGCGAACACTAAAACCTGTTCCTTAAGTTAGCGCTTATGGGGCGCAGCGGCCGGGCTGCGCCCTCATAAGCGCCAACTTAAGAGGTGGTTCCTTCCGGTTTGTCGTACCGGGACACCATCCGCCACTACCGATCCGCAAGCTGGATGTTCAACGCAATGCGGTCTTCGGTTCCAACGGTGCGTGAGATATGACCCTTCCCGGCCGAATCTTCGGCGAGGATGACGCTTCCTGGTTCCAACGGGATCTTGCGGCCTCCTGCCAGCTCGATTTCTCCTCTGCCGCTTAGAGTGACGATGTACTGATGCCGCTCCGCTACGTGCCAATTCCTAACCCAACCAGGCGCCGTGCGCGCAAACTGCAAGCCACTCACCTTGATGACATCTGAAACTTCAAGGCCGTTTCGCCCAGCGTCAGGTGTCAGTCTTGTGTCCGCAATCTCTTCAGCATGCGTCTCCCCATCCGAACCGGTGTAGAGGCGGGTTACGGAAACGGGTGTGCGCCGCTGAGCCGTCACGGCATGTGCGCCCCAACCTAGAGCGAAGCAGCCTGCCAGCGCTGACGCAAGTAGCCATCTTGATCGCATGATGTCCTTTTGAGACTACGAGTCGAGCTCACTTGGTTTGAATGAAGTGGTTTGATCATATTCCCGAAGTCAACCCCAACCTTACTTGGGATTACTTCACGTTTGCCCGTCATCCTTTTAGAAACGAAACGCCCGTCGGAACCCTCACCGGCTGTTCAATTCGTTGCATATATCCAATTAGGGCAGGGATACAGGTGCCCAAGCCGGCGTTGCATCTTCCCATTGGTTATCTGTCAGCGGTCGTTGTTTAGAGCCATCCGCGTTCATCACAAAGAGTTCGCCATAGGATTGAGGAATGTCGTCGGAAAGCGGCGCTTCGTCTTTAAATCCTAAACGGGCGCTGCTGAAGAGGATTTGCTTTCCATCTGGAGACCATATTTCGTGCGCATCGTTTCCCGGCGTGGTGGTCAGTCTTTTCAGACCAGTCCCGTCGGGCCGGATCGTGTAAATGTCGTAGTCGTCTTCACTAAAACGCGTAAAGGCGATGAGATCACCATTTGGAGACCAGGCAGGAAAATTGTCCGACCCGGGAGTCAGCTTAGTCACGGATCCATCGTCCAGATTGACGATTCGGAGACCATATTCCGTCTCGCCCCAAAAGCGAAATACGATCTTCTTACCGTCTGGGGACCAGCTCAGCCGACGGCAAGGGTTGGTTTGTGGCTAGCCGATCAGCCGCAGCGAATACGCTTCTTTTTGTGGATCCGCAGGGACACGCATACCCGTTGCGTCAAACCGCCGGCGCCTACGATACGTATGCCATCCCTTCTCCTGACGGCCACCATCTGGCTTTCCTGGAGTACACAACTGCCAACAACGCGTGGTTGATTGAAAGCTTCTGAGCAATCTATTGGAAGAGTGCGAGGATACACGGTAGCGGCACGAGTCTTTCGCTGCGGCAACTCAAGCAGAACGTCGCGAATTGTTCATACGTAGTGGTGTGACAGGGTTGACGCACGGAAAGGGCTAGCATCGCTCCAGCGCCGTGGGATCAACGCATCACGCCCGAGCGGTGGGCAACTCTAAAATTGCTCGCGAGGACGGGCCACGACTCGCATTTGAGGTCGACTTCTAGCCGCACGTTCCGATCGGTTGGTCTTGAAGCGATGTTCACGAGGCACGCCGTTGTGCCAATTGAAGTGGTCGGTTGCGCGACTTTTCCGCCAGAGCCCTGCCGAGCCATTTGCCGCCATCCTGTTGGGAAGAACGACGTAAGCACCTTCCAGTTTTCTTCGAGAATACGCATCCACCAAGAATAGGTCCGCGAACACTAAAACCTGTTCCTTAAGTGAGCGCTTATGGGGCGCAGCCCCGGGCTGCGCCCCCGGGACAGGCAAGAGTGCCCGTCCCCGCTTGAATCGACACTTTTTCCGATACACTCTTGCTAGTTCTTATGACGGAAAAACTCCTGGCAGTTATTTTATTGTTTATTAAGTCGGTGATCGCTGCGACCGGCTATGGCGGGATTGCGCTGCTCATGGCGATTGAGTCGGCGTGTATTCCGCTGCCTTCAGAATTGATCATGCCGTTTGGCGGATACCTGGTATTTGAAGGCACGTTCAAGCTGCTCTGGGTGGCGACGGCGGGGGCGATCGGGTGCAACCTGGGGTCGCTGGTGGCGTATGAGATTGGATGTTACGGCGGGCGTCCGCTGGTGGAGCGCTACGGGCGCTGGATTCTGATGGGCAAGCGGGAGCTCGACTGGGCTGACAGGTTTTTCTTGCGCTGGGGATATCTGGCCGTGTTCTTCGGAAGGTTGTTGCCCGTGGTTCGGACGTTCATCGCGCTGCCGGCTGGCGTGGCGCGCATGCCGCGGGGAAGGTTCCACGTCTACACGTTTCTGGGATCGTGGCCGTGGTGCTTCGCGCTGGCGTATTTCGGAATGAAGCTGGGTGAGAACTGGCGCGCGCTGGGAAAATATTTTCACAAGTTCGACGCGGCGATTGCTGTGGCGCTGGTGGCGGGGGCGGCGTGGTTTGTGTGGAGTCACTGGCAGAATAGGATCAGTGGCCACGGCGCAGGGGTCAGTGGTCAGTAGATTCGGTTCGACGATAAGAGTCTCGTCAATGAGCGCGACTGGAAAGCTTTGCGTTATTCAACTCGCGTGCACGGGGACAAGTCCTATGGAGACGACTCCCCGACTTAGCCGCAGACTGGGAAAATTGAATTGGGTAACTGATCATTGGCGAAGGCACATGCCCGAAGACTCTACAAACGTACTACGTACAGAGCTGGGGACGATCAAGCGGAAGGCGCTGCGCTGATCCAGGGAGCCCGGAACCCGGCTGCAGGTGGTTGGCATATGGATGTTTGTTGCGCTGCTGGCAGCGATGACCGGATCGGAGGTTCGCGAAGCATCCACTCCGCTCAGGATGACAATACCTTTCTGATCATGGGAATAACGGGCGAAAAGCATTGTGGCCCGCGGGCGCTTTAGTGTACAAGCAGAAGCACTCTGCAATCCTCGAGGAGGATCTTGTGATACGAATTTCCCCTGCTGTCACGTTGCTGCTGTTCTTCGCTGTCGCGCTGCCCGCCGCCTCTCATGCCCAGTCGCCCACGGCTTCCGGGCAACCGTTTGTGGTGGAGTATTACTACAAGACGAAGTGGGGGCATGCGGATGAATTTTTGAAACTGTTCAAGAAGAATCATTATCCGCTGCTCAAGAAGGAAGTGGAGATGGGGCGGATGGTGAAGGTCTGGATGGATCAGCCGCGTTATCACACCACGGAAGACGGGCGCTGGGATTTCCGCGTGACCATTGTGTTCAAGAATGCGACCGTGGCGAACGAACCGTTCGAAGAGGATGCCATCAAAAAGCAGCTCTGGCCCGATCAGGATGCGTATGCTCGCGAGGAGCAGCGGCGGTTTGAGATTCTGGATGCGCATTGGGATTTGCCGGTGAAGATGGTGGAGTTAGACGTGAAATAGGCGCCGGCCGGTAACGCCGCCGTCCCTTCGACTTCGCTCAGAGTTTGTGAGTTTTTCGAAGTTGCCAAAAATCGATGCTGCAAACAAAGCGGTTACGACGACCAAATCATCGAAATTCAAAAAAGTCACAAACTCTCAGGGCAGGCTCTGGCGGCAATGGTGGAGCCCCGGACGAGGGCGTCCGCCCCTCCATTTGTCGTTTAAGTTTCCGTTTGAGCCGGGATGCAGATTATCCGAAAAGGATGTTAAACGAAGGTCACAATTGGAGGGAAATCCTTTATCAGGCCCATCAAAATTTGGAATTAGACATACGCGGCGGCGCACCATACTTTAGATCATGGAACCGATCATGTCGTTTGAGGAATCACACGTTGATTTGTTGCATGAGATTGGCGTCCGGCTAGGAACGGCGGACGGATTTCATGAAGTGTTAAGTCGCGTAGTGGAGTTTGCGGCGGGGCTGGTGAAGTGCGATTCCTGCCTGGTGTACGTGCTGGAGGGCGAGGAATTGGTTTTGCGGGCGTCGAAGAATCCGCATCCCGAAGTGGTGGATCGGTTGAAACTGCGCGTGGGGCAGGGGATTACGGGCTGGGTGGCGGAACACGGCGAACCGGTTTCGGTTTCCGGAAAAGCGCAAGCGGATCCGCGATTTCGGTTTTTTCACGAGCTTCCGGAAGATACTTATGAGGCGTTTCTTTCGGTGCCGCTGATGTGCCGGGGGCGGGTGATGGGAGTCATTAACCTGCAGCACCGGCTGCCACATGTTTACAACCGGCGGCAGATCCAGCTGATTTCTGCCATTGGATTTCTGGTGGGAGCGGAGATCGAGATGGCGCGGCTGGATACGGTGAACTCCAATCTCTCGGAACAGTTGCAGACGCGGAAGATCGTGGAGCGGGCGAAGGGGATTTTGCAGCGCGATCTGGGATTGGACGAAGAACAGGCTTACCTGGCGCTGCAGCGGCAAAGCCGGCAGAAGCGCAGGCCCATGAAAGAAATTGCCGAGGCCATCGTGCTGAGCGACGAGGTGAAGGGCGAGTCGCGGTTGCCGGTGCCGTCGTAGGGTCTGCGTTAGCGGCACGAGTAAAACTTGTGCCCATCCCAAAATCTACATTGAACTTGTCGGGAGTCGGCACGCCGCCGGGACGGGTGAGTTAGAGAAGCGTCGCACGATAAAAAGAGAGCAGATTCCGTCAGGAATCTGCTCTCTGGTTTTGGTGCCGATTCATTTAGCGCGATGCCCGGATAGGCGTTGGGTCTGCCACCGCAACCTGACGGGTCTCGGAGGGCACTGCGAAATGCAGCGTCACGCCCGCCGCGGGTAAGTCCAGGGTGCTGACGAAACTCTTTCCTTCGCGTGCGACTAGAAGCAAGTGGTCGGCGCGGGAAGGTTTGGTCTCGGTGACGTCGGTTACGAGCATGAGGAATCCGGGTCCCGAGCCGCTGAGCTTGCGAACGAACAGCATCTCGGAAGGACCGTCGGGCTGGAGCGAGAACTCGTACTCTCCGGCAGGGAGCAGCGCGCTTTGCCAGTGCACTTCGTGAGTGAGAACGAAGCGGCCACGCGCCTGCTGGGCAGAAGCCAGGCTGGGGGCGAAGTTGAAGGCGGTGAAGCTTAGGGCTGCGGCGTATACGAATCTGCGAATGGAAGTCACGGAAATCTCCTGTTCTTGGTCCGAAAACCAATCTGCGAGCACACTTCGGCGTCCGGCCTGAAGAAGTGCTCAGATTGCGGTGGAGAACAACGAGGTCAGGAGATTTGCGATGCGGGCAACAAAGCTCGCATGCAAACGTCGGCTTCACGGGACCGGCTGCGGAGCTGGTTGGTGAAGTGAGTCCATTGTGAAGGATGCGCAGGCGGGAGTCCAATTCAAAAATGTTATGGGGCGGATTAAGGCGAAGGGCGTGACGGAAGTAATGGGAACGCGCCAATTGTGTCGCAAGTAAGCTCGGAGAAAATGAGCGACAGCATGGAAGGCGCCGCTCGGTTTCGCCCCTTCGTGGGACAGCCGAGGCTACTGTCTCTACATGGGTTGTGGTTGTCGCGACTAGGGCTGTGGTGGTTTCCGTTCGATGATGCGGCTACGCCGTTGAACTGATTTTTCTGCGCGTTTGGCCGTGCTGGTTTGCAATCTTCCTACCGGATACGAGAACATACGAGGTTTGCATATCCATTCTGATACTTACTGAGGAAGCGGCCAACCTATGGCGACAAAGAAGAAGTCTAGAAAAGCGGCAGGGAAGACGGCGAGAGTTGAAGTTGTGAACGAAGTTCGCGAGAAAGCCAAAGCCAAGGCGAAGGGGCACGACTCAGAACACGAGATTACGATCGCGCCCGCGAAAGGGAAGCTGGGAGTGATGATCCCCGGCATGGGAGCGGTCGCGACTACGTTTGTCGCGGGTGTAGAGGCGATTCGCAAAGGGCTGGCCAAGCCGATCGGGTCGCTCACGCAGATGGGGACGGTGCGGCTGGGGAAGCGTACCGACGGGCGCTCGCCGAAGGTTACGGAATTTGTGCCGCTGGCCACGCTCGACGATCTGGTGTTCACGGGCTGGGACATTTTTGAAGACAACATGTACGACGCCGCGACGCATGCGGGCGTGCTCGACCAGAGGTTGCTCGACCAGCTGAAGCCGTTTCTTTCGTCGGTAAAGCCGCGAGCGGCGGTGTTTGACCACAACTACGTGAAGAAGATCGACGGACCCAACGTGAAGAAGGGCAAGAGCAAGATGGATTTGGCGGAGCAGTTGCGCGCCGATATCCGCGATTTCCGGAAGACGAGCGGGGCGAGCCGGCTGGTGACGATGTGGTGCGGGTCGACGGAATCGTATATCGAGGCGACGGCGGCGCACCAGTCGGTGAAGGCATTTGAGAAGGCGCTGCATGAGAGCGACGACATGATTGCGCCTTCGATGATTTATGCCTACGCGTCGCTGATGGAAGGCGTTCCGTTCGCGAATGGCGCGCCGAATTTGACGGTTGATCTGCCGGTGATGCTGGAGCTTTCGCGGAAGAATAACGCGCCGATTTGCGGGAAGGATTTCAAGACCGGGCAGACTTTGATGAAAACGGTTCTTGCTCCCGCGTTCAAAGCCCGGCTGCTGGGGTTGAGTGGATGGTACTCAACCAATATTCTGGGCAACCGCGATGGGGAAGTGCTGGACGATCCGGTATCGTTCAAGACCAAGGAAGAGTCGAAGCTGGGGGTGCTGGAGCACATCCTGCAGCCGGCTCTTTATCCTGATCTATACGGGAATATTTTTCACAAGGTTCGGATTAACTATTATCCGCCGCGTGGTGATAATAAAGAGGGTTGGGACAACATTGATATCTTCGGATGGCTGGGATATCCGATGCAGATTAAGGTTGATTTTCTGTGCCGCGATTCAATTTTGGCGGCGCCGATCGTGCTGGACCTGGTTTTGTTTGTCGACTTGGCGCAACGCTGTTCGGAGTTGAAGGGAATTGGAATTCAGGAATGGTTAAGCTTTTACTTTAAGTCTCCCATGACCGCGCCGGGGCTCTATCCGGAGCACGATTTGTTTATTCAGTTGATGAAGTTGAAGAACACGCTGCGGCATTTGAAGGGCGAGGAGTTGATCACGCATCTGGGGCTGGAGTATTACGACTAGGTTCAGTCCTATAAAACTTCGGTGGCTCGACGGCACCCAAAGCCTCAGAGGCTAAAGCCAGAATCGCTGGGTGACTGCACGGCATGGGTGAAGCCGTGCCCTTCCCGGAACCCTCCGCGCTCTTGTCGAACTTCCTTAAACCCATTTATCTGAGGGCGTCTAAGTTCGCGTGGGCGCGGGTGCTACGGGATGTCTGCGAGTTGGCAGTTATTGCCGAAGGTGAAGGAGTTCAGGCCCAGGCCGGGGGTTTCGGGTTGCATCGAGATCAGGTGGGCGCTGAAGGCGGGACTGCGCACAAGGTAGTACATGCGGGAGCCGGTGACGTCGATGTAGGCTCGGTTGGCGTCGAATTTCACGTCGGCTCCGGCGCCGTCTTTCGGCAAGGGGCTGCCATCCTCGAACAGGTTGACGCGAATCGGCTTCTCGTTTTTCAGGCTTAGGACCGCGTAGAGCGAGCGGGCGTGGTAGCGGAGTTCGGCGGCGGCGCCGTGACCGTCGGAAAACACGCCATCGCGTTCGACACGCCAGCGGCCGACCAGCATCACTCCGCCGTCGGGCGGGGAATGCGGAGGCTGGAAATCGGCTTCGTCGCCGGCGTGGTGGCCGGCCATGTCCTCGACCGCACTGCGTCCGTAGATTTCGCCGACGAAAGTTTCCTGAGTTGTGGCTCCGCATTCCGGTTTGAAGGCGTTCTCATCGGGATCGAGCGCGATCTTGGTGATTTCCTGCGCCATTTCAGGATGCGCTGCCACGAGCAGGTCGCGGATCTTCGATTCGAGTTCGCGGTTGCCGAACTCGCCGAACACTTTCATCACGATGTTGCCCTGCGGGTCCACGAGATAGCGGTTGGGCCATCCGTCGGATGCGAAAGCCTTCCAGGTGGAACCTTTCTGATCGGCGACCACGGGCCAGGGCAGGCGGAAGCGCTGTGCCGCGGCGCGGACGTTGTCGATATTGAACCCGATCGCGAATTCGCCGTAGTGCACTCCAACGACGTCGAGACCGTACTGGTGGTATTTGCTGTACCAGCGCTTGACCGCGCCGAAGTCGCGGATGCAGTTGATGCAGGTGTACTCCCAGAAGTCGATGAGCAGAACGCGGCCGTGGTAGCCGGAGATGTGGTGTGGCGTGGGTGCGCCCTGGTCAAGCCATGTGCCGTCGGCCCCGAAATCGGGCGCGAGATGCACCTTCAGGTCGATCGTCTTCGAATCCGTTTGAGCGAGCGTCGGGATCGCGAAGCCGAGCGACAGAAATAGGAATAGGGAAGCCGCGAATGCGCTCCGCGACTTCCCCCGTGATTTGCGACTGGGCCCTGTACTCATTTCTTGCAATTTCGATTTTCGCACTCACTCAGAAAACGATTTTAGCCTGAAGCTGGCCCTCGCGGCCGGCGGGCAGACCCTGGAAGAACGAGCCATACGCCCCGGTCGGCGGTGCGGCTTGGGTTGAGATGTTTCCGCAACTGGATTGCTGGGATCCGGTAGCGATCGTGGAACAACCCGGCGTCCAGTTCCGGTTCGGGTTTTGGAAGTTCGGGTGATTGAAGATGTTGTAGATGTTCGCCCCGATCGTAAGCTTTACCCGCTCCGTAGCGCGGAAACCCTTCCCAAACGTGAAGTCGGAGGTGAAGAATCCCGGACCCCTGTACTGGTTGCGTATTTGCGTCGGGTAGAGTCCCAGTCCGGTAGCCTTCACAAAGTCTGCGGAGTTGAAGCATACGCTGTATCCGTTCTGGCAGTTTTGTTGTGCCTGCAGGCTGACCAGTTGTGCTGGCACGGCTACGCCTGTCCCTCCATTGTTAATCGAGGCGCTCCCGTCGGTCACGGTGAAGGGCAGGCCAGTTCGGGTGATGAAATTCTGCGAGAAGATCCAGCCCCCGAGTATGCCGTTTGCGAAGCGGTTTTCGAAGCGGTACGGCTCAGTCCAGACATAGTTCGCGTTAAAGCTGTGCCGGATATCGTAATCCGCATTACCGTAATTGTTCGCGCGCAGGCTCAGCGGATTCCATTGCCCCAGGAGGCCAGAGCCGCTCGTGGTGGCGTTCTCAAGCCCTCCGTTGGAAATTTCGTCGATGGTATGCGCCCAAGTGTAGTTGGCATTGAGCACAAATCCAGCCGTCATGCGGCGAGTATAGGTCGCGGTCATTTCGTGGTTGTTGGAAACGGCCCCTGAATTCCAGTCGGTCCAGGACCCGAACCGTGGATCGGGTGTGGTGCTTGCAAACCCGGTTATATTGGCCGATGCGTTCAGAGTGCCATTCGGGTACGGCTCGTGGTAGCCATGGTTGCCCACGTAGGCGACAGTAATCCTGCTCTTGCTGTCAATTGCCTCTTGCACCTGGAAGTTCCATTCCTGGTAGTCCGGAGTGTGCAGCTGAGTTGGGAAACCGGTGATGCTCGGCGGCGCTCCTCCTGCTGCAAGCAGCTGCTTGTACGTCAAGCCGTTGGCAAGTGACGGAATTCCCAGCGCGGAGTTTCCGTTGCGAATGGTATTCGCGGTATTGTTAACCGTCGCCAGGGCGCCGTTCTTATCGCCCCATGCAATGTTCGTTGTCCCTCCCACGTCTGGGCCGAATAAATCTACCGTGATCAGGTAGGGGACGTTGACGAACGAGTCGGTGATAAACGCCGGGAAGGCATCATAGAACAGACCGAAGCCGCCGCTCACCACGGTCTTACTGTCGGAACGCGGCGACCAGGTGAAACCAAAGCGCGGAGCGAGATTAATGGCGTCCACGGAACCAAACGCATCCTTGCGCCCGGTCAGCAGCGCCTGGTCGTAAGGGGCGTCTACGCCCTGCGTCTTGATTTGGGCGAACGGCGCATTGGGCAACGTGAAGCAGTTGATGTTGCAGGTTGGATTAAAGTTGTGTTCTGCGCGTAGGGCAAGCGTCAGCTTCAACCTCGGCAACACCGACCACTCGTCCTGCGCATAGACGCCGAAACCACCCGTATTCATGGGCGCTGAGGGGTGCAGCGGGTTGGCCTGCTGATATATCGAAGAACTACCATTGAAGAAATCACCCAACCCGGCGTAGATAAGCGGGGTGGCGAAAATAGAAGCGTCGTAGTTGGTGATATCGTAACGGCGGAAGTTGACGCCAAGTTTGAAGCTGTGCCGCCCGAGGGTCTTGGCAAAATCATCCACCAATTGCCACTGGGTTACGTTCCGGCCCTCCGGGAAAGCAAAGTTCTGTGCGTTCAAGCCGGTGGCAGCCGGCAGTCCAAACGGACTGGGCAACCCGACCGGGGTCCCCACGAACATGGAATACGGGAACGGCGAGTTAGCCCCGTTCGTATTCTCCACGAAAATTGCGCGGTAGTAGCTGATCGCCGCCACAAACTGGTTGGTGGCCGTGCCACTGAAGGCGTGCGACCAGTTCAGGCTGTTGTTATATGCCGGTTGGTAGCTGGCGGCGGAAAACTTGGAAGGATCGATCGGGTCCGCGTATGTAGCCTGCGTCCCGGTGTCGATATCGAAACGGAAGAATGTGCGGTCCTTAGTTCCGAAGTTCTGGTCGAACCTCCCGACCAGCAGCCACTCTTTCGCAGGTAGGGCAGGGCTTGCACTGTACGACTGAAAGCACCCGGCGGTTGCGGTTGCAGTCGGGCCGTTGTCGATCTGTACCCCGGTAAGGGGATCCACGCAACTCACGCTGGCCGGACTGACGGCGCCGTGGCTGAAGCCAGGCGCAGCCTCCCAAACCGAGGCGGCCTGCTTGTAGGTGGCGACCGTGTTGGGGGATGCCCCTGCAGCCGGCAGGCCGATGTTGATCGTGTCATTCAGAAAGGCCGTTGTAGGCGTGTACGCGGTCGTCGTTGAGGGCACGATGTAACGAATTCCCTCCGTGTCGATAAAAAAGAAGGTCTTGTCCTTCTTGATCGGTCCGCCGAAAGACGCTGCCCACTGGTTATTGTTTGCGAACGGACGAGGCTGCGCCGGCTGAAAGAATGTGTTGAACCAATCGTTCGCATCCAGCACCCGTCCGGTCCACTGGTACTCGACGTTGCCGTGGAAATCGTTTGTTCCTCCCCGGCTCACCAGGTTTACTTGCGCTCCTGCCTGTTGCCCGTACTGCCCTGAATAGGCGTTGGTAACGACCGTAGCTTCGTCAATGCTGTTCTTGCCCAGCATCAAATTGGTGGGACCGGAGTTGTTCAGATTGAGGAACGGGTCCATCTGATTCTCGCCATCCACCGTGAACACGTTCGAGGTGGCGGGCAAGCCGTTCACGTTAAAGTTGCCCATCCCGCCGCCCGTGTTCATGATGACTCCAGGCGCCGTGTAGGCCACGGCGGTCAAGTCATTGCCGCCGTTGGGCAGATTCTCGACCAAGTTGTGATCGAACGAGGTGGACAGGTCGGCGGCTTCGGTATCGAGCAAAGGGGCAGCGGCGGAGACCTCAACCGTGGTTCCGGCCGCACCCACTTCGAGCTTGGCATTGACCACGGTGACCTGACCGACGTTCACCGCTGCTTTGACCCCAAACTGCTTAAAGCCACTGGCCCTGATGACAACCTCGTAGTTGCCCGGGTCCGCGAGCGTGAACTGGAAAACGCCCTGCGCGTTGGTGGTGGTTTGGCGTGAATAGCCTTTGTCCAAGTTCTTCAACGTCACGGTGGTGTTGGCGAGAACCGCGTTCGATGCATCGGTAACCGTTCCGCTGATGGCTCCCTCGGTTGCACTTTGCGATAGCAGCGCGCCCGGTAGCACAAGGGCCAACACGACCGCCAAAACAAATAGCTTGATCGATGTGTTAAATCGCATTGTTGATCTCCGCTTGTGAAATCCACTGACTAGCGGTGTCTAGTGCAGTCGCAGGACCACCTGCGGCGAGTTCTGCGGTCTGAGTTACAGCTAAACAAAAGGAAGGTGCGGTCCTACAAGTCTGAATATTGGGCAGACGGGATTAAGATTCGCGGTCGGAGCAATGAGATCGGTCTGTTTGTAGATATTCGCGACGTATCTACCAGAAAAGGAATTTGTGGCATTGATGTCTACGAAAAGACGGAGCCGAGCGATCAGCCGGACGAGACTTCGGTCTTTGCTCAAATCTCAACGTGCCAGACCACAGGGCGATTGCCGAACGAGCTCGCCGCAGGATGCATTTGCCTGCTGCCGAACCTCGTGCAAGTATGCTCGAAGTGTTTTCTTGTAGACCTGTACCTCTATCGTCAGGGGACGCGGCGAGGGGAATAAGATGCAGTGGATGAAGCTGAAAGACTTTCGGCCAGTGGTTCGCGCCTACGGCCTGTCGATTGCCGTCTGGTGCGGGCTTTCGTTATTGACTGGTGTGCAGTATCGCGTCTTCGACAAGGCGATGAACATAAATTCGTCTCTGCTCGACATGCTGCTGCTGGCAGAGTCACGGGGCTTTTCCTTTGCCCTGCTGACGCCGCCGATCTTTTATCTGGCGCGTCGCTCGATCGGCGGGGCGCGAAACCGATTTCGATATTTGTTGGTCTATTGCCTCGGAGTAGGGCCCTTCATGCTGCTTTATGCATGGATTCGCTGGACCATTTTGCCGCCATGGGATGCAGCGCTGCAGCAATACGTTCCGAGAACGAACCACGGTCCGCTGGAGCTGATTCACTCGGGATTTGCCGATCAAATCACGATGTACATCGCGATCGTGGCGGCCGCCCATGCTTACTGGTACTTCGAAAAGCTGCGTAAGCAGGAGATGGAAAACGTCGAATTTCAGAGGGCTCTGGCCGCCAGCGAACTCCAGGCGCTGAAGATGCAGCTACATCCTCATTTTCTTTTCAATACGTTGCACGGAATCTCGACGTTGATTGACACCGACCAGGCCGGCGCAAAGGAAATGGTGGTGAAGCTTTCCAGCCTGTTGCGGGGCACGCTCGAGCACAGCAGTTCGGATCTGATTCCATTGAGCGAAGAACTGAAGTTCGTGCGAGAGTACCTCGATCTCGAAGCGACGCGCCTCGGAACTCGTTTGAACGTGGAGTGGTCGATCGATGCCGATACGGGGCCGGCGTTGGTTCCCCAATTGATCCTGCAGCCGCTGGTGGAAAATGCGGTGCGGCACGGAATCGCCTGTTCGCGGGACGGCGGCTGGGTGGAGATTACATCCAAAAAGCGCGCTGGGGTCCTTGAGCTTGGCATTCGCAACAGCATGGGAGGCAAACGCACGCCCGGCCTGGGAGTTGGCTTGAGAAATACGGACGCGCGGCTGCGATATTTGTATTCCGACGAAGCGACTTTTACTTTTGCCGAACAGGGCGATCACACGGCGACCGCGACGCTTCGGTTGCCGGCTTTAGGCTGCGGTCCGGTGGAAACGGAAATGGAAGAGGGAACCCATGCGCGTGCTGATCGTGGATGATGAGCCGCTGGCTCAAACCGCCTTGTCAAATATCCTGGCGGCACGAACGGACGTCGAGCATTTTGATTCGGCCAACGATGCGATCGAGGCGCTGGAGAAGCTGGCCGCTGAGTCCTATGACGTTTTGCTGCTCGATATCAACATGCCGGAGCTGTCTGGCACGGATCTCGCAGATCAGCTTAGGGGAAGAAACCCGCCGCTTCCGTCCATTGTGTTTGTGACCGCGCACGATGAATATGCGATTGCGGCTTTTGAAAAACACGCCGTCGACTACGTGCTAAAACCGTTCTCGAACGAACGAATCGGGGAAGCGCTCGATCGGGCTGTACGAAGGGCCCAGGGGGAGCGCGCCGCGAGATTGATTGAAGCCTTGCCCCAGTTGCAGAAATTGGCTCGCCCGCAGCATTCGAGGATTGCGATTAAAGCGAAGGGCCGGATTCTCTTCATCAATCCTGGCGATGTGGTCGCCGTTCAGGCTGAGGGCAACTATGTGCTGCTGCAGCGGGAGTCGGGATCGTATCTACTCCGCGAGTCGATCACCGTGGTGGCAGAAAAACTCAGGCCCTACGGGTTTATTCGGATCCATCGCTCGGTGCTGGTGAATGTCTCGTTCGTCGAAGAGATCAAACCGTATGAGACGGGAGAATACGGTCTGCGGGTAAAAGGCGGAAGGGAATATACCGTGACGCGTACTTACAAGAAGAATCTTAAGTCGCTGGCGGAATTTTGGATTGGGGGCGGAGCGTTTCTGGTTGAGTAGAGGGCCTCTTTGTCTATTGCTGCGTGCTCTGCGTGTATCTGTTTCCACACTGTGTGATCGCAACGGCTGATACTCCCTTCGCATTATGAACTGAGCGTTTCGCCGATTTATAATCGGCGGTCGTTGGCGGAAGCTAGAAACCGCGCGGCCGGAGGCACTTACACAATGTCAGAAAGCA